>ERZ780228.58-NODE-58-length-120804-cov-5.838632_pt1 | contig 120804 bp, 108 predicted proteins | sample MGYA00511015_ERZ780228 | MGnify/ENA primary metagenome ERZ780228 (study PRJEB29588, sample SAMEA2161897) | human gut metagenome | biome: human gut; feature: human-associated habitat; material: faeces | place: Denmark | collected 2008/2010 ...
TAAAATAAAAAACTAGAATTATTACTTGAATAACTTCTAGTTCTATAATACGAAAGAAACCGCATGTGCAGTTTCTTATAACTCTCTTCCAATAACTTTTGCGATGGCTTTTCCTTTTTCAACAAGTTCGGCATAACGTTTTGGTTTTAAGCTTTGAGCACCATCACTCCAAGCATTTTCTGGATCGTCATGTACTTCAATGATCAATCCATCAGCACCAGCTGCAATAGCGGCAAGGGATAGGGATTCAATTAATTTATAATCACCAGCAGCATGACTTGGATCAATGATGATAGGTAAGTGTGTTCTTTCTTTAATGATGGGTACAACACTTAAATCTAAAGTATTACGTGTATAGGTTTCAAATGTACGAATACCACGTTCACAGAAAATGACGTTTGGATTTCCTTCTGACATAATGTATTCAGCAGCCATGATCCATTCTTGAATCGTAGCACTCATACCGCGCTTTAATAAAATTGGTTTTTTCGTTTTTCCTACAGCTTTTAATAAATCAAAGTTTTGCATATTACGTGCACCAATCTGAATGATATCTACATTCTCTACGAATTCATCTAAATGTTCTGCACTCATTAGTTCAGATACAATAGGAAGTCCTGTTTCTTCTCTAGCTTTTACCATGGCCATGATTCCTGCAGTACCCATACCTTGGAATGCGTATGGACTTGTTCTAGGCTTATAAGCGCCACCTCTTAACATATCAGCACCGGCTGCTTTTACTTCTTTGGCAATACGACAGATTTGGTCTTCACCCTCAACAGAACATGGACCTGCAATCATCACAATTTTTTTGCCACCGATTTGAATGCCATTCACATCTACAATGGTATCTTCTGGATGAAACATACGGTTGGTCAATTTATAAGGTTGGGCAACACGCTGAACATTATAGACGATAGGGTTAGCCATAACGCTTTTTTCATCGACAACACTTGTATCTCCAACCAATCCAAAGACGTTATAGTTATCGCCTTGAATCATTGTGACATGAAGATTCATGCCTTCAAATTTGTCAATCAATTTGTCGACATCGTGTTTGGGTGCATTTTTCTTTAAAGTAATAATCATAATAATATCCTTCTTTCCATTTGTGAGTAACAAAAAAGCATTAACAGTAAAATTGTTAATGCTTAAAAGCCCTAATTAAAATACCATTCAGTTTTGATTGGTTTAATTAGGGCTATCTAAAGTAAAAGTAAAAATATGTAGATTGAATGTTCATGTTAATCACCTGGCTATACTATAGCTCATGTAATGAAAATATGCAAGTTATTTTCTGAAAATAGTTACATTTTATCTTGTCAACCTCCTTGGCAAAACTGGTTATATTTTTGTCATTTCTTGTCGAAAAGTGTAAAACAAAATAAACGTGCTATAATCTAAGTAGCAATACAAATCATATAGGAGGTACATAATATGAAAGTCAATATTGTAGGAAAAAACATCACAGTAACTCAGGGAATCTCAGAAAAAATTAATAAGAAATTGGATGTTTTAACAAAGTACTTCATTATCGGAGAGGATGATGTAGCGAATGTCTTAGTTCGTACATATCCGACAAAACAAAAAATTGAAGTTACAATCCCAACACGTTATGCGATTCTACGTGCCGAGGTTGTAGATGACGATTTATATGCAGCTATTGATCGTGCTGTAGATAAATTGGAAGATCAAATTCGTAGAACAAAAACACGTTTAACACGTAAAAATAAAGAATCACTTGCCGAAGCTTTCTTGGATCATGAATTATTTAATGATGAAGATGTAGATGATGACGAAGTTGTTCGTACTAAATCTATCGTTCCAAAGGAAATGAGCTTAGATGAAGCTATCATGAAAATGGAATTATTAGGACACGATTTCTTCATTTATACAGATGATGAAACAAATAAGATTGCCGTTTGCTACAAACGTCACGATGGTGGTTACGGCTTGATTGAAACAGAATAAACGCGTGAAAGACATGTCAAAATGGCATGTCTTTTGTTTGAAAAGAAAAAAAATAATATAAGTTTGAATAAGTTATTCTTTGTGCTATAATTATGTTCGTTAAGGAGGTTTTTCCCATGGGATTTATGGATAAAGTAAAAGACTTCGTTGCTCCAATCGAAGAAGATGATGATTATCAAGAAGCACCACAAGCTGAAAAGGTAGAAGAAGTAGAACCTCAAAGTCGTTATGAGAGACCAAAAACTCGTACGAACGCAACTTCTTTGAATTCAAATACAAAAATGGTATTGTTTGAACCAAGAAGCTTTGGAGAAGCTGAAGAAGTAGGACAACGCTTAAAAGAAGGTCGTGCTGTAGTAGTTAACTTACACAAGCTAGATCGTGATTATGCACAACGTACAATTGATTTCTTAACAGGTGTTGTTTATGCGCTTGATGGAAAGATTCAGAAAATCGGTCAGAACGTAATTTTATGTTCTCCAGCTGAAATTGGTGTACAAGGAACTATTTCATTAGGAAGTCCAGACGACTTCGAAGATGAAGACTAATAATTACTTTTAATGAGCTCATTTATGGTAGGTCATGAGGTGTTTATTTCGCAGATGAAAGATCAAATTCGTATCTTTCAAAAACAAAATAGGCCGATCATGACCTATTTTTTATCGATTTCTGAACAGAGCATTCTTCAAAGCATGGTGCCCAAAAATATATGTCTTGTTTTTGATGGTGGTTATGATCAAGCACAGCGAAAGATTGCTTGCTTTATACCTGAAGGGTATGAGGGCTTTAGTGATTGCGTTTGTCTTCATGCCACATACAATTCAAAATTTAAAACATTAACCCACTCCGATCTTTTAGGTTGTTTAATGCACTCTGGCATTGAAAGAAGTGTCATTGGGGATTTGATTGTGCAAAAAGAGGATCTATATATCTTTTGTAAAGAAAAAATTTCAAAATACATCATTGACAATTGTAAGCAGATTGGTAAGTGTACAGTGCATTTTGAAGAGTGTTTAGACTATATCATTACGGAAAATAACAAAAAAGAAATACATATTATGTGCAGCAGTTTACGTTTAGATAGTGTAGTTGCGCAATTGTCGCATTGTTCTAGAAGTGAAGCGTTAAAAAAGATTCATGCAGGATTTGTGAAAGTTAATGATGTGGTACTTGAACAAAATTTACAATTGTGCAATAATGATTTCGTGTCAATCAGAAAGACAGGTCGATTCCAGTTTAAAGAAGTGGTTTCTACCACAAAAAAGGGAAGACTTGTTTTGAACTTTGATCAATATATTTAGCTAAGATAAAGACACGCCTTTATTCGTTAGGATTTAAGAGAGCAATGAGTTTTGGTGAAACATTGTATGAATAAGAATTAAGGTATCCCTTTTGAGCTGATCTTACGAAATGATAGTAGTTTGATCCGGTTGAGCCGTTATCTCATGAAAGTGCATAGTGAAAACTATGAATTAAGGTGGTACCGCGTGTTTATTACGTCCTTTTATTAGGACGTTTTTTTATTTGGAAAAGGAGATAAAGTATGGACTACAAAGAAACTCTTCATATGCCTAAAACGGCATTTGAAATGCGTGGAAATTTGACTAAAAAAGAGCCTGGTTTCCAGAAGCGCTGGCAAGACGAAAAATTGTATGAAAAGATGTTAGAAAGAAGAAAAGGAGCTGAATCATTTGTATTACATGATGGTCCTCCTTACGCAAATGGTGACATCCACTTAGGACATGCCTTAAATAAGGTATTAAAAGATGTCATTGTAAAATCTCACTTTATGGAAGGATACAACACACCATATATTCCAGGATGGGATACACATGGTTTACCAATTGAAACAGCTGTGACTAAATTGGGGTATGACCGTAAGAAAATGGGAATTGCTGAATTTAGAAAAATCTGTTACGACTATGCTTTAAAACAAGTAGCCAATCAAAAAGCTGGATTCTTAAGCTTAGGATCGATTGGAGATTATGATCATCCATATATCACACTTCAAAAGGGTTTTGAAAAACACCAGATCGAAATCTTTGGAAAGATGGCTATGAAAGGCTTGATCTACAAAGGATTAAAACCAGTATATTGGTCACCAAGTAGCGAGTCTGCATTGGCGGAAGCTGAAGTTGAATATAAAGATGTAAAGAGTCCAACTATTTATGTTAAATTTGCCGTTAAAGACGGAAAAGGTGTATTGGATACAGACTGCAACTTTGTGATTTGGACAACAACACCTTGGACAATTCCTGCAAACTTAGGAATTAGTGTAAACCCTGATTTTGACTATTCATTAGTGGATACAGAAAAGGGAAAATTGATTATGCTTTCAAGCATGGTTGAAGAATTATGTGATAAGTTTGAAGTTGAAAAACGTGATGTTTTAAAGACTTTCAAAGGTAAAGAATTCGAATATATTACATGTACACACCCATTGTATCCAGAAAGAGAAAGTTTATTGATGTGTGGAGATCACGTAACAGCCGATGCTGGTACTGGATGTGTTCATACAGCACCTGGATTTGGTGTGGATGACTTTAACATTGGTATGAAATATGGTTTACCAGTATATTGTAATGTTGATGCACAAGGATGTATGATGGATGATGTTGGTGAATGGCTTGCTGGCCAATATGTGGAAGATGCCAATAAGACAGTCACTCAAAAATTAGATGAATTGGGTGTATTATTAAAACTTCAATTTATTACCCACTCTTATCCACATGACTGGCGTACTAAAAAACCTATTATTTTCCGTGCTACAACACAATGGTTTGCGTCAATTGATCAAATTCGTGATGAACTGTTAGAACAAATTCACTCTGTATCTTGGGTACCTGCTTGGGGTGAACAACGTATGCACAATATGATCGCCGATCGTAATGACTGGTGTATTTCTCGTCAACGTGCTTGGGGTGTTCCAATTCCTATTATTTATGGAGAAGACGATACTCCAATTATGGATCAAGCTATTTTTGATCATGTAGCCAAATTAGTTGGTGAATATGGATCAAACGTTTGGTTTGAAAGAGATGTTAAAGATTTATTACCAGAAGGATATACAAATGAACATTCACCAAATGGTATCTTCCGTAAAGAAACAGATACTATGGATGTTTGGTTTGACTCAGGATCAAGTCATACAGGCGCTATGATGGATCGTGGCTTAGGTTATCCTGCTGACTTATATTTTGAAGGTAGTGACCAATATCGTGGATGGTTTAACTCTAGTTTGATTGTTGGTACTGCTGTTCATGGTAAAGCTCCATACAAACAAGTTTTATCACATGGTTTCGTTATGGATGAAAAGGGCGTTAAGATGTCTAAATCACAATGGAATGCCGTAGCTCCTAGTGAAATCACAAAGAAATATGGTGCAGATATCTTACGTTTATGGGCATGTAGTGTAGACTATCAAGCGGATGTTTCAATGGGTCAAAAGATCTTGAAACAAGTCAGTGAAAACTATCGTAAAGTACGTAATACATTGCGTTTCTTAATGGCAAACTTAGATGATCAAAAATTTACTGCAAAAGATTGTGTAAACTTCAATGAATTAAGTGAATTGGATCAATATATTTTAACTGAATTAAAAGATGCCGTAGATTACTGTAGAAAAGCTTATAATGAATATCGTTTCTCCGATGTTGTTACATATTTGACAAACTTAATGACGAATGAATTATCCGCTTACTACTTAGATTACACAAAGGACATTCTTTATATTGAAAAAGAAGATGCACCAGTTCGTCGTCAAGTTCAAACTGTACTTTATAATGCCGTTGAAGTGATGACTAAATTGTGGGCTCCAATCTTGGCTCATACTTGTGAAGAAGTCAATGACTACATGCAATTTGATGCAGAAAGTATCCACTTAACGACATTCAAAGATCTAGAATTGGATTTTGATGTTGAAAAAATCAAAACGGATATGGAAGAATTATTCAAAGTTCGTAAGGATGTCTTCAAAGCACTTGAAAATGCTCGTGCTCAAGGTTTAATTGGTAAATCATTAGAAGCGCATGTCGTATTACATGTAAGTGATGCACAAAAAGAAATTATGGATCGTGTATTAAGTAATGCTGCACAATGGTTTATTGTATCTAAAGTCACATTCACAACGGATGAATTAGAACAATTTGAAGTTTGTCAGGTACAAGTAGAGAAGGCTACAGGTCATGTATGTCCTCGTTGCTGGAACTATACTGAATCTGATAATGAAGATGGATTGTGTGATCGTTGTAACCACGTATTACATGACTAATATGTAAATGAAAAGAGTAACTCTAATCGACAAGAGTTACTCTGTTTTTTATTTTATCAGTTGTGATGATTTTATAATCTTTTGTTTCTAAATCCGATGAAACATCATTATCTTTATCTACGATCCATATGGCTTGTACATCATAATCCAGTGTGGATAAATATTTCTTTCCATCTTCTACACTCATACAGAACAACGTTGTACTTAAGGCGTCGGCCTTGCCTGAATCTTTTGTGATGACGGTTACACTTCGAACATAGTTTGCAGGATAACCAGTTTTAGGATCAATGATATGGGAATATTTTTTATTCTTATATGTAAAATATCTTTGGTAATCTCCACTTGTAACTAAACAAGTGGCTTTTTTTGTTGAATATTGAACTAGGGCATCACTTGCATCTGGACTTTGAATACCAATCTTCCAATTTGTGCCATCTTCTTTTTCACCAAGTAAGACAACATTACCTCCCGCATTGATATATCCATTGGATAGGCCAGCTTTATTTAATGCTTCTTTGGCAAGTTGAGCGGTATATCCTTTGGCAATGGCACCAAGATCGATGGATAGTTCTGGATCTAAGTAAGATACTTCATGACCAGATATTTGAATTTTATCTAAGTCAATATGATTTAAAGCTTCTTGAATCTTGTCATCACTTGGAGGGATTTGTGTGTTTTCTCTAGCCTCATGCCATAGATTTAAAAGTGCGCCTTGGCTGATATCAAATTGTGAGTTTTCAGACTGCATCTGCATGGCTAGTTTTAAACAATCTATAAAGGTTTCATCCATTTGAATCGGATGATTATAAGCTTCATGATTCAATGTATATAGGTTATTCATATTTTTATAGGCGTGGTACTGGTCAAAGCGTTTATTGTTTTCTTTAAATGTCTTTCTTACAATCTTTGTATACTTGGCAAAATTGGCTTGTGAACACGAGCAATTGAGTGTAATGGGCGTGTCAAAGCCAACATCTGTTAATGTAACATTTAGGTTTTCTGTTGTTTCATTACCTTTATTTTGAACAAAGAATATAACGGAACTAATAAAGATGAGAAAGCATACGGATATTACCAGCCAGGATAGAATGGATTTATTTTTTTGCATAAAAGTATTATAAGATGTTTTTCGTTTAATGTAAATGTAAGTACTTACCTGAATTATGGGAAATTGTCAAAAAAATCTTGAACTTGTGAAAAAAAAGGCCTATGATTAAAAAGTATAAATGGGAGGTAGGATTTATATGTCACTATTTTTAGGACCAATGAGACAGCATATCCCTGGTAAAAAAGAATTGACAGAAAAGTCTGAATTATTACATCTTATGCCTAAAAAGGAAGTCTATATTCCTTTGGTTGCAGGCCGTACTTTAGACTTTGATATTCTTGTTGAAGAGGGAGATACTGTATCCGTTGGAACAAAACTGGCTGAAACAAAGTCAGGTTTTTATGTGCCAATTTATTCAAGTGTTTCTGGAACTTACAAAGGAATTGCTAAGCGTATGCACAATTCTTTGCGTCCACAAAATCACATGGTGATTGAATGCGATTTTAAACAAACGAAAGTTCAATCTTTTGCGCCATTAGACTGGCAAAGTGCTACTCGTGAAGCGTGTGTTGATTTTGTAAAGAATGCAGGTATTGTTGGTTTAGGTGGAGCTGGTTTCCCAACCTATGTAAAATATATGAAACCAGATGGAGTTGATTATGTATTGATCAATGCCGTAGAATGTGAACCTTATATCACAGCCGATTACCGATCTGTCATGGATGATGCCAAAGATTTAGTTACAGGTGCAAAAATCATGAAGAAAATGGCTGAAGCCAAAACGGTTTACATTTGTATCAAAGAATCTCACCCAGATTTAATTGAAAAAGTGAAATCTGTATTGACAGATGCAGCTGGTGTTGAGGTTCGTCCAGTCCCTGATGTGTATCCAATGGGTTGGGAACGTGTTTTAGTGCGTGAAGTATTACATAAAGAATATGGTGGATTACCTGCAGAAGCGGGTGCTATCATTGGAAATGCTTCAAGTGCCATCGCGATTGCGAAAGCCTTTGAAAAAGGAGAAGCCATCACACAAAAGAATCTAACAGTTAGTGGGGAATGTGTAAAAGATCCTCACAATGTATGTGTACCTGTTGGTATGCCTGTTAGTGAAATCATCGAAGCTTGTGGTGGATATACACAAGATACAGTCCGCTTGATTTCAGGTGGACCTATGATGGGTAAAACCATTGTCAATGATATGTTTGTCGTTGATCGTGCTATGAATGCATTAACTGTACTTCCAGCTGCAAATGATGATGCGATCGCATGTTTACGTTGTGGTAAATGTAGTGATCATTGTCCAAGTGGTTTACAGCCAGTAAGAATTACAGCTGCATTGAAAGCCAATGACGTTGACGAAATGTCAAAACGTGGCGTTATGAGTTGTATCGAATGTGGAATGTGTACTTATATTTGTCCATCTCATATCGATGTAACTGAAAATGTTCGTAAGGCAAAACGTATTGTTATGCTTAAGAAAAAGTAGGGAGGATTCAAATGAAATTTACTTTTCATGTAAGTCCAAGCATTAAGAATAACTTGTCAACACAGCGTATCATGAAAGAATTATCTTTAAGTTTACTTGTTGTGTTTGTAGCAGCCCTTATTTACTATGCCTCTGCATGGGGAGCTAGTGCTGCTTTACATTGTGTTCTTTTATTAGCTTGTTCTTTAATTACTACATTCGTTTGCGAATCCATTTTCGCAAAGATTATGAAGAAAGATGTTAAAACTTTCTTAAAGAGCTCATTTGGATGGGTAACAGCTATCATTTTAACTTTAATGGTACCTGTGAATATGTCTTGTTATGCAGTTATTATTGCGACAGTATTCGCAATTGTACTTGCGAAATTATTATTTGGTGGTTTTGGACAAAATATCTTTAACCCTGCAGCTGTAGGACGTGCTGTGATTCTACAAGCTTTTACAGGTGTGAGTGTAGGTCTAATTTCACAAGCAACACCAACAACAGTGATTGCGAGCACATACCATTGGTTACCAAGCAATGCAACTGTATTGGATTCATTCTTGTCTCAATATGGAGGCTTTGCAGGTCTAGCTTTAGGAACGTATCCTGGATCTATTGGTGAAACATTCTCAATCTTGATTTTGATTATTGGTGTAGTACTTGCTCTTCGTCAAATTATTGATTGGAGAGTTCCAGCTGTATATTTAGGAACAATCTTTGTATTAACAGCTGTTGTAGCGGCTATTACAGGCATTGATTCATACCATGGAATTCCAGCTGTTATTTGGTATCCATTATTACACTTATTAACAGGTGGTGTTATTTTTGGTGCTGTATTTATGTTGACAGATCCAGTCACAAGTCCAACAAGTGCAAGTGGTCGTGTTGTATTTGCGATGGGTGCAGCAATTTTAACAACTTTAGTTCGTTTAAAAGCGAATCTTCCAGAAGGATGTTTATATTCCATCTTATTGATGAATATGTTTACGCCTTGGATCGAATCTTGCTTCGATGGAAAACAATTGGATTTGGTAAAAAAATCAAGAATTGTTTGTGCATGTCTAGCTTTGATTGGTTTAGCTATAAGCTTCTATGCAGCAAGCTCTATTCAAAAGGTAGATACTGTTCCTGAAACTGCAGCTGTTGTTGAAACAGTGGAGGTAACGCTATGAACAAGATCGTACATTTAGGTTTATTCTTGGCGATTGTTTCAGCCGTTGCCGGTGGTGCCTTGGCATTTGCGAACCAAATGACTGCCCCTGTTATTGCTGCAAATAACGAAAAACAAGAAAAAGAATCATTATTAGCTATGTATCCAGATGCGAACGCCAATGATTTTAAATTGGTCGATGCAACATTGGATTCTAAAACGGTTCAAAAGGTTTATGAATATAAAAACGTTTATATCTTCAACATGAGTGTTAGTGGATATAAAGAAGGAACTGTATTCTTAGTTTCTATTGATAAAGATAGTAAGAAAATCGACAAATACAATGCCATCAGCAATGGCGATACAAAAGGTTTAGGATCACAAGTAACAGAAGCTCCATTTAGAAAATCTCTAGAAGGAAAAGATGCGACTGGTGAATTGGATACAATTTCTGGTGCGACTGTTTCTTCTGGGCCTGTTGTGAGTGGTATTCATGAAGCGGCAAAACTTGTCGATACATTAAAGTAAGGAGGTTATCTAGATGAATCGTTTTGAAAACTTTAAAGCGGGTTTAATTAAAGATAACCCAGTATTCTCATTATTCTTAGGAATTTGTTCAACACTAGCCATCACTACAACTGTAAACAATGCGATTGGTATGGGTGTTAGTGTTATTATCGTATTGATCATGTCCAACGTGATTATTTCATGTGTTCGTAAAATTACGCCAGATGAAATTCGTATTCCCGTTTATATTGTCATCATCGCCACATTGGTAAAAATCATTCAAATGTTGATTCAAGCCTATGCGCCAAGTTTAAATACAAGCTTAGGTGTATTCATTCCGTTGATTGTAGTTAACTGTATCATCTTGGGTCGTGCAGAAGCTTTCGCAAGCAAAAACGGCGTTTTAGATTCAGCTTTAGATGGTTTAGGAATGGGTTTAGGATATACTCTAGCAGTACTAGCGATGTCATTTATTCGTGAATTGATTTCAACAGGTGGAATTAAAGTGGTAAACCCATTTAACGAAGCGCAAGTTTGGTTAAACTTACACATTATTCCCGAAGACTTCACAGTAAGCATCTTTGGATCTAGTGTTGGAGCCTTCATTACATTTGCGGTTTTAGCCGCTGCTGTTGGTGCTTATAAACAACATGTAACAGCAAAAGAAGAAGCTGCAGCGAAGGAGGAAAAGTAAGATGGGTGAATTAATGGCACTTTTAGTAACGAGTGTTTTAGTTAACAACGTTATCTTAACTCAATTCTTAGGTATGTGCCCATTCATGGGTGTTTCTAAAAAGAAAAGCTCAGCAATCGGTATGGGTGTTGCCGTTGTCTTCGTTATCGTTGTTGCAGCACTTGTTACATATGCACTTTATTATTTAGTACTTGTACCTTTACAACTTGAATTTATGGATTTGATTACATTTATCTTGGTCATCGCTTCTTTAGTTCAATTAACAGAAATGTTCATTAAAAAGACAAGTCCTGCACTTTATAAATCATTAGGTGTTTACTTACCATTGATCACGACAAACTGTGTTGTTTTGAATGTATGTTTAGTAAATATTTCTAATAGTTATAACTTTGCACAAATGTTAGTATACTCAATCGGTACTCCATTAGGATTTGCCCTTGTATTATTCATTTTCTCTACAATTCGTGAAAGACTAGAACAAAGTGAAGTTCCAAATGCCTTCGTTGGTAATCCAATCGCCTTGATTGTGGCTGCCATCATGGCTATGGCATTCTCTTGCTTTACAGGAATTGTATAATGAAATATTTATTGGCAATATTGTTCTTTGGCGCATTAGTCGCTATCTATATTGTTTTGTATTTAATGAATAAAAAAACACCCAAACCAGAAGGGTGTGAAGATTTAAAAGCGGATTGTGATGGATGTAAGGATTATGCCTGCACAAACAATCCAGCTCACAATCAAGTGAAGGGAGAATAAATATGGTAATCGTAGCCGTAATTATGATGCTTGTACTTGGTGCAGTACTTGGCTTAGGTCTAGGTGTTGCCGACAAATATTTAAAAGTAGAAGCAGACGTACGTGTAGAGAAAGTAACATCATTACTACCTGGATATAACTGTGGTGGTTGTGGATTCCCTGGATGTAGTGGTATGGCTGAAGCCTTGGTAACAGGTGATATGGATCATATCGCATGTAAACCTTGTAAAGCAGAAAAGCGTCAAGAAATCGTTGATTACTTGAAAAACACACCAGGTCCTGATGGTTCTACAGTCGAAGTAAAAGGATAAAAGAAAGAGATGGAATTTTCCATCTCTTTTACTTTATTTGATGATTTTTAATGATTTCTAATAAATAATTTTCATCTGGGTCAATATAAATGGTCTTATTGGATTTCATTGTCACAAAACCAATCTTAGATCCAGGTACCTTTTTGATTTGTGAGATCAAACAATAATCTACGGGTACAGAACTTGAATCTTTGCCTTTGGAGTAATACGCGGCTAACATTGCACATAATCGAATTTGTGTTTCGGTAAAGTCTTCACTCTTTAATAGTACGTGAGAACCATGATAGTCTTTCACATGGAACCATAAATCGTTCTTTCTAGAGACTTGGTGTGTTACATAGTTATTTTGTATGTTATTCTTACCTACATAGATTTCGCAATCATCAAATTCTAAATGAAGGACATTTGGCTTATTGTTCTTCTTTTTACGTTTATTGTCCTTTTTAGGCATCGATACACGTTGTTTAACAAGTTCCTCTCGAATTTCACCAGCATCAAAGACACTGCAGTGTTGAAGCTGTTCTTCGAGTTGTGTATAGTATTCAATATCTTGTTTACATTGTTCAATTTGTTCTTCTAAGATCACTAGACTACGCTTCATCTTATGATATTTCTGATAGTATTTATTCGCATTTGTTTTTAGATCGTAACGCATATCAATTGGAATTGTTACATCTTCATTGGTTTCAAAAGAAGGTAATACAATTGTTTTTTCTTTTTGAATCTGATACATATACGCAAAGATCAAATCACCATATTCTTGATATTTATGATAGTCTTTTCCATCTTCTAATGCTTGTTCTAGCTTTGGAAGTTTTTTTGTTTGTTTTAATTTTTCCTTTTCTACAGTACGAATAATATCGCCATATTGTTCTTTGATCCGCTTTTTTTGTTCATCTTCTTCATATAAATGATTTAATCCTTCCATAATCGTATAGGTCTTTGGTTGTTCATTTAAATGTTTGAGTTCAATACAATGAAAATCTTTTTTATAAATGTATAAAGTATTTGAATTCACAACTTCATTTAATATATCGATGTATTTTTCGTTGTTTTTTATGCGATACATAAATTCATTGGATAGTAATGGCGAAAAGCCATAAATCTGTTTAACAAGACTTTGATCTAAATCGATATCTTGGATTTCAAATGGATTTTTCTTCTCCGGTTGAGTAGGAGCTACATACTTTGCGCCAGGATGAATGAATCGTTTGGAATTTTCAAATACAGGAATACGTTTTAATGCATCTACAATTACGCCATCTTTAACTAAGATCATATTGGCGTATTTTCCCATAAGTTCGATATTTAGATCGTACTTCACAAGGTCTTGAAATTCATTGCGACAAGATAAGTGTAAACATAAAATGCGATCATATCCTACTTGTTCAAAAGATTCGACAATGGCTTGTGAACAGAGCTTTCTTAAGACCATCACAAAGTTGGATGGTTCTGGTTGAATGCCAGGAATAAAGTTTGCGATATATACACGGTTTGTGTTGGAATGTACATTCATGACAAGCTTTTGGTTTCCTTCATTTCGTGTGTGTAGATGAATCAATATTTCTTCATCGCTGATATTTTGTATTTTACCAATTTTACATGGGGTATATGCGTTTAATTTTTCTTGAATATTGTATAAAAATAATCCGTCAATAGCCATAGTGGACCTCCTTAGTCTGATAAGAATTATAACATAGTTAAATTAAATTTGACACACATGGTTTGGACTTGTAAAATGGATGAAAAGAGGGAGAGCAAGATTGTCATGCAAAGAGGTCTATTAATCATTTTGAGCGGTCCTAGTGGTGTTGGAAAAGGGACAATTCGAAAATATTTTGAAACAGATGAACGTCTAAATTTGGCGTATTCTACATCAATGACAACACGTAAACCACGTGCTGGAGAAGTGGATGGAAGAGATTATTTCTTCTCAACACGTGAAGATTTTGAAAAAGCCATTCAAGAAGGTGGGCTTTTAGAGTGGGCTGAGTTTGTCGGAAACTATTATGGAACACCTTTAAAGGAAGTCAATCGTTTGCGCGATGAAGGAAAGAATGTCTTATTGGAAATTGAAGTGCAGGGAGCGATTCAAGTACAGGAAAAGTGTCCAGATGCGATTTCTATCTTTATTATTCCACCTTCAATGGAGGAATTGGAAAGACGTATTCGTGGTCGTAGTACAGAGCCTGAAGAAATCATTCAACAGCGTCTTGCCAAGGCAAGCAATGAAATGAAGATGGTATCACAATACAAATATATTGTATGTAATGATGATCCAAAGCTTGCAGCTGAGCTAATCAAGACGATTATTCTTCGTCATGTTGAGCTTGAAGAAAACAAATAGTTGCAAAAAAAGTTTTTTTGTGCTATAAATAGATTGTATAGAAATTCAAGGAGTGGGTCGTACCACTCCTTATATTTTGCTACTAAGGAGAAATGTATGGACAATCTTAAAGAATGGATTGAAGAAGTTCTTAATGACAATGGATGCCATTTGTATGAATTAGAATGGATTACAAATCAGGGTACACCATTATTAAGAGTTTCGGTTGAAAAAGAAGACGGTACAATGGATTTGGATACTTGTGCAACTTGCTCAGATGCGATTGGCACAATGCTTGATGAAAAAGACTGGTATGCCAAAGAATACATGCTTGAAGTTTGTTCGCCAGGAGCGGAAAGAGAGCTTCGTACGGATGAAGAAATTCAAAGAGCAGTTGGCAAATATGTTTTTGTCAAAATGAAAGATCCAAAACAAGGCTTAGATCAAGTCATCGGTGATCTAATTGAAGCTACAGAAAATGATGTAACGATTTCATATCGTGATAAAACAAGAACAAAGAAGATCACTATTGAAAAGAGTAACATTCAGCTGATTATGACGGCTGTAAAGGTATAGGAGAAAAAAGATGAAACCAAAAATTAAAGTTGCAGATTTAGCAAAAGCTCTACAGGGCATTGAAACAGATCGTCAATTAACGAAAGAAATTGTTGAAGATGCTTTAAAAGAAGCTTTGACAAAGGCTTACCGCAAACACATCGAAATTCCAGATGCTTATGTTCGTGTGGATGTTGAGGATGGAACGATTCACATTTATCACGAGCGTATGGTTGTTGAAGAAGTGGAAGATGATGAATTAGAAATCGAATTGGAAGAAGCTCAAAAAGAAAATCCAAACATTCAATTAGGTGATATGGTTGGAGAAGAAGTAGATTTTACGGATTTTGATCGTGCGGCTGTTGTACTTGCCAAAAACGTAATGAAGCAAAAGATTCGTGAAGCCGAAAAAGCATTGGTTTACGAAGAATATTGTGACAAAGTCGATGAAATGGTTTTAGGAACGATTGAAACGGTTGAAGAAAAATTCGTCATTGTAAATATTGGTAAAACATTTGCGATGATGAAAAAATCAGCTCAGATTCCAACAGAACATTATAAAGAAGGCGACAACATCTTAGTTGTGATTACTGAAGTCAACAAAGAAACAAAGGGTGCTCAAGTTTTAGTGTCTCGTGCAACTCCAGTATTTGTTCGTCGTTTATTCGAACGTGAAGTTCCAGAAATCTACAATGGAATTATTGAAATTAAAGCGATTGCCCGTGATCCTGGTGAAAGATGTAAGATTGCCGTTTATTCACACAATGAAAACATTGACCCAATTGGAGCATGTATTGGTCCTCGTGGAAGTCGTGTACAAACAATCATTGAAGAATTGCATGGTGAGAAAATCGATATTTTCGAATGGTCTGACAACATCAGTGAGTTAATTGCGAATGCATTAAGCCCTAGTGTGGGTGTTGCGGTGATTCCAAATGAAAATGTAAAAGATGGATTGATCGTTGTTGTTCCAGACAACCAATTGTCATTAGCGATCGGTAAGCGTGGTAAAAATGCACGTTTGGCTGTTAAACTAACAAATCACAAGATCGATATCAAATCTGAAAGTGAAATGCAGGAATTAGGCATTGATTACATGGCTATTAGTGCAAAAATGCAAGAAGAATACGAAGAAAAGAAAGCCAAAGAACGTGCTTATAAGCAACAACAGAAGATTGAAGAATTAAAGTCAAATGAAACTGATATCGAAAATATTGATGTAGCTGATTTTACTTATGAAGATGAAGAAGTGGATGCTGTTGAAGAACATTCTCAAGATACTTTATTTGAAAAAGAAAATACAGTTGAAGAAAAAGAAGTCGATGAAATGGAAGAATTGGCTCGTATTGCGAAACAAAATCGTAAAGAAAAGACAGCTGCCGATGTCAAAGAATACACTTCTAAATTTGAATCTATGGCGGATGCTTCCAATAAACAAGAGGAGCCTCAAGTTTCTAAACCTAAAAAAGAAAAGGTTGAGGAAGAAAAGAAACCAGTTGAAGTTAAAAAATTCAACTACGAAGATATGAAACCAATCTATTCGGAAGAAGAGTTGGCTGAAATCGAAGAACAGGAATATGAAGATGAAAATGCCTGGGACGATGATGTTGACTATGAAGAATATGATGAATATTATGATGACTAGGAGTTGGTTTCATGCGTAAGATTCCAATGCGAAAATGTGTCGTAACACAAGAGCGTTTCCCAAAAAAAGATTTGATTCGTGTGGTACGTACACCTGAACAAACAATTGAGATCGATTTGACAGGTAAAAAGAATGGGCATGGTGCTTATATTTCTAAAAGCTTAGAAACGTTGGCTCTTGCCAAAAAGAATAAGGCTTTACAAAGAGCTTTAGAAACTGAAATCCCCGATGAAGTCTATCAGGAATTAGAAGCAATCATTACCAATGAATAAAGTTACGAATTTGATACAACTAGCTTATCGTGCTGGTAAAGTAGCAAAGGGTGATTCTTTACTTGTTAGTATTCAAAAATCTCAAGCAAAACTTGTACTTGTATCTTCTTTATGCGGACAAAACCGTATGAAGAAGATTCAGGATAAATGCACATATTACAATGTGCCGTATATAGTGGTAGAACCATCTGTATTAGATGATGTTTCTTATAAAAAGATGAGTGCTATTGCGATTGTAGATAGTGGCTTTGCCAAAGCGATTATCGAAAAGATGAAAGGTTAGGTGATTCGATGGCTTATAACAACAACAATAAAAACAAAAAGAAACCAAATCGAAAAGGGCATAAGAGTTCGTATCAGTCTAATGCACCTAAAAAGGAAGAAGCAGTAAAGGAAATCACATATAGTGATGCGATTACTGTAGGTCAGTTAGCACAATTGCTTCACAAAAATAGTTCTGAAATCATTAAATTCTTATTTATGATGGGAAATATGTCAACAATTAATACAGTATTGTCAGATGAAGATATTGAATTGATCTGTATGAACTTCAATGTGGAAGTACATAAAGAGGTTGTTGTTGACGAAGATGATATTGAAGAACAACTTCAAAATGTAGAAGAAGATGAATCTAAATTAGTACCTCGTCCTCCTGTTGTCACAATCATGGGTCACGTTGACCATGGTAAAACAACATTATTGGATACAATTCGTAAAGCGAATGTTACAGAAAATGAATTTGGTGGTATCACACAGCACATTGGTGCATATCAGGTATCATTAAAAGGTAGAAAAGTTACATTCTTAGATACACCAGGTCACGAAGCATTTACAGCTATGCGTGCTCGTGGAGCCGAAGTTACCGATATCGTTATTATCGTTGTTGCGGCGGACGATGGTGTCATGCCACAAACAAAAGAAGCGGTAGACCATGCCAAAGCTGCAGGTGTTCCAATTGTAGTTGCGGTAAATAAAATTGATAAGCCAGGCGCAAATCCAGATCGTATCATGTCTGAAATGAGTGAACTTGGAATTATGCCTGAAGAATGGGGTGGAGATACAATCTTTACTCAAGTTTCTGCTAAAAAGGGAACAGGTGTTCCAGAATTGTTGGAAACAATGTTGTTAGTGGCGGATATGCAAGAATTAAAGGCAAATCCAGATACAAATGCTTCTGGTACAGTAATTGAAGCCAAGTTGGATAAAGGTCGTGGACCTGTTGCCACATTGTTAGTTCAACGTGGTACATTACACACAGGAGATAGTGTTGTAGTTGGTACTAGTTATGGTCGTGTTCGTAAAATGACAAACGATCGTGGTATGGAAATCAAACATGCTGAACCAAGCTGTCCAGTAGAAATCATCGGTTTAAATGAAGTTCCTAGAGCTGGTGATGTATTCATGTCTTATGATAGCTATAAGAAGGCTGCTGAAATTGCAGGTCATCGTTTGGATAAACAAATTGAAAAAGAACGTAATTCAACAAGCGCTATGTCTTTAGAAGATTTAGCTAAGAAAATTGATGAGGGTGATGTTCAAGAAATCAATGTCTTGATCAAAGCTGATGTTCAAGGTTCTGCGGAAGCTTTAAAGGCTAGTATGGAAAAACTAGAAGTCGATGGAAATGTTCGTATCAATGTCATTCGTTCAACTGTAGGAACAATTACAGAATCAGATATCTTATTGGCAAGTGCTTCAAATGCGATTATTTATGGATTCAACATTCGTCCTAGTGCAGCTATTCGTAAAAAAGCCGAAGAAGAAGGTGTGGAAATCCGTTTACACAACATCATCTATAAGGCTCTTGAAGAATTACAGGCTGCTATGAAAGGTATGCTTGCACCGGTATATGAAGAAGTTGTTATTGGTCAGGCGGATGTTCGTCAGATCTATAAGGTAAGTAAGATTGGTACAATTGCCGGATGTATGGTTACGGATGGTAAGATAAAACGTGACTGTAAAGTTCGCTTGATTCGTGAAGGTATTGTTATCTATACAGGAAAACTTGGATCATTACGTCGTTTCGACAATGATGTTAAGGAAGTTATAAATGGTTACGAATGTGGTATGACAATTGAAAACTTTAACGATATTAAAGTAGGAGATATTATAGAAGGCTTCGAAGATCAGGAAGTGGAAGAATAGTATGTCATTAAAAACAGAACGTATGGAGATGACAATTCAAAGAGAGATTTCACACATTCTTCAATTTGAATTGAAAAATCCGAACTTAGGTTTTTGCACGGTAACGGATGTACAATGTACAAGTGATTTATCACAAGCTAAAGTGTATGTTACATTCCTTGGTAAACAAGGTCGTAATGATGCAGGTATGCGTGTTTTAAATCAATCAAAAGGATTTATTCGTTCCGGTGTTGCAAAGAAAATCAAGATTCGTAAGATGCCTGAATTGATCTTTATTCAAGATACAAGTCTTGAACAAGGAAATAAGATTGAAAACATCTTAAAGGAAATCGAAAAATAGAGAAGACTTAGTGGTCTTCTCTTTTTTTGTTTGTCGATAGTATTAAGCAACAGAGTCCTAATGGTAGATAAGTAAAATTCTTTGTTAAGAAGTATGTGAATATAAAACATATCCCTGAGAAAATAAATAATATTCGATTTAAATTTGTGTTCATAGTTATAGTAACTCCTTTAAATTGATTATAACAAAAAAATTTTTGAATTGTAAAAAGTAAGAAAAAAAGAAGAGATTCAGACAAAACTGAATCTCTTCTTGAAGTAGTTAGTTATTATTGATGTAAATTAGTCACGTTCTACGATAGTAGCACAACCCATACCACCACCGATGCAAAGTGTAGCTAAACCTTTCTTAGCATCACGTTTTTGCATTTCGTGTAGTAATGTAACTAAGATACGGCATCCACTAGCTCCGACAGGGTGTCCTAATGCAACAGCTCCACCGTTAACGTTAACTTTGCTCATATTGAATCCTAATTCTTTAGCAACAGCAACAGATTGTGCAGCGAAAGCTTCGTTAGCTTCGATTAAGTCCATATCATCAACTGTTAATCCAGTTCTTTCCATAACTTTACGAGTGGCAGCAACTGGTCCAATACCCATAATTTCTGGTTCAACACCAGCTAATGCACCTTGTACCCAAGTAGCCATTGGTGTAACACCTAATTCTTTTGCTTTTTCTTCGCTCATAACAACGATTGCAGCAGCACCATCATTGATACCTGAAGCATTACCAGCAGTTACCATTCCGCCTTCTTTACCAGAGCAGCAACGTAATTTTGCCAATGTTTCAACAGTTGTTCCTGGACGAGGTCCTTCATCCACGTTGAATTCAACGATTTGTTTTTTAACTTTAACTGGAACTGGTACGATTTCATCATCGAATTTGTGTTCAGCCATAGCTTTTTCTGCTTTTTGTTGAGAGTTAGCTGAGAATTCATCTAATTCTTCACGAGTTAAGTTCCAACGATCACAGATGTTTTCTGCAGTGATCATCATGTGGTAGTGGTTGAATGCATCTGTTAATGCATCATTTACCATTGTATCAACGATAGTAGCGTTGTTCATACGGTAACCGAAACGTGCTTTAGTCATAGCATATGGTGCCATTGACATGTTTTCCATACCACCAGCAACAACGATATCAGCTTGACCAGCCATGATCATTGCAGCGGCTTGGTTAACACAGTTCAAACCAGATCCACAAACAACGTTTAATGTTACGGCAGGAACTTCAATTTGTAGACCAGCTTTGATACTAGCTTGACGAGCAACGTTTTGTCCTTGAGCAGCTTGGATAACGCATCCCATTAATACTTCGTCAACTTGTTCAGGTTTAACACCTGCACGGTTCAATGCTTCTTTAATAACAATAGAACCTAATTCAGCAGCTGGAGTGTTACTTAAAGCTCCACCCATTTTACCAATAGCAGTACGACATGCACCTGCTAAAACTACTTTTTTTGTCATATTAATATTCCTCCATGTAAGACTATTAGTCATTTACCTTTTAAACTTTAACATAGTGAATGATGAAAATCAATCACAAATTAAAAAATTCACAAGTGAATTTAAAGAAATAAGGAGAACACGTCTCCTTATTGATTAATCGCACATTTTTACGATAACAGCGGCACCTTGTCCTCCACCAATACATAGGGAAGCAAGACCGATTTTTGATTTACGTTTTTGCATTTCATATAACAATGAAACTAAGATACGGTTTCCACTAGCACCTACTGGGTGACCTAAAGCAATGGCTCCACCATTTACGTTTGTCTTAGCTAAGAATGCTTCACGATCCATACCTGTAGCTTCTTCTAATTCGTGGATAACACCTAATGACTGAGCAGCAAATGCTTCATTCAATTCAACTAAGTCAAGATCTTCGATTTTTAGATCTGCATATTTTAATGCATTTAAGATAGCTGGAGTAGGACCTAATCCCATAACTCGTGGATCAACTCCACCTTGTCCAAATCCGATTACTTCAGCAATTGGTTTTAAGTTATATTTCTTAACAGCGTCTTCACTAGCAACGATTGTAAATGAAGCACCATCATTGATACCAGAGGCATTACCTGCAGTTACAGTTCCATCTGCGTTGAAGGCTGGGCGTAATTTAGCTAATTTTTCTAAGCTTGTTTTACGAGGGTGTTCGTCTGTATCGAATACTACTTCACCTTTACGAGTTTTATAAGTAATAGGAACAATTTCGTCTTTAAATTTACCTGCAGCAATAGCAGCTAAAGCTTTTTCTTGAGAAGCAAATGCGAATTCATCTTGTGCTTCACGTGAAATGTTGTATTTTTTAGCAATGTTATCAGCTGTACATCCCATGTGAATTCCATACATTGCATCTGTTAAACCATCGTGTAACATAGCATCCACTAATTTTTGGTCTCCCATTTTAGTTCCTGTACGGTTTTTATAGCTCAACATGAATGGAGCACGTGTCATAGATTCAACACCACCAGCAACATATAAGTCACCAAAGTTAGCTTGAATACGAAGTGTAGCTTCCATAACAGCTTTCAAACCTGAACCACATAACATATTGATAGATTGTGCACATACTTCAACAGGAATACCTGCATCGAATGCAACGTGACGAGCAATGTTTTGTCCTAAACCTGCAGCGATTACGTTACCAATAATAACTTCATCCAAGTTTGCTGGATCAATGTTTGCTTGTTTAATAGTTTCTTTTAAAACTGTAGCCCCAACAGTTGCTAAATCAACATCTGTTAGACTTCCTAAAAAAGTACCAATTGCACTACGTTTCGCAGCAACAATATAAGCTTTTCTCATTTGTATACCTACTTTCTACTCTGAATCGAGATTTACTTTACATGCTTAGTCTAGTCCTTAAAATAGGGGATGTCAACCACTTGTTTATATTTTCACATGTTAAAAATACTTTATATATATTAATAAGAATATGTGTTTAAAACAATTTGTTAAAATATTAACAAAATCATTGACGACACTCAAAAAAGTATGTAGAATATGACTGTGTGAAAAGTTTAACATACTTTCTCATGCTATCGATGTCCTAATTCGAATAGTTCAAGAAAACTGGAAAGGAGAACTTCATTTATGGATTTCAATTTAACAGAACAACAATTAATGATGCAAAAGTTGTTCAGAGAAGTTGCGCAAAACGAAGTAAAAGAAAACGCAGCGGATGTTGACGAAAACGAAAGATTCCCTAAGGAATCTGTAGAAGTGATGCGTCAAGCTAAGATGCTTGGTATTCCTTATTCTCGCGAATATGGAGGAGCTGGCGCAGATTATTTATGCTACATTTTAGCAATCGAAGAATTGTCTAAAACATGTGCAACAAGTGGTGTAGTTTTATCAGCTCACACTTCATTAGGTACTTGGCCAATTGCTCAATTTGGTACTGAAGAACAAAAACAAAGATTCTTAACAGATTTATGTACAGGTAAGAAATTAGCTGCCTTTGGTTTAACTGAACCAAATGCCGGTACAGATGCTGCTGGACAACAAACAACAGCTGTATTAGATGGTGACGAATATGTTATCAATGGTACAAAAATCTTCATTACAAATGCTGGAGAAGCTGATGTATATGTAATTTTTGCCATGACAGACAAAACAAAGGGAACTCGTGGAATTTCTGCTTTCATTCTTGAAAAAGGAACTCCAGGATTCACATTCGGTCTTCACGAAAAGAAATTAGGTATTCGTGGATCTGCTACATGTGAGTTAATTTTCAATAATGTACGTATTCCAAAAGAAAACTTATTAGGAAAAGAAGGTATGGGATTCAAGATTGCCATGCAGACACTTGATGGTGGACGTATTGGTATCGCTGCTCAAGCATTAGGAATTGCTCAAGGTGCTATCGACGAAGCAGTTGCTTATGTAAAACAACGTAAACAATTTGGTCGTCCAATCGCTAAATTCCAAAACACTCAATTCCAATTAGCTGATATGCAAACAAAAACAGATGCAGCTCGTTGGTTAGTATACTCTGCAGCTACTGCTAAACAAGAAGGTCGTCCTTATACTCAATTGGCAGCTGAAGCAAAATTATTCGCTGCTGAAACAGCAATGGAAATTACAACTAAGGCTATCCAATTATTAGGTGGATACGGATATACTCGTGATTTACCAGTAGAAAGAATGTTTAGAGATGCTAAGATCACTGAAATCTACGAAGGTACTTCAGAAGTACAACGTATGGTTATCTCTGGCGCTATGTTGAAGTAAGAAAGGAATTGGTGTTGAAAAATGAAAATCGTTGTTTTAGAAAAACAAGTTCCGGATTCAACTGAAATTACAGTTGATAAAAAAACGGGTGCGTTAATTCGTGACGGTGTTCCTGCAATCACAAACCCTGATGATTTAGCTGGTTTGGAAGCTGCATTGGAATTAAAAGATAAAAACCCTGACACTGAAGTTGTTGTAATGACAATGGGATTACCTAAAGCTGCTGAAATGTTAAAAGAAGGCGTTGCTATGGGTGCTGACAAAGGTGTTTTATTAACAGACCGTGTATTAGGTGGATCTGATACATGTGCTACAAGTATCGCTTTAGCTGCTGCTTTGAAAAAAGTAGGATTCGACTTAGTTATCGCTGGTCGTCAAGCTATCGATGGTGATACTGCTCAGGTAGGACCTCAAACTGCTGAACGTTTGGATATTCCTCAAATTACTTACGTAGATGAAATCTTAGAAGTAAAAGAAGATTCAATCACAGTAAAACGTTCATTAGAAGATGTTGAACAAATCGTTACTGCTAAGTTGCCATGTGTTATCACAACATTATCAGGAATGAACAAACCTCGTTACATGCAATGTGACAATATCGTTGACTTGTGTAAAGAAGACAAGATCGAAGTTTTAACAAATGCTGAATTAGGAATTGATCCTGAAACAGTTGGTTTCAAAGGTTCTCCTACATCAGTTAAAACTACTTTCACAAAAGACGTTACTGATAAAACAGAAGTATTCACATTGTCTGAGCAGGAAACTGCAGATATGATTGCTAAGACTTTGAAAGAAAAGCAAATCATTACAAAGTAGGGAGGATGAAGTAGAATGGCTCGATTTGAAGAATATAAAGATATCTTCGTTTTCGTTGAACAAGAAAACGGAAACATTGCAGAAGTAAGTTATGAACTTATTTCAGAAGCAAGAAAACTAGTTGCTTCTATCCCTGAATTTGGATACAAAGTAGTTGGTGTATTGCTTGGAGAAAATGTAAAAGAAAAAGCTCAAGAAGTTATTAGTCATGGAGCTGACAAAGTAATCGTTGTTGATGATGCTTTATTAAAAGACTATTCAACTCAATTCTATGCTGATGCTTTAACACAAGTTGTTTTAGCTCACAAACCAGATTCAATGTTAACTGGTGCCACTCCATTAGGACGTGATTTAGCACCACGTGTAGCTGCTCGTTTAAATGTAGGTCTAACTGCAGATGCTACTAAGATCGAAGTAGACTTAGAATATGCTAAAGAAAATGGGGAATCATTATTAGACGTAACTCGTCCTACATTCGGTGGTAACTTATTTGGTACAATCGTATGTAAAGACACTCGTCCACAGATGGCTACAATCCGACCAAAAGTATTCGAATTGGCTCCAACAGATACAACTCGTACTGGTGAAGTAGAAGAATTTACACCAACTTGGAGAACAACAGATCCTCAAGTATTCGTAGAAAAAGTAATTGAAAAAGTTAAAGCTGATGTAGATATCACAAAAGCTGACATCTTAGTAGGTGCTGGTCGTGGTGCTGAAAACTGCTTAGATGTACTTCAAAAAGTGGCTGACGAATTAGGTGGAGTAGTTTGCTGTACTCGTGCCGTTGTTGAAGATGGATTCTTAGACAAAGATCGTCAGGTAGGTCAAACAGGTAAGACTGTACGTCCTTCTTTATATATCGCTTGCGGTATTTCTGGAGCTGTACAACACTGTGCTGGTATGGATAAATCAGATTTGATCATCTCTATCAACCGTGACCCTCAAGCAGAAATCTTCAATATTTCTAACATGGGATTCGTTGGAGATTGCGCAACTGTATTACCTTTATTAGTAGAATCAATTAAAGCTGCAAAAGCTGAATAATAAAAAGGAGCATATTTAAAATGAAAAATGTAGGTGTTATTGGTGCTGGAACAATGGGGCAAGGTATTGCCAATGCATTTGCTACAGCTGGATACAATGTAACTGTATGTGATATTAAAATCGAATGGGCACAAAATGGTATCAACAAAATTGGTGCTAAATTAGATAAATTAGTATCTCGTGAAAAAATAACTGCTGAAAAAGCAGAAGGTATCAAAGCTAACTTAACTGCTGGTGAATACAAAGACTTAGCTGACTGCGATTTAATCGTTGAAGCTGTTCTTGAAAAAATGGAAATCAAAAAAGATTTGTTCAAGACTTTAGATGAAATCTGTAAAGAAGACTGCATTTTCGGAACAAACACTTCAAGTTTAAGTGTTACTGAAATTGCTAACGGAATCAAACACAACGTTATCGGTATGCACTTCTTTAACCCAGCTGATCGTATGAAATTAGTTGAAGTTATTTCTGGTGAAAACACTCCAGTTGAAACAAAAGAAGCTATCATCGAATGCTCTAAATCATTAGGAAAAACTCCAGTAGAAGTTGCTGAAGGACCTGGATTCGTAGTTAACCGTATCTTAATCCCAATGATTAATGAAGCTTGCTTCATTTACCAAGAAGGATTGGCAAGTGTTGAAGATATCGATACAGCTATGAAACTTGGAGCTAACCACCCAATGGGACCATTGGCTTTGGGTGACTTAATTGGATTGGATATTGTTTTAGATGTAATGGAAGTATTATATACTGAAACAGGAGATCCTAAATATCGTCCATGTACATTATTAAAGAAAATGGTTCGTGCTGGAAAATTAGGTCAAAAAACTAAACAAGGATTCTACAGCTACAACTAGTGAAATAACTAAAGTGAAACACTCGTTGTTTCACTTTTTATTTAAATATAGAGGAGAACAATCATGGAAAACGTATTATTAGAAAAACAAGGTCACGTTTCAATTATCACAATTAATCGTGAAAAAGCATTAAACGCTTTATCAACAGCTGTATTAAACGACTTAGAAGAAGCTGTGAATACAGTAGAAGCGGATAAAGATACTTATTGTGTAGTTATCACTGGTGCTGGAAACAAATCATTCGTTGCTGGTGCGGATATTGCTGAAATGAAAGACAAAACTGTTGAAGAAGCTGCTGAATATGGAGCTTACGGAAACAAAATCTTCCGTCAAATTGAAACTTTACACTGCCCAGTAATCGCAGCCGTAAATGGTTTCGCATTAGGTGGTGGATGCGAATTAAGCATGGCTTGTGATATTCGTATTGCAGCTGAAAATGCTGTATTTGGACAACCAGAAGTTGGATTAGGAATTACTCCAGGTTTTGGTGGAACTCAACGTTTAGCTCGTTTAGTACCTGCTGGAATTGCTAAAGAAATGATCTTTACGGCTCGTAACATTAAAGCGGATAAAGCATTGTCTATTGGATTAGTAAATGCGGTAGTTCCTCAAGAAGACTTAATGGCAACTGCATTAAAGATGGCTAACGGAATCTGCAAGAACGCTCCAATCGCTGTTGCACAAGCTAAAAAAGCAATTAACGCTGGACTTCAAACAGATATGGATTCAGCTATCGCTATCGAAGTAAAAGATTTCTCGGATTGCTTCGCAACAGAAGATCAAACTTACGGAATGGAATGCTTCGTAAATAAAGTAAAAGAAAAAGAATTTAAAAACAAATAATTATTTGAAAGGATGATTTAAATGTCAAAAGTAATGTCAGCCCAAGAAGCCATCAGTTTGATCAAAGATGGCGATAAAATTGGTGTTGGTGGATTTATTGGGATGGGTCACCCTCAAGAACTTAGTGTTGCCATTGAAAAGAGTTTCTTAGAAACTGGACACCCAAGAGATTTAACAGTTATGTTCTCTGCCGGTGTAGGAGATGGAACACCTGATCTTGGATTGAACCACATGGGTCACGAAGGATTGTTAAAAAGAATTATTGGTGGTCACTGGGGATTGATTCCTACTTTCCAAAAATTAGTTTTTGAAAATAAAGTAGAAGGATACAACTTACCACTAGGAACCATCAGTTTGATGTTCCGTGAAATTGCTGGACACCGTCCTGGTGTTATCACTAAAATTGGTTTGAAAACATTTATTGACCCACGTCTAGAAGGTGCGAAAATGAATGAACGCACTAAAGAAGACTTAGTTGAATTAATCAATATGGATGGAGAAGAATGGTTACGTTATAAATCATTCCCATTGGATATTGCTTTAATTCGTGGTACATATGCCGATGAAGATGGAAACTGCTCAATGTGTAAAGAAGCAGCTACTCTAGATTCAATCAGTATTGCCCAAGCTGTTAAAAACAGTGGTGGTAAAGTTATTCTACAGGTAGAAAAAGTTGTAGAACGCGGTTCATTAAAACCAATGGATGTTAAGATTCCAGGTATTTATGTGGATGCAATCGTAGTTGCAGATCCAGAAAATCACTGGCAAACTTACTCAGATCCATACAATCCATCATTCTGTGGTGAAATTCGTGTACCAGTTGATTCAATTGAACCAATGCCATTAAATGCACGTAAAGTTGTTTGTCGTCGTGCTGCTATGGAATTGGATCCATCAGCTGTTATCAACTTGGGAATTGGTATGCCAGAAGGTATCGCAAATGTTGCCAATGAAGAAGGTTTACCAGGACTTAAGATGACTGTAGAAGCTGGAGGAATCGGTGGTGTTCCAATGAATGGAACTGCCTTTGGTGCATGTACAAACCCAGACGCAATCATTGACCAAACATATCAGTTTGACTTTTATGATGGTGGTGGATTAGACCAAGCCTTCTTAGGACTTGCTGAATGTGATTCAAAAGGTGATATCAACGTTTCTCGTTTTGGACCAAAAATTGCAGGATGTGGTGGATTTATTAATATTACCCAAACATCACCAGTTGTCGTTTATTGTGGAACATTCACAGCTAAAGGTTTAAAAGAAACAATTGGTAATGGTAAATTGACAATTGATCAAGAAGGACATATTAAAAAATTCAAAAATCATATTGAACAGGTTACTTTCTCAGCCGATTATGCGAATGAAACAGGTCAAAAAGTCTTATATATCACTGAGCGTGCCGTATTTAAGTTAATTGATGGTAAATTAACATTGATCGAAATCGCTCCAGGTGTAGATTTACAAAAAGATGTATTAGATCAAATGGAATTTAAGCCATACATCGCTGAAGATTTGAAGTTGATGGATGCACGTCTATTTACGGATGAAATCATGGGTTTAAAAGAAGAATAAATTGAATAAACAGGTCAAATGACCTGTTTTTTTGTGTTACAATGGTTTTGGGAGTTGATAAAAATGTTATTTTTTAGAAATGATTATGGCCAAGGATGTATTCCAGAAATCATGGAATATATGAATACTACCAATGGTCATTCTTTTACTGGATATGGTATGGATGCGATTTGTCAAAATGCCAAAGAAACCATTAAAAAACATATTCCAGACTACGATGTAGATATCCACTTTTTAGTTGGAGGAACGATTACTAACCAAACCATCATCAAAGCTTGCTTAAAACCATTTGAAGCCGTGATTGCCTGTGATACAGGACATATCGCCACCCATGAAACGGGTGCGATTGAAGCTGTAGGACATAAAGTAATTCCGGTAAATAATTATGCTGGAAAGATCAATCCTAGTGATATTCGTAAAGTATTTGATACACATATGCTTTCATATGAACACATGGTTTATCCAAAAATGGTTTATATTTCCAATGCCACAGAATATGGAACGGTGTATACATTAGACGAATTAAAAAACATTCGTACGGTTTGCGATGAATTAGGTCTATATTTAATGATGGATGGTGCAAGACTAGGCGTTGCCTTATCCACTGTAGATTATACTTTAAATGACCTTGCCAATATTTGTGATGTATTCTATATTGGCGGTACAAAAAATGGAGCTTTAATGGGAGAAGCTGTTGTCATCTCCAATCCTGAATTAAAGCCATATTTCCGTTTTGTGATGAAACAAAATGGGGCAATGCTTGCCAAAGGATGGCTTTTAGGCATTCAATTCTTAGGCTTATTTGAGCACGATGCATTCTTTGGATATGCCAAACAATCGGTTGTTTTAGCACAGAAAATTCAATCTAAACTACAAGAACTTGGCTATGCCTTATTCATGAAGAGTGATACAAACCAGATTTTTGTGAATGTATCAAAGGAACAATACCAATTCTTAAGTGAAAACATTGATTTTGAAATCTGGGAAAAATGCGATGATCACTATGTCATTCGATTCGTGACAAGTTGGCATACAAGTGAAGATGAAGTCAATGCATTGATCACATATTTAGAACAAGCAATCGAAAAAAAAGAATAGTATCATTCTAGGTTCGAACGATAGGTCCAGCCTAGTATACCATTCTTTTTGATTTGAACTTTATCTTGATAGGCGAATACCTCTTTGACGGTATCGCCTTTTTTTAATGGAATCTCATAATTTGTATAATCATACGCCTTCATGTCTTTTGTCACAAATTCATTTTCAACCCAGAATGTACGATTGTTGTAGGGACAATATACTTTTGATTGTATCGAATGTTGTTCAAGAATTTGAATATTACCATGATTAAAAGTAATAAAGAAGGGAATTTGTGTATGATATTTGACATCATGAATGACTTTTCTTTCTTGAAGAAAATCACATCGATCCATTTTTACGGTATTGTCTTCAAATATAAGGGCATTTAATTGACCGCCATATTTCACCATATTACCACCATCAATACTATAAATATTATGTTTTGCATCATAAATAGGATCAAAAGAGGCAATATGCGTACAATATTCGGTTACCGGCATATGGCCTACTACGACATTCTTTTTGAAAACTTCGTTTGTTTCTAAAAAGAAGGCATGGGTCATGACTTGTTTAAAATCGGTTCCATAATTTTCATTTGATTCAATACCCGCATGCACATAAATATGGTCTTCATCTTCTAAGACATGAGGTAAATCATTTAAGAAACATAATTCTTTTAAATAGTGCTTTCTTAGAATCTGACAAACATTTGCCATATTACTATTATGTGTAATCTCAAAATTTAGATTTCTTGCCATTTCATGAATCAAACTTTCTTTACGAAAACCAAGCACATGTTTTAAAAAATCTAAGCGATACGAATAAAGAACGTTCTTCGCAATAAAATCACAATTTCCCATGATACAATGTACATCTTCATTTTGTACTTGGTGCATAATATAATGCAGGGTATCTAGATTTCTTTTTCCTTTTTCAATTAAATCTCCTAAAAGAATCAAACAATCTTCATTGGGCTTATAAGAAATTTGATCTAATAATTTTAAATATAAATCTAAATTTCCATGGATATCACTGATGACAATCTTACGTTTAGCTTTTGTTTCAAGCTTTTGAATCACTACACTTCGATTCATTGTACCAAGAAAGGAAGGAATGTATCACATTCTTTTTCCCAGTCTTCCTCACAATGTCTTCCTTCAGGAATTACATTGTACAAGACGTTGACTCCTTTTTTAGATAGGGCATTGCCAATTTCTGTACAAGCCTTTGTTTGCCAAACAAATTCATGCATCAAGCTTGTTTCATTTGAACCCCAAGATAGATAGATAGAAGTGTTCTTTTGAATATGACTTTGATGGATATCTTTCAGAATCGCATCCATACTTTCTAATACATAAGGAGAAATCACAATGGCCTTTGAATATACATTGGAATAGGCATAGGCTGCATATAAAGCCATTAAACCACCACAGCTGCTTCCACCAATAAATGTATTCTTTCTTGTTTTTTTGGTTCTATAGTGATCATCTATATAAGGTTTTAATTCATGTACGAAAAAATCCATCGTTTCTTCTCCTTGACCTTCAAAAGAGCCATATTCCGGATCATAGAAAGAGTAGGGAGCGTATTCCTTTAAGCGATTATTTCCAACATGGCTACATTCTTGTCCAACAACAATCATATCGATACCTAGCTTTTCTATATGTTGTTGAATATGAATAGCCTTGCCATAAGTGGCATATGCATCTAAAAAGATATTGTGTCCATCAAAGGCATATAAAACAGGATATTGTTTATTACTTGTATCATAGTCATCGGGTAAATAAATAAAGATTTTTCTTGTTTCATTAAGCTTTGTCATGAAAAGTTCTTTTTCAACGATCATAATCGATCCTTCCTTCTTAATGCACTCTTAAAGAATTCATCTCGCCTTGCAGGACTTGTAAATTTGGCAACAATTGCGACATTGCCCATCGCAGCCGCAAAAGCTTCAGGAAGATATAAGACTTCAATCACATCTTCTTTAAACATCTCTTCCACTTCTTTTACTGTAAAACGATATTTGATGGAGTTTCTTCTTCCTACAAAACCAGCCGAATATCTTCTAAGCTTTGAATAAGAAGCACTTTGTTTCAAGATGACTTCGGCCCATAAACGATACACATCCAATTCTCCGGCATAATTCATTAAATCCGGACAGAATCCTCCTGGTGGTCTGAAATTCACTTCTAAGCCAAAGACGCGTCCCTTTTCGCCTAAACCTTGCACATCATGATTCAATCGAAAGAATTCGCAATGGAAGAAGCGATTCTTGATTTTAAACGCATGGATCGTTCTTTGTACAATGTCACGACATTCATCACTGATCTCAAAAGTTGTATAACAACCAATACTTTGTTGGTAAAGCACAGAATCCATACAATTACCGACATATTCTAAGCTATTCAAATAGCGAATGTCCCCGTTTTCATCACAAATACCATCTAAGGTAAAGATATCTCCATCGATATATTGTTCTAGAATCATCACATGATCCTTTGTCTGCATATATACCGATTCTAATTGTTCAGCATTCATGATCTTGTAAGTCATGCTTGCACCTACACCATGATCGGGTTTCATGACTAATGGATAGCCTACTTGTTTGGCAAAATCTAAGCCATCTTTAAGTGTATGTAGTACTCTATAATCTGCCACAGGAACGTTAGCTTCTTTATAATATTTTTTCATTTGTGACTTGGATTGAAGTTCTTCAATTCTTTTTAGAGAAAAACCTGTTTTCACATTGAAATCATCACGAAGACGTGCATCTAAATCCAACCAAGCCTCATTGTTGGATTCAATCCAGTCAATCTTTCCATACTTAAATGTAAAATAACCACAAGCTTTGACCATTTCATCATAATCATGGAAACTTTTTACGACATAGATCTCGTCACAATATTCTTTTAATTCTTGTTTCAATTGATTGTAGGGTGTATCGACAATGGCTAAAACTTTAGCTCCATTTTCTTTTAAACCCCTACAAAACATCCAGTAGCTTTCTGGATAGTTTGGTGAAATCACCACAAAATTCATAATCTTAATTCCTTTCTGCCATCATTTGACTGATCGCAATCACAGTCTTACCATCATCAATCTTTCCGTTTCTTGTATACTCAAAGGCAGTTTCTAAATCCAGCCACAAAGTATCAATTTCTTCATCTTCATCTAAGCTAAGTTTTATATCCGCTTTTCTTGGGTTGATCGCTTTATAAATCCAGATTCTTTCATCGCAAAAGCCTGGGGTGGATACAAAACTTAATAAAAGTTCTAGCTTATCACAAGCCATACCCGTTTCTTCATTTAATTCACGAAGACCACATTCCATTGGATTTTCACCATATTCGAGTTTACCTGCCGGAATTTCTAATGTTTCTTTACCAATAGCCGGACGCTCTTGCCTTACAAGCAAAATTTTACCATCAACGATACAAATCACACCTACACCACCTGGATGGCGGATGATGTCTCTTTTATAGGTTTTATTCTTGATTTCAACATCTTTTTGGACTAAATCAAAAATAATTCCTTTATATATTAATTTTTCTTCCATAAATTACCTCTTTTTTTTTCAATTATAGCACAAAAAAACACTCCGAAGAGTGTTAGTTGATTTGATCTAAAAAGCTTTCTGTGATCGCATTCGCAATCTTTTGTTGGAAAGTTTCATCCGTTAATTTTGTGTAGTCTTCACTATTGCTTAAATATCCAAGTTCTAATAGAATCGAAGGAATTTGACTATCATATAAGATAGGGAAGTTTTCATAATGATCCGAATCAATACCTTCAAATTGCGATAGGTTGATGGAATTCATGGTTTGGGCAAGTTTTTTGGCAAGCTGAATCATATTATCGTTAGGCTGCGTAAAAATGGAGTAACCTTTGGATAGAGAATCCGAACTTGAATTCATTTGAATAGAAATTAAATACTTTGCCTTTTGCGAGTTGATTGAAGTAATACGATCTTCTGTTGAAAGAGAAGAGTCATCACTTCTTGTATACACGACGTTATATCCTACCGAAGCTAGACTGTCTCCAATCTTCTTGGCAATAATCAAGTTTAGATCTTTTTCACTCGTATGTCCATCACTTGTATATCCTGCATCACTACCTCCATGACTTGCATCAATACAGATGACAGCTTTCGATTTACAGCGCGAATTGTCAACTGTATCATTGGTAATAATTGTCGAATTGGTTTGTTCAGGAACATCGATTTTTGATTTTTCTTTAATTTGTTTATTTAAATTTGGCTGAATGACCATCGCTAAAAACAACGCAAAAACTAAAAAGAGAATGGCTCTACGCATGACATACCTCCTGTCTAATTATTCTAACATTACTCGTTAGAGATGAAAAGCTTTTTAAAATTTGTTATAATGGCTAATATGGGTGATAGTATGGATTTTTTAATAACGTTAGATCAGTTCGAAGGTCCTTTGGATCTGATGCTGCATTTGATCAAAGAAAATAAATTGGATCTGTTTGACTTAGATATGAATGTTTTGGCAACACAATATATTGATTATATTCATGCCATGCAAAACATGCATCTAGAAGTAGCTAGCGAATATTTGTCAGAGTTGGCAAGTCTTATCGCATATAAGTCAAAGAAACTTCTGCCAAGAGAAACTGTTGAAGTAGAAGAAGAATATGAAGAAGATCAGCGTGATCAACTGGTCGCAAGATTATTAGAGTATCAAAGATATAAAGAAGTAAGTCTAGCCTTAAAGGAAGATTACGAACAAAGACAACTGCATTTTTCGCGTCCCGTTTCTAGTTTAGTGGAAGAATGGAAAGTACCTGTTGAAAGTGATACTTTAGAAGCACAATCACCTTATGATTTAATGAAGGCAATGCGCCATTGTATTGTGCGTATGGAGCTTTTACAACCGTATGAAACAAAGATCACAATCAAAGAATTATCAATCGAAGAAAGAGCAGTACAAATCAAAGAGAGAATGAAACATCTTGAGGGGTCTATTTCATTTCAAAATCTATGTGCAGATTGTACAAGCTTACATATGGTGATTGTGACTTTTTTATCGATATTAGATTTAATACATGAAAAATGGATGACGTATTCCATTGATGAGACGCAAATGATTTGGGTCGCAAGAGAGGATTTGTAGAATGGATAATGCGAAAGCGATATTAGAAGGTCTTTTATTCTTAAGTGGAGAAGAAGGCTTGACTATGGACCAGATGATGCATGGTCTACAAAATTTAGAAATGGATGATATACGTGTCTTATTGGATGCGTTAAAAAAAGAATATTCGAGTTCTTCAAAAGGAATTGAACTTGTAGAATATGCGAATCGTTTTAAGTTTGTCACAAAAGAATTTGTATATCCTTATGGCAAACAATTATTTGAAGAATATAAACAACCCACCCTTTCACAGGCTGCCATGGAAACTTTAGCTATTATTGCTTATAAACAACCGATTACGCGTGTTGAAATTGAAGAGATTCGTGGTGTAAATTGTGAAATGATGTTAAAGAAATTAGTGGCTCGTGGCTTAATTGAAGCAAAAGATCGTTTAGATGCGATTGGAAAGCCCTTATTATATCGTGTAACCGATGAATTCTTGGATGCTTTTCAATTGGAAGATCTAAAAGAATTGCCGGAACTACCTCAAACTAGAAACAATAGTGAAGAATTATTTGAAGGAGAATAGACAATGGAAAGACTACAAAAAGTAATTGCCCAAGCAGGTATTTGTTCAAGAAGAAAAGCCGAAGAATTGATTTTAGATGGTAAAGTCAAAGTCAATGGAAAAGTATGTGACGTTTTAGGTACAAAAGTATCGAACCAGGATAGTATAGAAGTCAATGGAAATATGATTTCAAAAGAAGAGAAAGTGTATTACATCATGAATAAACCAAAAGGTTGTCTATGTACAAGCAGTGATGACAAGGGCAGAAAAACCGTATTGGATTACATGCCACAAAACCAAAGAATTTTCTCTGTAGGACGTTTGGATTATGATACGAGTGGTGTTTTACTGCTTACAAATGATGGCCAATTCTGTAACCATATGATTCATCCTCGTTATCACTTAGAAAAGACTTATGTTGTCAATCTTCAAGGTATCTTAAGTGATGATGACATCAAACAATTACGAAGAGGATTAAAAACTAAGACAGAAAAGTATCAACCGGCAAAAGTATTTGTGCTTCAAAAAGATTTAACGCGTAATCGTACCCAATTCGAATTAACGATTTCAGAAGGAAAAAATCATCAGGTTAAAAATATGATGTTGGCATTAGGCCATGAAGTGCGTCGTTTGCACAGAGTGAAGTTTGCGTTCTTAGACGTAAAGGATTTAAGAGCCGGAGAATATCGTCGTTTAAAACCATATGAAATCAAACAATTGAATCGCTTAAGTATGGAAGGCGAACAAAAATAATGAAACAAGTTTATTTAGATCAAAATGTTTCGGTACAGGATGTAATTTGTTTAGATGTTAAACAAGCGCACCACATCTTTGATGTACTTCGTACGACACCAAAAGAAAAGATTCGTATCGTTACTAAAAATTCAGGGGTATTCTTTGGGCATGTTGAAAATAAGCCTAATTTAGTGATTGATTCCATGGTGGATGTCTTTGAAGAAAATCAATCGATCACCTTATGTTGTGCTTTGATCAAACAAGATAAGTTCGAATGGATGCTTCAAAAAGCTTGTGAACTTGGAGTTCATAAAATCGTTCCTTTTGTATCGAAGAATACAGTGGTAAAACTGGATGAAAAAAAAGCTGAAAAGAAACTCATTCGTTGGAATGAAATCTTACTTGCGGCTACCAAACAGTGCAATCGCAATACGTTAGTGGAATTAGAGCCTGTGATTGCGTTAAAGGATCTATCAAATTATAAGAGTGAATGTAATTTAGTGGCCTATGAAAAGGAAAATGATCCTTCAAAACATATGGCCCATTATTTAAAAGACAATCCACAATCCATTACTGTATGTATTGGGCCTGAGGGTGGATTTGAAGAGAGTGAAATTCAAGTGTTAAATGAATTTGGTTTTGACAATTGTTCTCTAGGTAAAAACATCTTACGTGCAGAAACGGCTGCTTGTTATGTGTTGACAGCTATTGAATACCAAAATCATGTGGAAGGATAAGGGATAAATGAAATTTTCAATTATTACACTAGGCTGTAAAGTAAATGCGTATGAATCACAATACTATGCAGGTCAATTAGAAGAATTAGGATATGAACAAGTATCACCGGATCAAGCGTGTGATATTTGTATCATCAATACGTGTACTGTCACAAACACAGCCGCCAGCAAATCACGTCAAAAGATTCATTATGCCAAACGAATGAATCCAAATGCCTTATGTGTTGTTGTGGGATGTTTTGTGCAGTTCGCAAGTGAAGATGAAAGAAAGGCTTTGGATGCCGATCTTGTGATTGGTGCCAAACAAAAAAATGAATTAGTGAATTTAATCCAAAAAGCATTAAAGGATCATGAAAAAATTGACGTTGTCAATGAGGTTACACAATTTAAAGATTTTGAAGCTATGCCCGTACATTGTTTTGAATCGATGCATAGAGCTTTCTTAAAAGTACAAGATGGATGTAATCAATTCTGTTCCTATTGTGCGATTCCTTTTGCGCGTGGTAGAGAGCGTAGTTTAAATCATGAACAGGTGATTCAAATTGCCAAAGATCTATGTGATAAAGGACATACAGAAATTGTGTTAACCGGTATTCATACGGGGCGTTATGATGATGGAGAATACGATTTAGCTAAATTAATGAAAGCCTTATTAGAAAATACGCCAGACTCTGTGTATTATCGTATTTCAAGTATAGAAATCACGGAAGTCAGCGATGCTTTGATTGCGTTAATGAAAGAAAATCCTCGTATGTGTCATCATTTACATATTCCGGTACAATCGGCATGTAATGAAACATTAAGACGTATGAATCGTCCATATACAATTGAGGAATTTAAAGAAAAAATCAACTATATTCGTTCTTGTATTCCAGATATTTCGATTTCAACGGATGTGATTGCAGGCTTTGTCCAGGAAAGTGATGAAGAATTTGAAACGACATATGAAAATCTAGCGGACCTAGAATTAAGCTTCTTCCATGTTTTCCCTTATAGCAAGCGTAATGGAACAAAGGCAAGTACTTTAAAGGGTGAAATCAATGGAAAGGTCGCAAAAGCTAGAGTGGCTCGTTTACTTGAACTTTCGAATGCATGCAGAGAACGTGACATGAAGCGTTTTAATCCTGTACAAGTCTTGATTGAAAGAAAACAAGATGGCTATTATACGGGTTATACAAACCAATATCATTCTTGTAAGATATTGAGTGATACACCATTAAGTGGTAGAATCACTATCGAATGGGATCGTATTGAAGATGGTACGTACTATGGAAAGAAGGATGTTGTATGCGATTAAGCAAACTATTTAAAAATGCACCGACAGTCAATATTACGGGTTTAAGTTTTGATTCAAGAACCGTTCGTCCGGGAAATATTTACTTCTGTTTACCAGGACTTACAAATGATGGCCACGATTTTATTGATTCTGCAATAAAAAATGGAGCTGTATGTATTGTACATTCAAAAGAATTATTGAATATGGCACCTGGTGCTGTATATATTCGTGTAGAAGATGTCAATGATGCCATGAATAAAGTGGCTCGTATTTTCTATGCTCGTCCAAGTGATAAAATGAAGATGTATGGTGTAACGGGCACAAATGGAAAATCAACAATCACAAATATCATTCGTGATATTATCAACGACAAAACGCCATGTGGCTATATTGGTACGATTGCGATCAAATATGGTGATATTGAGTTGCAACCAAATTTGACTACGCCAGATGCATTGTTCTTGCAGTCTAAATTGGCAGATATGGTTCGCTGTGGAATGAAGGCTTGCGCTTTAGAAGTATCGAGTCATGGTTTGGCTCAACATCGTGTCGATGGTATTTCTTTTGATTGTGCGATTTTCACAAACCTTACATATGATCATTTGGATTTCCATGGCACAATGGAAAATTATTTTGAAGCGAAGACTTTGTTGTTTAAAAACTTAGTCAAAGAAGATGGCGTATCCGTAATTAACAAGGATGATGAAAAATATGGAGCTTTAAAGGATTGTTCAAAAGCACGTGTTATTTCTTATGCGATAAATAGTGAAGCAGATTATCGTGCTATTAATATTAAGATGAGTTCACAAGGTACGCAATTTGACTTGGTATATTCGGGTCATATGTATTCGGTTAAGACAAATTTAGTGGGTAACTTTAATGTTTATAACTTATTAGCTGCCATTGCAGCACTCAATGAAACGGGTTATGATTTAGAAAGAATCATTGAAAAATGTGCACATATTGCCCAAGTTGAAGGTCGTATGGAACGTATTGATTGTGGTCAGCCTTACAACGTAATCGTTGATTTTGCACACACACCCGATGGTATGGAAAAAATGATGCAGTTTGGACGTAGTGTCACAATGCCAGGTCATCGTTTGATTGCGGTATTTGGATCAGCTGGTAAACGTGATGTACATAAGCGTAAAGTCTTTGGTGAACTTGCCGATAAGTATTGTGACTATATCATAGTGACAGAAGACGATCCTCGTGATGAAGATCCTAAAGAAATTGCCGAACAAATCAAGTCAGGCATTCAAAATACACCACATGTGTTTGTACAAGATCGCTATGAAGCCATTCATCAGGCAATCAGCTCAGCTCAAGAAGGAGATACGGTATTGCTTCTTGGTAAGGGTGATGAAAGCTTTATCTATCGTGAAAATGGAAGAGCCCCTTGGGTTGGCGACAATGTAGCGGCTAAAGAGTGTATTCAGGCAAGTTTAGCTTAAAAAATCAAATTGTGCTTGCATTATATGAAATCTTTGATATAATGTTTTTGCTAATCTTGGGAAGGGAGGTTTGTGAATATGCCAAAAGTAGTTCTTAAAGAAAACGAAGGACTTGATGACGCTTTAAGAAGATTTAAACGTCAGGTTTCTCGTAATGGCACCCTTGCTGAGGCGCGCAAAAGAGAATTTTACGTAAAACCAGGTGTACGCAGAAAGTTAAAATCTGAAGCTGCACGTAAAGCACGTAGAGGTAAATAATCTGCATTTTCAATGCAGATTTTTTTCTTGAGGAGGAGATTTGTGTCTTTTTTTGAATTTGATTGTTCCGATAGAACATTTGAAGAGATTCAGATTTTTGCAGGATTTCAAGATTCCAACTTGGATATGTTGAGTAAATGTTTTAAATCTGTATGTATGATTCGTGACCAAAAAATCAAAGTGGAATTAAACGAGACTTTATCTGCACATAAAGTAGAAGAAGTCATTGAGGCTTGTTTTTCAATTATTGATACGCAGCATCGTTTAAATTCACAAGATGTAAGTTATATTTGTTCTTTGGCTTTTAAGAATCGTTTAAAAGATTTTAAAGCTCATCAGCTACAGGCTGTATGTAAGACGAAAACAGGTAAAATGATTTATCCAAAAACAATTGGACAAGCTATTTTATGTGATGCGATGCGTCATAATGAAATTGTTTTTGCGACAGGTGTTGCTGGTACCGGTAAAACCTATCTTGCGGTAGCTTATGCGGTGAGCATGTTAAAGAGTGAACGAGTTGAAAAAATCATTCTTACGCGCCCAGCTGTTGAGGCAGGGGAATCCCTTGGCTTTTTACCAGGTGATATGAAGGAAAAGGTAGATCCTTATCTAAGGCCTTTATATGATGCATTAAATGAGATGCTAGGTTTAGAAACAGTTGAAAAGTATGTGGAGAAACAAGTCATTGAAATTGCACCTTTAGCGTTTATGCGTGGACGTACTTTAAATGATGCCATTGTGATTTTGGATGAAGCACAGAATGCGACGTGTGCACAGATGAAGATGTTTTTAACACGTATGGGTAAAAATTGTAAAATGGTTGTAACGGGAGATGTTACACAGATCGATTTGATCAAGAAAAAGGATTCAGGTTTGATGCAGGCTTGTACAATCTTGGATCATATTGATGGTATTTCAATCATTCATTTGGAAAATAGTGATGTGGTTCGAAATCCATTGGTTCAAAAAATTATTGAACGTTATGCCAAGGTTGAATAATTTGACTTTGACTGTTATAATAATTAACTGTAAAAAATAAATTGAAAGGTGATAAATCTATGGGAAGACATTTTGAGGTTCGTGCTGCAGCAATGCAGAAGACAGCCAATGCGAAGGCAAAAATTTATTCTAGATATTCTAAAGAGATTTTAGTTGCTGCAAAAAACGGTGACCCTAATCCAGATATGAACCAGACTTTAAAGAAGGCAATTGATCGTGCGAAGGCAAACAACGTGCCTGCTGACGTAATCAAGCGTGCTATCGAAAAAGCAAAAAGTAGTGCTGATGAAAGTTATTCAAGTGCTCGTTATGAAGGATTTGGACAGGGTGCTGGATCTACAATCATCATTGATTGTTTGACAGATAACGCAAACCGTACAATCGCAAACTTAAGAGCTTGTTTTAATAAATCACACGCTAAATTAGGTGTTGGTGGATCTGTATCATTTGGATATGAACACTTAGGTGTAATCGTTATTCAATATGATAATGAAGAAGCTATGATGGATGCATTGTTGGAAGCAGAAATCGAATTAAATGACATTGAAATCGAAGAAGGATATATGACAATTACGGTAGATCCAACACAATTGGATGACGCAAAAGTTGTTGTTGAAAAATTGATTCCTGATGTTAAATTTGAAGTCTTAGAAGATAAGATGATTCCAAATGAAGAAGTTGAACTTCACGGTGAAGATTTAACTTTATTCAAACGTTTAGTTACTTTACTAGATGAAGTTGATGATGTACAAAATGTATATCACAATGTTTCAAATCTAGATGAAGCTGAATAATTAATCCTAAGAAAAAGAAGAAAATAAGGATATACTGTAGAGAGAAAATGGCTGGTGAAAATTTTCGTAGAATACTTATTGGGACACTTTGGAGGAGTTGGACAAAAACCAACCGTTTGTCGCGTTAAGACTTGAGGTGTATACTTTACGTATAAAATAAGGTGGTACCGCGTTTAAAACGTCCTTATATCAGGGCGTTTTTTTGTTTATTTAAAGGAGGAAAACGCATGGCATATCAAATTCCTAGAGGTTGTCAGGATGTATTTGGGAATGAATCCTACAAATGGCAGGCTCTTGAACAAACATTAAGAAGTTTCTGTTACATGTACAATTATGATGAAATTCGTACACCTATTTTTGAACATACAGAAGTCTTCAAAAGAGAAAACGATTCAAGTGACATGGTAAACAAAGAAATGTATACTTTTAAACTTGAAAACTCAAAAACATCATTAACACTTCGTCCAGAAGGAACTGCAGGTGTTGTTCGTAGTTTTGTTGAAAATAAAATGTTCGCAAATCCTGATCTACCCGCAAAATTCTATTATATGGGACCTATGTCAAGACATGAACGTCCTCAAAAAGGGAGAATGCGTATTTTTAACCAGTTTGGTGTAGAGGCTTTAGGTGTTAAAAGTCCTTATGTCGATGTAGAAACAATCGTACTAGCATTCTCAATTCTTAAATCACTAGGATTAAATGATATTAAAGTATGTTTAAATACATTAGGTGATGATGAGTCTCGTGCAAACTATCGTAGTGCATTAAAAGAGTATTTTGCTCCTTATGTAGATGAGTTGTGTGGGGATTGTAAACGTCGTTATGAACAAAATCCATTACGTATTTTAGACTGTAAAGTAGATCATGATCATGAATGCATGAAGAATGCACCTAAGATGTCAGACTATTTAAATGAAGCAAGCCAAGAATACTTCAATACAGTATGCGAATTATTAGATAAATTAGAAATCCCTTATGAAGTGGATGACAAATTGGTTCGTGGATTGGATTACTATACTCATACAGTATTTGAGATTGTATCTATGAATTCGGAAATGGGTGCACAATCCACTGTTTTAGCAGGTGGACGTTATGATGGATTGATTTCATATTTTGGTGGACCCGAAGGCATGAGTGGTATTGGATGGGCTCTAGGTATGGAACGTTTATTGATTGCCTTAGAAGCTGAAGGTATTGAATTGGAACAAAAACCGGCATTAGATGCTTATGTAATGTGCCTTGATAAAGAAGCTAGAACCTATGCATTTGAGGTGTTGACAGAGCTTAGAGCATATGGATACCGTTGTGATATGGATATGATGGAAAGAAGCTTTAAGGCACAATTTAAGGCTGTAGATCGTGCAAAGGCTAAACTTGCGATTTTGATTGGTAAATCGGAATTAGAAGAAAAGAAAGTCACAGTTAAAAATATTGCACATAAAGAACAAGAAACTATTCGTGTTGATGAATTGATTCCATATGTTGATTCTTTATTAGAAGAAGAAAGTCATCATCATCACGAACATGAAGGAGAATAGAAATGTATAGAACTCATAACAATGGAGAATTGCGTCTTCAAGATGTAAATTCAGAAGTCACTTTATGTGGCTGGGTTGCGAAACGCCGTAATTTTGGAGCTTTGGTCTTTATCGATTTAAGAGATCGTTATGGTATTACACAACTTGTATTCAATGAAGATATAGCAACACAAATTAGTGATGTACGTAATGAATATGTACTACAAGTAAAAGGAACGGTTGTAGAAAGAAAAGACAAAAACCCTAAGCTTGCAACAGGTGAAATTGAAGTTGTAGTTCGTGAAGTAAAAATTGTGAATACAGCTATCACTACACCAATGATCATTGCGGATGAAACAGATGCTTTAGAGGATACTCGTTTAAAATATCGTTATTTAGATTTAAGAAGACCAGTTCTTCAAAAGAACCTAATCTTAAGAAACCGTATTACTTTATTAGTTCGTAATTACTTAGCTAAATATGGTTTTACAGAAGTGGAAACACCTATTTTATGTCGTTCGACTCCAGAAGGTGCACGTGACTATTTAGTGCCTAGTCGTATTAGTAAAGGCCAATTCTATGCACTTCCACAATCGCCACAGCTATACAAACAGTTATTGATGGTCGGTGGAATGGATCGCTACTTCCAAATTGCTCGTTGTTTTAGAGATGAAGATTTAAGAGCAGACCGTCAACCAGAATTCTCACAGATCGATATTGAAATGAGTTTTGTGGACGAAGAAGACATTTGGTCAATGACAGAAGGTTTGATGAAAGAAATCTTCAAAGATATCAAGGGAATTGATCTACCAGAATTTAAACGTATCCCATATGATACTTGTATGGAAAAATATGGTTCAGATAAACCAGATTTACGTTTTGACATGCCTTTATATAATGTCAGTGAAGTATTCGCAAACACTGAATTTAAAGTATTCGAAAATTGCTTAAATGAAGGTGGCATCATCCAGGCTATGAATGTAAAAAATGGTGCAGACAAGTTCTCAAGAAAACAATTGGATAAACTACAAGATTATGTAAAAGTATATGGTGCAAAAGCACTTGCCAACTTAAAATTAACAGCGGAAGGCTTTGCGGGAAGTGTCACAAAAGTTTTATCCGATGCCGAAAAAGAAGCATTGCGTACAATGTTGAATATCGAAGAAAATGATATTGTATTCTTCGTAGCGGATAAGAAGAAAGTGGCTCAATCCTCACTTGGTGCATTGCGTGTGAAATTAGGTCATGATTTAGATTTGATCAACAAAGATGTCTATGAATTCTTATGGGTTACTGATTTCCCAATGTTTGAATATGATGAAAATGAAAACCGTTATGTAGCGGCTCACCACCCATTCACATCACCTAACTTAGAAGATGTCGATAAATTGTTGAGTGATCCAGCACATTGTTATTCTAGAGCTTATGACTTAGTATTAAACGGCTATGAATTATTATCAGGATCCATTCGTATTCATGATCAAAAGCTTCAAGAAAAAGTATTTGAAGCTATCGGTATGACTTTAGAAGAAGCACATGAAAAATTCAGCTGGTTTATGGATGCATTCCAATATGGTACTCCACCTCATGGAGGTGTAGGTATTGGTCTAGAACGTTTAACTATGATTTTAGCTGGTACAGACAACATTCGTGATGTCGTCGCATTCCCTAAAACAGCAAGTGCATCGGATTTAATGGCACAGGCACCAAGTCCTGTAGATCCAGCACAATTAAAAGAATTGGGTATTGAAACAAAGTAAGACAGGAATTTTTTCCTGTCTTTTCGTATTTCTGATATAATTATATAGGTGGTGATATAGATGAAGGCAATTCCAATTGGCATTTCAAATTTTCAAGAACTCAGAAATAATAACTATTATTTTGTTGATAAGACCAATATGATTCAGGAATTTTTAGAAAGAAAAAGCAAAGTCACATTGATTACGCGTCCTAGGCGTTTTGGAAAGACTCTAAACATGTCTATGATGGCTTCTTTTTTTGATGTGACAAAAGATTCTAAATATATATTTGAAAATACTGAGATCATGAATTCTGACTATATAAACGAAATGAATCGATATCCTACTATTTTTATTTCGTTTGCGAATGCGAAAAGAGATAGAGAATCTATTATCACAACTATAAAAAAACAAATTCTAAGCGAATGGGCAAAATATGAATATGTTTTTAAAAATTTAAATAAATACAATCAAAAAGAACATGATTATATTGAATCTAATTTAATGGATTTTCACAGTAATAATTTAAATGGAATCAATGATGCATTATCATTCTTGATGGAAAGACTCTATGCTTACTATAATAAACAAGTCATGGTTTTCATAGATGAATACGATACACCATTTGTTGAAGCTCACGTGAATGACTGCTATGAAGAATTACGAGGTGGATTATCAGGTTTACTTCATAATTCTTTAAAAACATCGGATTGTTTAAAATATGCACTACTTACTGGAATTCAAAGAGTTGCGAAAGAAAATATTTTTAGTGATCTGAATAATTTAGATGTGAATTCAGTACTCGATACTGCTTATAGTGAGTATTTTGGGTTTAATACAGATGAAGTTAATCAATTGTTAAATACGTATGGTTTAACTTTAAATGATGATGTTAAATCTATGTATGACGGATACAAAATCGGAAGTATTGATATATATAATCCTTGGTCTATATTAAATTACGCTCAAAAGAAAGAATTAATTCCATATTGGATCAATACAAGTGCAAATACAATGATTAAAGAGAATATCAAGGATGCAGATTTAGATTATAAAGATCAATATGAAGATTTAATCAAAAATGGATATTTAGATACACAAGTCAATACGCAAACAAGCTTCTATGAAGTGAAAAGCACTCCAAATTTATGGGGGTTGTTCGTGAATGCGGGATATTTAACAATAGATAAAGCCATTGATATTACGGATAGCTTCTATCGCATTCGAATTCCAAATGAGGAAGTGAATAGAGAGTTTAGAAATTTAACTGAATATTATCTTTCCTTAAATGAAGGACAATTAAATCGACTATTACGTTTCTTGATTCAAAAACAACCAAATGAATTTATCAAAGAATATAAGAACATCTTAATGTTACCTAGTTATCATGATTTAAAGAATGAAAATAGCTATCATATGATGATGCTTGGGATGTGTTTATGTTTATCTAGAGATTATGAAATTATAAGCAATAGGGAAACTGGAAAAGGACGTTTCGACCTTGTATTAAAGGCAAAATATAGTAAATATACTTCTTTTGTGTTGGAATTTAAATATTTAAAAGGTACTTCTAAAAATTTAGAATTGGATCTTGATAATCTATCAAATGATGCAATTGAACAGATTCAATCTAAAAATTATTCGTTTGATTTAAAAGGAAAAGTGATTTATATAGGATTAGCTCATCATGGAAAAGATGTTAAGATGAAATGGGTTGAAAGATAGGCTTATATGCGGTACTTAGGTACTGCATTTTTTATCGCAAAAAAAACAAGTCATCTAGACTTGTTCATCGAGAAAATATGTAGCCTCCATATCGGCTGTACTGAGCGCAAAGGCTAAAGGGAACATTTCAAAAGCTTTACCCACATTATTGACGGGGTCACTTCCAGAAAATCCCATATGATAACGAATCGCAAAAGCTTCTTCACGACTAATACGCATGAATGGCTGAATCATATAGACACTTTTTTCGCCATGACCAAATGGAATGTTGTCCTCAAATTCAAAGACATCGACTTGTTTCCACTCACCATTAATTTTCTTGTTTCGTGTGCCTTTTTTATAGACATTGATTTTACATACATCATGTAAAAGGGCGACTAAGGCAATGGTTTCATCGCTGTAGTTCATTTTATATGTATCCTTTACTCTTTGTCTATCTAAATAATCTTTTAAACAATGATACACATGCACACTATGCTCGCAAAGACCACCTTCCATATTGCCATGAAAACGTGTGCTTGCAGGGGCTGTAAAAAAATCAGAGTGAGGACCTTCTAGAAATTCTAGAAACGCATCGGCACCTTCACGATGGATATTTTCTTTATAGATTTGAATAAATTCTTCTTTTGCGTTCATACTTTTTACCTATTTAAAAAGCCCAAGAACATGAGATCTTTCCCTGTTAAGTACAGGTGGGCAATCTGTGAATAGCATTAGGATCCCCACGCGTAGCGGGTCTTCAACACAACAATTCAACATCCGATTTCCCTTATCTCGAGTGTAGGAAAAATTAATGTCCTTAGGCATTTCTATAATAACGAACTTCATATTAGAATACAAGTCTTGACTTTTTAGTACCAAATGTGCATAGTTGCAAGTACCCTTAAAAACAAGTAAAATATAAAAGGTGAAATTATGGATGGAATTTTAATTATTGATAAACCGTATGGTATGACAAGCCATGATGTTGTAAATTGGCTTCGAAAAAAATATAAACAAAAAAAATTTGGACACACAGGTACGCTCGATCCAAACGCAACCGGCGTTTTAGTTGTTCTTTGTGGAAAGTCTTGTAAATTGTTACAGTTTTTAAGTGATACAGATAAAGAATATATTGGACAGATCGAATTTGGTAAAAGTACATCAACCGATGATATTTGGGGTGAAGTGGAAGCTGAAAAAGAAATGAATTTGGATTTTTGTTTTTCAGAGGAACTTCAAAAATTTGTTGGTAAGAACCATCAATTGGTACCAAAGACTTCCAATAAAAAAGTGAATGGGAAAAAATTAATGGACTATCAAAGAGAGGGACTTGAAGTTCCTAAAGTCTATAGCGATATTGAAATTTATTCGATGGAAGATCTTGGAGACTACAGTTTTAAAGTAGCATGTTCGAGTGGAACCTATGTTCGTAGTATTTGTCGTGATTTGGCTTTAAATACAAATAATCTAGGTTGTATGAAAAGTTTAAGACGAACTAAGGTTGGTCGCTTTACAATTGATCAGGCTCAAACACTAGAAGATCTTGAAACACAAGAACCTGTCTTATATCCCTCAATCTATGTATTGGATCATTTAGATAAGATTGACTATCAACCGATTCAAGATGTGTACCAAGGAAAACGCATTCGTTTAGATAATCTAAATCAAGAAGTATGTATTTTAGATGCAGGTGAGCCTATCGCAATTTATGAAAAAGAGCGTGAAGGAATTTATAAGAGTAAAAGAGGTTTATGGTAATGGAAGTCATTCGTATTGATTATTTACATGTACAAGAAAATTTGCCAAAGAGTTCTTGTTGTATTGGCTTCTTTGATGGCCTACATACAGGGCATCAGGCATTACTTGAGAATTGTATTGCCAAAGCCAAAGAGTTAAACATTCAAAGTGGTTTGATCACATTTGATCCAGATCCTTGGAAAATCTTTTTTCCGGACCGTGTATGTCGTCATATCACAACGTTAGAAGATCGTATACACTTGGCAAGCGTGATGGGTATTGAAGTGATGTATGTCATTACTTTCTCTAAGAATTTTGCAGCTTTAGATGTTGATGCCTTTCATATGTTGTTAAAAAAGATGAATGTAGCACATATTACTTGTGGATTTGATTTTAAATATGCTTCAAAGAATACAGGAAATGTAAATACAATTTCTTCACAAAACTACTTTGATGTTTCAGTGATTGCCAGTGTAAATTCGAAAAACGAAAAAATCTCATCCAGTCGCATTGAGCCATTGATTCAAAGTGGCAAGATGGATTTAGCCAATGAATTATTGGGGTATATGTATTCGATTGAAGGTGTGATTGAGCATGGATTTAAACGTGGCAGTACACTATTGAAGTTTCCAACCGCAAATCTTGGGGCAAATCCCGATTATTTAGTGCCTTCTAGTGGTGTTTATGCAGGCTTTGTATATGTGGATGATACATTTTATGGGGCTATGATCAATGTAGGAAACAATCCTACTTTTGAAAATACAAAGGTTTCTATTGAAGCACATATCTTTGATTTTGATCAAGATATTTATGAACGACAAGTACGCTTTTTCTTCTTGAAAAAGACGCGTAATGAGATTCGTTTTGATGGTTTTGAAGCCTTAAAGAAACAGTTGCAGAGTGATATTGTTACTTGTAAAAATGTGATTTTACATGAAAAGCAGTATGTTACAAAAACAGCATCACTTTGGGGTGCGAAAGTTTTTGAGTTTAAATAACTTTTTTGGTATACTAAAAGAGAAGTGAAGGTGAAATTATGGCGAAAGAATATATCGAGCTAGAACCAGGCAATGAATATGGTGTTATTTCTTTAAATAAAACAGTTTTTTCTACAATCGCAAAGAACGTGATCGAAGAAGATGAAAATGTTCAGATTGCAGAAGGAACAAAACCATTTAAGACAGGAATTGTCACTCGTGTTGAGGACAATAAATTGACTTTATCAATTCCTGTAAAAGTAAACCACAAATCAAATGTAAGTGATGTTTGTTTAAATCTACAAAACAAGATCTTTGAAAGTATTTCTTATATGACAGACTTTAAACCTGAAGCGATTGAAATTCAGGTGACTGGATTTATTTTTTAAGGAAATCTTTCGAAGGTTTCCTTTTTTTCAATTTTATGAGTGTATCTTTTGAAAATTATCTTGTGGTAGGTATTAGTTCAAGAGCTTTATTTAACTTAGAAAAAGAAAATGAGGTTTTTGAAAAAGAAGGATTAGACGCCTATCGTGACTATCAAATTGTTCACGAAAATGATGTGTTAAGTCCGGGTAGTGGTTTTGCGTTAGTTAAAAACTTATTAAACATCAATAAACTCGCAAATCGAAAACTTGTTGAAGTTATTGTGATGTCAAGAAACAGTGCGGATACGTCTTTGCGTATCATTCACTCTTTAGAGCATTATGATATGGACATTGGTCGAATGGTTTTGAGTGGTGGAGAAGACATCAGTCGTTATTTATCGGCATTTGGTGTCGATTTATTCTTATCGTGTAATGAAAATGATGTATCCAATGCGATTCATGCAGGCTTTGCGGCCGGTATGATTTATGCCAGAGATACTAAATATAGTTTTCCTGATAATCAGATTCGTATCGCCTTCGATGCGGATGCCGTATTATTTTCGGCTGAATCGGAAAAGATTTATCAGGAACATGGTTTAGAAGCATTCAATGAAAATGAGATTCTAAACCAGGATGTTGCCTTACAAAAAGGTCCAATGGCTTCTTTATTAAAGAGTTTATCTTGGCTTCAAAATGAAACTAAAGATTTAAATGTATTAAGAACAGCGATTGTGACAGCACGAAACAAAGATACGGGTGTTCGTGTAATAAAAACTTTAAGAGCATGGAATATTGTCGTAGATGAAGTATTCTTTATGCAAGGAGCTAAAAAAGCGGATGTATTAGCTTGTTTTGGCGCCAATATATTTTTTGATGATCAAGACGTGCATGCAGGGCCTGCAAGTGATGTAGTACCAAGTGCGCGCGTACCATATAAAGAAGGAGAAATGTAGATGAATAGACATGAACAACGTGTAGTTGCGATGCAAAGTGTGTATCAACACTTATTATTAGGAAAGGATATTCGTAAATGTGTATTTGATGTAATGAAAGGTTCAAATGACATTGATGGATATTTATATAGTTTAACAATGGGAACAGTTGAAAACAAAGAAGCTTTTGAACAAAAAATCAATGAATTATTACGCGATGACTGGGATTTTGATCGTTTAAGTATGTTAGAACAAGCCATTCTTTTAATTTCTTTCCAGGAAATTTTGGCAAACGATACACCGAAAGCTGTTGTAATCAACGAAGCGATTACTTTGGCTAAAAAGTATTGCGATGATAATTCTTATAAATTATTAAATGGAGTTCTTGACCAGCTATGAGAAACGAAATGGTTGTAAGTATTTCTAGTGTTATTGCTCGCATTAAAAATGTTTTAACACAAACTATGGATCTAGATGGCATTTGGATTCAGGGTGAAATCAGCAACCTGACAAAACACAGATCGGGACATTATTATTTTTCTTTGAAAGATAAAAGTGGAGAAATGAGCTGTGTTATGTTTTCAAGTTATGTATCACGTTTAAACTTCAATGTAGAAGAAGGTATGCGCGTTTTAGTTTCAGGAAGCATTAATGTCTATGAACAAAGGGGCAGTCTTCAGCTTGTGATTCGTCAAATGAAGCAAGATGGTTTAGGTGATTTATATCTTGAATTTGAAAAAAGAAAACAAGATCTTTTAAGGGCTGGCTATTTTGATGAAAGTCATAAAAAGGCTAAACCTGACTATATTGAAAATATTGGTGTTGTAACTGGAGCACAGGCTGCTGCCTTACAAGATGTATTATCAACCATTCAAAGGCGTTGGCCGATGATGAAGGTCACTTTGTATCCAAGTTTAGTGCAAGGTAGTTTGGCACCTAAAAGTTTGATTCAATCCTTGAAAGAGGCTGATACACATAATCATGATGCCTTATTGATTGTTCGTGGTGGAGGAAGCTTTGAAGATTTGTTCTGTTTTAATGATGTCCAGCTTGTAAAGACGATTTACAGTTTAAATACATATATTGTCAGTGGTGTAGGTCATGAAGTGGATACAACATTATGTGATCTTGTCTGTGATCATCGAAGTGTAACCCCTACAGCAGCTGCACAATGGGTGACTTTGGATCAATATGAAGTGATGACTCAAATTTTGAAGGATAGAGAATTGTTGAGGCAAAACATGTCTATGATTTTAAATCACAACAAGTTAAAACTGGATTCGTATAAGAATCATCCGTATTTAAAGGATCCAAAATCTTTTATTATAGAAAAACAATTAAAACTAGATGGCTACAATACACAAATTGAACATGCACTAGAGCTAGAACTGCAAAAGAAAAATGTCATCAAGAATTATACACAACAGATGCATTTGCGTATGATGAATATAGTAAAGGTACAAGAAAATAAACTTTCTATGGTGCCTGAAAAACTAAGATCGAATATGCAAGTTTTACTACAAAATTCTAGACATTCTTTACAAAAAAATTGTGCTTTATTGGATGCCTATTCACCTTTAAAGGTACTTTCTCGTGGTTATAGTATCTCAAAGATTGAAGATAAAGTTATTAAGCATGTCAAAGATGTCGCAAGGGATGATATAATGGTGACAAGAGTAAATGATGGTGTGATCACTTCATGTGTTGTATCCACTAAGGAGGAATAAAATGGCCGCTAAACAAATGAAATTTCAAGAGGCGATGAAACGATTGGATGAAATCGTGGCTTTGTTAAATAATAATGAATTGGAGCTTGAAGAGGCCATGTCATTATTTGAGGAAGGCTTGAAATTGAGTGCGCAATGCGAAAAACAATTAAAAAAATTTGAAACAAAAATGGATCAGTTGATGGAGGTGAATCAAGATGATGGTGAATAAAGAATTTGAAGATTATTTATTGATGCGAGTACATGAAAATGATGATAGTCGTACAAAAGATGCGATGGCCTATTCATTGATGAATGGCGGTAAGCGTGTACGGCCTACTTTGTTGTTTTCCGTACTAGAAGGCTATGGAATGGATGCAAGAGTTGGGTATCCATGTGCTTGTGCCATTGAAATGATTCATACATATTCATTGGTTCATGATGATCTTCCAGCTATGGATAATGATGATTTACGTCGTGGTAAACCAAGTTGTCATAAAGCTTATGATGAGGCAACTGCCATTCTTGCAGGCGATGGACTATTGACGAAGGCATTTGAAGTTGCATTGGACAGCGAATGTAGTGCTGAACAAAAAGTAGCTTTAGTAAAGGCTCTTTCTTGGTATGCCGGGATTGATGGTATGATTTATGGACAAACTTTAGATTTACAGTCTGAAAATGATCCAAATCCAACACTTGCACTTTTACAGGAAATTGATCACTACAAGACTAGCAAATTATTAACATTACCATTGGTTTGTGGATGTATCTTAGCAAATAAATTCGATGATGTGGAACACTTCCGTAAGATTGGTCTTGTGTTAGGTCTTGAATTCCAGATGCAGGATGATATTTTGGATGTTACGGGTAGTGAAGAAGTGGTTGGAAAGTCATTGAGTGATGAAGATAATCATAAAGTCACAGCTGTATCTTTATTAGGACTTCAAGGTGCTAAAGATATGGTTGCTAGCTATGATGAAACGATTCGTAAAGAACTAGGTTTTGTGAGTTGTGATGTGACTTCGCTGACAAAAGTATTGGATACTTTATTAAAGCGTACATATTAATATATGGAATTTCTTTGAAAAAAGGGGTATATTAATAATAGCTAAAACTAGTCTTTAGCGGACTAGTTTTTTTAACGAGGGTTATAAAATGAGAAAGATTAGTCAAGTGTATGACATTGAGTCACCTAGTCAAATCAAAGATATGTCAATTGATGAGCTTACACAATTGTGCAGCGATATTCGAACCTTTTTAATCGAGTCGATTTCGAAAACAGGTGGACATTTATCGAGTAATCTTGGGATTGTCGAAGTCACAGTTGCGATGCACTATGTCTTTGATTCACCAAAAGATAAAATGATTTTTGATGTAGGTCACCAATGTTACACACATAAAATATTAACAGGAAGATCCACTCAATTTGCGACATTACGTAAAAAGGGTGGGCTTTCAGGATATCAAAAGCGAAGTGAAAGTAAGTATGACTGTTGGGAAGCAGGACACTCTTCTACTTCTTTATCTGCCGCATTGGGCTATGCGATTGCACGTGATTTAATGCATGATGATTATCAAGTTGTTGCTCTAATTGGAGACGGCTCATTAACGGGCGGTATGGCACTAGAGGCTTTAAATGATATTGGTTCTAAACAGAAGAAGATGGTCATCATCTTTAATGATAATAATATGTCGATTTCTAAAAATTATAGTGGTGTTGAAAAACGAATTACAGATATTCGTGCTTCTCACTTATATATCGATTTAAAACATGATGTAAAAAACAACTTAAAATCCAATAAATTAGGAACTAACGTATTGAATACATTGTCACATTTCCGTGATAAGATCAAAGATGAAGTGATCGATGCTCCATTATTTAAAGAGTTTAACTTAGATTATATGGGACCTGTCGATGGCCATGATATTGCTGGTTTGATCAAAGTTTTTCAGGCTGCCAAAGAACATGATGGCCCCATTGTTGTACATGTCCTAACGCAAAAAGGAAAAGGCTATAAATTTGCGGAACAAGATAAAGTAGGTAAGTGGCATGGAGTCAGTCCGTTTGATGTCGTAACGGGAAAATCTTTGAGTTTACTACCACCTAATGAAATTTCCTGGTCACAAGTGATCTCAAATACGGTTATGGATCTGGCGGAAAAAGATAAGAGTATTGTCGCAATCACACCCGCTATGGCGCAGGGTAGTAAATTATTAGAATTTCAAAAACGTTATCCAGATCGTTTTTTTGATTGTGGAATAGCAGAGCAGCATGCCGTTACAATGGCTTGTGCTATGGCTTTAGGTGGACTAAAACCATTTGTGAGTATTTATTCGTCTTTCCTTCAAAGAGCTTATGATCAAGTCAACCACGACATGGCAAGAATGCATGTACCTGTTGTGCTTGGAATTGATCGTTGTGGCTTAGTTGGAGATGATGGTGAAACGCATCAAGGTGTGTTTGATATTGCGATGCTTAGAAGTATCCCAAATCTTGTCTTATCTCAGCCAAAAGATGCCAAAGAAGCACAGAATATGATTTATACGGCCTTTGCCTCTAAGGAACCATTTTGTGTACGTTATCCTAGAGGAAATGTGAGATACGCAAAAAACAAGTCGTATTCATTGATTCCAATTGGTACTTGGGAAAAATTTGTGATTGGAACACCAACGCAAATTGTGATCACATATGGACCGGATGTGGATCATGTGATCAATAAGGCAAGAGAAAATCAGATTGGCTTACTTGTTGTCAATGCACGTTTCTTTAAACCGATTGATGAAGTTATGATGAAAGATTTATTAAAATTAAATCTTCCTATTACGGTTTATGAAACGGATATTAAGAAGGGCGGCTTATCGAGTGCTATTTTAGAATATATGAATACATTGGATGAAAAAATTCATGTATTAGGTATTGGCGATCACTATGTATGTCATGGCTCGATTCGATCTTTACGTATTCAAGAAGGTATTAGCACAGAATGTTTATTTGAGGAATTAGAAAAACATGGATAAGATTCGTTTAGATAAAGCTTTACTCAATCAGATATCGTCTCGTGCAAAAGCACAGGATATGATTAAAGAAGGTAAAATCAGTGTCAATGGAAAAGTCATCACAAAGGCTAGTTTTTTAGTTGGCGGTGAAGATGATATTGTCGTAACACATACTGAGGATGAATTTGTTTCTCGTGGTGCCTTTAAACTAAAGGGTTGTTTAGATAAGTACAATGTGAATATTCAAAATCAGGTTGTATTAGATATTGGTGCGAGTACAGGTGGATTTACGGATGTATGTCTTCGATATGGAGCTAAAAAAGTATATGCCTTAGATGTAGGTCATCTTCAACTTGCCAAAGAATTAGATCAAGATTGTCGTGTAATCAAAATGGAAGGGCACAACGCTCGTGAAATTGTACCAGAATGGTTTGATGAATCGATTGATTTTATGTGTATGGATGTTAGTTTTATATCTTGTAAGACCATATTGGAACATGTATTACGTGTTTTATCCATTCGCCATATTGCGATACTTGTAAAACCACAATTTGAGTGTGGTCCTACTGCTTTGAATAAGCATGGCGTTCTAAAGAATTCTAAGCTTGCCTTACAGATTGTTGAAGATGTAAAATCTTTTCTATTTCAATATTATGGAAGTGTTGAAGCGATGCCAAGCATTCTAGAAGGAAGAAGTGGCAATCAGGAATATATGGTGTATGCCAAAGATTTAAGAATATCTTAATGTGAAGATATTCTTATTTTTTTGTTTTCTCGTTCACATGGATTATAATCGTTTATTTTCATTTGGATTTAAGTTAAAATAGTAAGTAGACTTGAGGTGGTTTTGTGATTGAACAATTGTCAGTAAAAGATTATGTATTATTCAAATCTTGTATCATAGACTTTACAGATGGAATGAGTGTGATTACCGGAGAAACAGGTGCTGGTAAATCATTATTAATTGATGCGATTGGCTATTTGAGTGGGAATCGTATTAAATCGAATGTGATTCGTAATGGAAAAGACAAGGCAATCTTATCGATGGTTTTAACATCGAATGATAGAGTCAATGCGATCTTAGAAGAGAATGGCTTTGAGGTTGATGATCAAGTGATTATTTCGCGTACGATTTTAAATAATAATAAGAGTACCGTACGCATCAATCAACAGATCACGACACTATCTTTTGTGCGTAAGATTGTCAATCTATTGGTCGATATTCATTCGCAAATGGATACGTATCGTTTAATGGACACATCTGTTCAAATGGAATTGTTGGATAGTTATGCGAAGACTATGGGTTTAAAAGCTTCTGTAAAGGAAGCGTATGTGAAGTATTCAAATGTCTTACATGAATTAGAAACATTAAAAAACGAAGAATTTTCGGATGCCGAATTGGAATTTTTAACGGCACAGCTGGATGAAATTGAGAATGCGAATATTCAAGAAGATGAATTGGATGCATTAAATGATCAGATTCACGCGGCAACCAGCTGGTATAAAAATTCAGAGGATATTTCGTCTTGTCTATATGAAATTGATAAAGAAAATGGAGCGTTAGATTCTTTATATACTTTATATAAACAAGCTTCAAAATCACCCATCTTAAATGACTATGAAGAATCATTTAAAAATTTATATTATTCTTTACAAAGTGTGGATGAAGAATTAAAGCATATGCGTGATACACATTCTAATGATTCTTTAGATTTGGATAGTCTGCAAAGTCGTCAATATTTGATCAAGAAATTATATCGTAAATATGGTGGTTCATATACGAGTTTAATGGAGTCTAAAAAGAGTATCACAGATAAGATCGATCGAATTATTCATCGTCAGGATGTGTTTGATAAATTAGAGAAAGAAAAAGAAGAATCGTTTACGGCGTATATGAAGTTGGCAAATGCATTGTCATTAAAAAGAAAAGAAGTCTTTTCTCAACTCGAATCAAAAGTAATGGAACATTGTAAAGACTTGATGTTAGAAAATGCTCGCTTTATGATTTCTTGTATGGAAAAGAAACCTTCAAGCAATGGAATTGATGACATTGAATTTCTAGTTTCTATGAATCCAGGACAGGATTTTTCAAGTTTAAGTGCTTCTGCATCTGGAGGAGAACTTTCAAGATTGATGTTGGCATTAAAAGTGGTGTTCCAAGCAACGAACGGTATTGAAACCATCATCTTTGATGAAATTGACACGGGTGTGAGTGGTAAAGTTGCCTTAGCTATGGGTGCTAAGATGAAGGCTTTATCCAAAAATTACCAAGTTTTATGTATTACCCACTTGGCAAGTGTTGCCGTCTATGCCAATACGCATTATTTGGTCAATAAAAAAGCATCCGCAACTGAAACCATCACAAGTGTACAAGAACTTGATCAAGACAAAACGATTCAAGAATTAGCTATAATGACGAGTGGTGAAGCGAGTCAAAAAGCGAAAGAATCGATGCAAGATCTATGGGTGAAGATTCATGGCTAGAGTCATATTACATATTGATTTAAATGCCTTTTTTGCGAGTTGTGAAGAAATAAAGAATCCGGATTTAAAAGAGTTTCCAGTTGCGGTAGGTTCCACTTCAAAGCGAGGCGTGATTTCAACTGCAAACTATGAAGCCAGAAAATATGGTGTGCATAGTGCGATGCCTGTTTATGAGGCTTTGCGTCTATGTCCAGATTTAGTATTGATCCAAGGTGATTATGGCTACTATCGTTCCATGTCAGCTCAGTTTTTTGCGTATTTAAAAACATTTACCCATCAAATTGAACCGGCGAGTATAGATGAGTGTTATATGGATGTAACGGATATTATTAAGCGTTATAAAAGGCCTTTGGATCTTGTGTTTGAAATTCAAAATGGTGTTTATGAAAAGTGTCATTTGAATTGTTCGATTGGTGTTGCGCCCAATCGTTTTCTTGCGAAAATGGCGAGTGACATGCGTAAGCCCAAAGGAATCACGGTTTTAAGAAAGTCAGAGCTTTCAACAAAACTATGGCCTTTAAAGATCCATGAAATGAATGGCATTGGTAAAAAAAGCGTGCCTATTTTAAATGAAATGGGTATTTATACAATTGGTGATTTTGCGGATGAAAAGAATGAACAAAAGATCATACATCGACTAGGAAAATCGTCTTATTCTTTGATTCAAAAGGCAAGAGGGAATTCGAGTGCGACTCTATGTTATTCAACTACACAAAAGAGTATTTCGATTTCTAGAACATATTCCAACGATTTATATTCAATTGATGAAGTGAATAGTTGTCTTGAAAATATCATTCGAGAACTAACGCATAAGATGCAGCAAGAAAACCAAAAAGGAAAACTTGTTACGTTAACTTTACGAGATACAGCGTTTCATAATGTGTGTCACAGTATGAATCTAAGTCAGTATGCGAATACGTATCCTATGATTTTTGGGGCTTGCAGGCAATTGTTAGAAGAATATTTTGAACCCATTGGCTATCGCTATATTGGTGTACATATTGGGTCTTTAAAAGATGCCAAACAGATTGTAGAACAGATTGATTTATTTGAAACTCCACAAGAAAATACGGATTTTATATTGAATCGTCTGAATGAAAAAATGGATAGTAAATGTTTTATAAAGGCGAGTGATTTATTGAAGAAGGAGGATGCCAGTTGAGTTTAACTTTAGATTATTTTATGGATGAAAACTTGAAGTTATATCAAGATAAAGAGCATTTTCGTTTTAATACGGATACAAAACTTTTAGCTAAATTTGTGCATTTAAAAAAGCAGGAGCGCATTTTAGATATTGGTACCAATAATGCGGCTTTACTCGTTTATTTTGATCAGTTTAATGTCAAAGAACTTGTGGGTGTTGAAATATTAGAAGAGACTAGTAAGGTTGCTCAAAAGAATGCGGATATGTTTATCAAGCATCCTGTAAAAATTGTCAATCAGCCAATTCAAAGGTATGAAGATGATATGTTTGATGTGATTGTTTCCAATCCGCCATACTTTAAAATGGATGCCAATCAGCTACCGGAACAATTGAATTTTCGTCATTTAGGGAGAATGGAAGAGAATTTGACTTTGGAACAATTGGTCTTCCATGCGAATCGATTATTGAAGAGTTATGGGCGCTTTTATATGGTGCATCGTCCGAATCGTTTAAATGAGATCAATAAAGTTTTGTATGCGAATCACTTTAGTATTCGTAACTTGCAGTTCGCATATGATCATCGTGACAACCAAGTAAAATCGGTATTAATTGAAGCAGTTAAAGAATCAAGTTGTGACATGAAGGTATTAGAACCAATTTATATTTGATTTGTGTTATAATATTTTTATGGAATTAAAAGATGCATTAGAGGATTATCGCTTATATTTGAATGTTCTACAAAGAAAATCAAAGAAAACGCAACAATCGTATCTTCATGATATTGAGGTGTATTTAAATTTCTTAGGTAAAAGAAATATTTTGTTGTGCGAAAACATTTCAGTTTTGGATATCGAAGACTTTTTGGATGTCTATGCCGAAGATCACATTGCCTCGAGTGTCAATCGTATGATTGCGAGTATTCATTCTTTTCATTTGCAGATATCGATTGCGCATCCTGAAATCAAAGATGTGTCTTTATTAATTCATGGGATGAAATCATCTAAACATCTGCCTGTCTATTTGTCGGTGGATGAGGTAAAAAAAGTTTTTTCATCTTTTCAAGACAATCAGATCGACCAATATAATAAAACGATATTAGTTGTATTATATTCTTGTGGTTTGCGTGTAAGTGAGCTTTGTGAGTTAAAATTGAATGATGTACATTTGGCGGAAGGTATCTTAAAGGTCAAAGGTAAAGGGGACAAGGAACGTGTGATTCCGATATCTTCGTATTGTATTTCACAGATGAAATATTATTTAGATTCCATTCGTAGTGTTTGGGATGTAAAGAATGTTTCGTATTTTTTTGTGAATCGTTTAGGCCGTCGTTGTACTCGGCAATATGTGCATTTAATGATCAAAAATAAAGTGAATGAACTAAATTTGAACCCTAAAATCTCAGCGCATAGTTTCAGACATTCATTTGCGACACATCTTTTAGATGGGGATGCGGATCTTAGAATCGTGCAGGAGTTGTTGGGACATTCAAACATTCAAACGACGCAGATCTATACACATATTCAAGATCAGCGTTTAACAAGTGTATATGATCGTTGTTTTCAAAAAATAGAAAAACCAAAGGAGGAGTAGTATATGTCATGTGAAGGTTGTCCTTCTCAAGGAAAATGTGGTAAGAACAGTGAAACATGTGGAATTCAATCGAATCCAGATAACCACATCAAAAATATTATCGCTGTAATGTCTGGTAAAGGTGGTGTTGGTAAATCCACAGTTACAGTCATGTTGGCTAAGGCAATGGCTAAAAAAGGTTTAAAAGTAGGTATTATGGATGCCGATATTACAGGTCCTAGTATTCCTAGACTTTTAGCTTTGACAAACCAGCATGCGTATGGAAATGAAAAGCAGCAATTGATTCCAATTGAATCCAAAGAAGGTATTAAAGTGATGTCTTTAAACTTCTTGGTACAATCTGAATCGGATCCAGTGATTTGGCGTGGTCCCGTCATTGGTGGGGTTGTTAAACAATTCTATACAGATGTTGTTTGGGGTGATTTGGATGTCTTATTGATTGATATGCCTCCTGGAACTGGAGATGTTGCCCTAACAATTATGCAGTCCATTCCAGTACAAGGTGTTGTGATGGTATCTACACCTCAGCCAATGGTAAGTATGATTGTAGAAAAAGCTTGTCACATGTGTGAGAAGATGGAAGTCAAAGTTCTTGGTATCATTGAAAATATGGCATATTTAGAATGTCCAAATTGTCATGAAAGAATTGAATTCTACAAGAAGGAAGATGTGGAAACATTGTGTAATTCAACTTGTACAAAATTATATGGAACACTTCCTATGTTGGATTTAATTCGTGATATCAATGAATATGATGCATATTCTAAGGAACAACAAGAAAAAGTAGATGCGTATGTAAGTGATATTGCGACTGAAGTCTTAGAAGATATTGCCTAATGGAGTATGTACTTCATCGAAAATCCAATTGTAAAAAAATAAAAATACGTGTAGTCAAAGGAGTCGTTCAGGTGAGCGCTCCTTTCTATGTTTCTAAAAGGGAAATTGATGATTTTGTCAAAGAACAAGAAACTTGGATCCAAAATCAATTAAGCAAGTATACTGTTTCAAAAGAAAATGATAAGATTCCTTTATTGGGGAATGCATATAGATTACATTATATTGATCAACGAAAGTGTTATGTTGAAGATTATGATTTATATTTGTATCCAGATACAAAGTTGATTCAACTATTTTTGAAGCAGAATGCCAAAAAGTATATTGATCTTCGCTTTGAATTCTTTTGCGAACAATTACACATACAGGATATTTCTTTACAATATGGCTTTTATAAAAGTAAGTGGGGCAGCTGTACACCAAGTAAACGTAAGATTTGTTTCAATGTAAATCTTATATTTATGCCTTTAGAATTTGTGGATGCGATCATTCTTCATGAATTAGCGCATTTGTATCATTTGAACCATTCAAAAGAATTCTATGATTTACTGTGTACTTGGATGCCAAACTATAAAGAAATCATGAAGAAAAATAAAAAGAATCCAATTCCTAATTTGTATTAAAAAAGAGCTCAAGTTGAGCTCTCATTTTTTATACGTTAATTGCGGCATGCATTCCTAATGCATCTTTTTCTTTAGCTAGAATTGGATCAATGAAGTCTTTGAAGAATTCTTCTGTTTGTTGAACAGAACGTCCAACGAAGTTTTCTGGTTTCATGATGGAAAGAATTTGTTCTTTTGTCATGCCAAATTTTGGATCTTGTGCAATACGGTCAATTAAATCATTTGGTTTACCTTCTTCTTTAACAACACGACCCGCTGCCATTGAGTGTTGACGAATCAATTCGTGTAATTCTTGGCGGTCTCCACCAGCTTTAACAGCGTCCATCATAATATTTTCTGTAGCCATGAATGGTAGTTCTTTTAATAAGTTAGCTTCTACAACTTTTGGATATACAACTAAACCATCGCTTACATTTAAGTAAAGATCTAATAATCCATCCGTTGCTAAGAAGGCTTCGGCAATCGAAATACGTTTGTTTGCTGAATCATCCAATGTTCTTTCAAACCATTGTGTACTTGCCGTAATTGCAGGGTTGATGGAATCGGCAATGATGTAGTTAGCTAATGCTGCCATTCTTTCTGAACGCATTGGGTTACGTTTGTAGGCCATTGCGCTAGAACCGATTTGTGATTTTTCAAATGGTTCTTCGATTTCTTTCATATGTTGTAATAAACGAATATCATTACTGAATTTGTGTGCACTTTGTGCAATTTGAACTAAAACTTGTAATACTTGTGCATCATATTTACGAGTATATGTTTGTCCGCTGACTGCGAAATATTGGTCGTAGCCTAATTTTTCACAAATCTTTTTATCTAAAGCTTTAACTTTGTCTGTATCTCCTTCAAACAATTCCATAAAGCTTGCCTGTGTACCTGTTGTACCTTTGCATCCTAATAATTTTTTATTGTCTAATAAATGCTGGATTTCAATGTAGTCCATATATAAGTCTTGTGCCCACAAGCTAGCTCTTTTACCTACAGTTGTTGGTTGGGCTGGTTGGAAGTGAGTAAACGCAAGACATGGCATGTCTTTGTATTTTAATGCGAATTCTTCTAATTTTTCTAATACATTGACGATTTTCTTTTGTACAAGCTCTAAAGCTTCGTGCATGATAATTAAATCTGTATTATCACCAACGTAGCAGCTAGTAGCTCCTAAGTGAATGATTCCCTTAGCTTTTGGACATTGTACTCCATACGCATATACGTGTGACATAACATCATGACGTACTTCTTTTTCTCTGGCCTTTGCGACATCGTAGTTGATATCTAAAGCGTGTGCTTTCAATTCTTCGATTTGTTCTTCGGTAATGTCTAATCCAAGTTCTTTTTCTGACTCCGCAAGAGCAATCCAAAGTCTTCTCCATGTCGTAAATTTTTTGTCGTTTGAAAATAATGCCTGCATTTCCTTAGATGCATATCTCTGTGAAAGAGGAGATTGGTAATATTCGTTCATTTGTTCCACCTATTCTAGTTAGTTTTTTCCTAACATCAATATTATATGTGTTTCAATTTTTAAATTCAACTTCAATTGTTGTATAATAAGATAGTATGGAAAAGGAGTAGTTATGAAAACTTTATCTATATTATCTACAAAGCTTAGTGCCTGGGGGCTACACCTAATTGGTAGGGGTGGATCGATGCCTGGGTCGATTGGCTGTAAAGTCGATGCGAATATATTATCGAAATTAAAATTTAATGGTCCTGTCATTTTGGTTACGGGTACAAATGGAAAAACGAGTACGGCCAATATGATTACAGACTTATTTGAAAAGGCTGGATATAACGTGATTTCCAATCGTAAGGGAGATAACTTAAAGGCAGGTATAGTTACTACGTTGTTGACTCACGCAAAACTAAATGGTGAAATCAAAGCCAATGCGGTTGTGCTAGAATGTGATGAATTAAATGTGAGACATATTCTTCCATTTATTCCGGTTACAGATTTTGTGGTCAATAATTTCTTTCGTGATCAATTAGATCGTGCTCGTGAAATGGAACAGTTGATCGATTCAATTGAAAAGGTATTGCCTGCATATAGGGGTCGATTGATTTTAAATGCGAATGATCCCAATGTCGTACGACTCAATTTAGTAGCGAAAAACGCTTCATTCTCTTATTTTGGAATGGATGAGAACAAGTATTCGGTTAAAACGACAAAAGAGGCAAGTGAAGGAAAATTTTGTCCTAGGTGTGGGGCAAGACTTGAATACAGTTATTATCAATATTCGCATATTGGTAAATTTCATTGTTCAAAGTGTGATTTTCAAACGCCGGAAATGGACATTTGTTTAAAAGATATTGATTTGGATAAAGAAACATTTTCGAGTGATGGAATACATTATAAATCTCCATATGAAGGAATGTATTCTATGTACAATTGTGCCGTTGTATTGAATGTCGCAAAAAATTATGGTATTTCACAAGATTGTGTTAAGTCTGTATTTAGTCATGCGCCTCAGCCTGCGGGAAGAAACGAAACATTCATATCAAAGGAACAGATTTGTATTTTAAACTTGGTTAAAAATCCTACAGGAGCCAATGAAGTTATGAAGGTCATTGAAAAAGATGATTCGGATAAGACAATTGTGATCGTATTGAATGATCGTGAGCAGGATGGTACAGATGTGAGTTGGATCTATGATACTTTCTTTGAAAAGATTATGAAGGATAGCACAAAGGAAATTATTTGTACGGGTCTTCGTGCAAATGATATGGCTTTAAGAATCTATTATGGTGGCTATAAAGGTCCTTTAAGTGTTGTCGATACTTTGGACATTGCCGTAAAAGCTGCATTAGCTACAAAGCGTACGACATATGCGATTGCGACATATACAGCATTACTTCCTACGCGTAATGCGATCAAGAAGGAGATGGGTCTATGAAAGTAGTTTGGATGTATCATGATATCATGGATCTTTATGGGGATAAGGGAAATATGATGGTTCTAAAGAAGCGTTGTTTAGATCGAGGTATTCCTTTTGAACTGGATACTTGTGGTATTGGTGAAGAAAAAGATTTAAGTGAATATGATTTGATTTTCTTAGGTGGTGGTGCAGATAAGGAACAAATTAGTTTAATTCCAGATTTATTATCGCGTAAAGAAAATATAAAGAAGGCCATGGATGAAAAGAGCTTTGTGCTATTGATTTGTGGTGGTTATCAATTGTTTGGTCAATATTATATTGCGGCCAACAATGAGAAGATTTCTGGTTTACAGTTCTATGATTATTATACGGATACGGGAAAAGCTGGTAGTCGTTGTATTGGAAATGTTGTGATTGATGCAAATTTAGATGGTTTAAAAACGCGTATCGTTGGTTTTGAAAATCATGGGGGTCAAACATTAAATGTAACGCATCCTTTAGGAAAAGTTGTAAAGGGTTGTGGTAACAGCTTTAATGCCGGTTATGAAGGATTCTATGATGGAAAGATTCTAGGTACCTATTTGCATGGTCCTTTACTTCCAAAAAATCCTGAGGTGGCTGATTTTGTGATTTCAAAAGCACTACAAAAAAGAAATCCAGATTTTAAATATAGTGATTTAAAGCCATTGGAAGATAAGTTTGAAAAGATGGCTCGTGAGGCTGTATTTAAGAAATTAGAGATATAAAAAAAGATGTCATAAGACATCTAAAAACATAGTACATAAGGGGTTTATTATATTTTTTGACTCGAACGATAATGAAGTACTATGTTTTTTATCACTCACTCCTTTCATGGTTTTAGTATATAAGTTATATTGACATTATATATGTCAAATATGTGAGGAATCGTATGAGAAAATTTATTATATCCATGTTCATTGTTCTATCGACATTGATCACGCCTATATCGGCTTATGAGATTGATGAGGTACCTGAATATAGTGGCAATCCTTATGTAGAGATACATGATAATGAGCCTGTATTCAGTTCGAAGGATATGAATACAAAGAGTTTTGAATCGTACTCGAATCTAGATTCTTTAGATCGACCACAGGTTGCGTATGCGAATGTGTCGAAGGATCTAATGCCAACAAAAAAGCGAGAAAGTATTGGTTCTGTAAAACCCGCAGGGTGGCATACAGTACGTTATAAGGGAATTGATGGGAAGTATTTATATAATCGTTGTCATTTGATTGGATATCAATTAACGGGTGAGAATGCGAATCGTAAAAACTTAATGACGGGTACGCGCTATTTAAATGTAGAGGGTATGCTTCCGTTTGAAAATGAAGTATCTGACTACATAAAAAAGACAAATCATCATGTTTTATATCGGGTTACACCTATTTATGATGGTGATAATTTGATTGCGGATGGTGTACAGATTGAGGCGTATTCTGTAGAAGATAAAGGACAAGGTGTATCGTTTAATGTATTTTGTTATAACGTACAGCCAGGTATCACAATTGATTATAAAACGGGCGATTCAAGCCGCTCAAATGACAATATTATAAAGGAATATAAAGTTACAGAGGATACTTCTACTTATGTTTTAAATGTAAAAACACATAAGTTTCATAAGCCAACTTGTGCAAGTGTTCGTTTGATGAATGATGTAAATAAGTTGGAGTCAAGTGAGTCTAGAGATGTATTAATCGCTCAGGGGTATTCGCCTTGTAAAAACTGCAATCCATAGGAGAATAACATGAAAAAAATAGTATCTATGCTGTGTGTATGTGTTTTATCTTTATCTTTATTTGGTTGTTCTAAACCAGAAAACAATGTGGAATTAAAGAAGAATGTTTCTTGTCAATTGTTGGATGTTTTAACCATCACAAATGATACAGATAATTCGACGTACTACTATTATTTGGCAAGTGTTGAAAATAAGGGTAAAAAGCCGTATGACACAAAGAATTTAATTTATACCGTAACAGATGACAATGAAAAAGATATTAGTGTCATTGATAAATACCAGTCTACACCTTCTTATATCATCAATAAGGGACAAAACACGTATATTTATGGATATATTGGTTTTCCAAACAATGATCAAAAAAACTTGGGTCTTTCTTTTAACAACAAGAAACAGTTCTTGCCTTTTAAAGCCTTTGATATTCGTAAGGCTAGTGATAAAAATGTTAACGATTCAAAGGATACAAAATATACTTTCTTTGAGGATGATACACTTCAGATTGGTGTAGATGCATCTAAGGCAAGTTATGTATATGAGAATGGAGAAACAGTATTAAAAAATATTAAGATTACTTATAAGAATAAAACGGATTCTCGTATCATTGTTCCATATTTAACGCCGAGTGCTACTTTAGAAGGTGTCGATCTTAGTAACAAGTATGATTTCGCAAATATGGATGAAATCAAAAGTCATGATTTTACAACGAATGGTATGGCGCCTAAAACACAAAGTTTTAAAGCGGATGTAACTGGGTATGTATTGTATTTCTTGGATAAAAAACAAACTGTAAATACAGAAATTGAATTCCATTTTGAAAAGGCAGCACCTGATTTTACGGATAAAAGCACCAAGCCTTTTGTGGTTCATATGAATTCGAAGGCATTTGGAAAATCAAACACATTTAAGATTGGACTTGAATAAGTCCTTTTCTTTTTGGTTCACTTTGTTTATAATCTTTGTGGTGATGTATATGTTAGAAGAAAAAGGATTAGTTCTTGAAGGCGGAGGCTTTCGAGGTATGTATACTAGTGGTGTAATCGATGTATTTATGGAAAATCACATTGATTTTAACCAGGTTGTTGGAGTTTCTGCAGGTGCTGCCTTTGGCTGCAACATCAAATCTAAACAGATTGGAAGAGCTTTGCGCTACAACAAGCGTTTTTGTAGAGATCCAAGATATTCAGGATTAAGGAGTTTTATTAAAACGGGAGATCTTTATAATAAAGAGTTTGCGTATGGGGTCGTGCCTACGATATTGGATCCTTTTGATACAAAGGTATTTAAAGAGAATCCATTACGTTTTACCGTTGTATGTACAGATATTCGTACGGGAAAACCTGTATATCATGAAATTAAAAATGGAGATGCTCTAGATATTGAGTGGATTCGTGCATCTTCATCGATTCCTATTGTTTCAAAGCCTGTTAAATTAGATGGATATGAATTATTAGATGGTGGTGTCTCAGATTCGATTCCAGTTGATTGGATGTTGGAAAGAACAAAGAAGACGGTTGTAGTTTTGACAAGAGATCATACCTATCGAAAAAAGCAAATGAAATATATAAATCTTATAAAAAAGGCATTTAAGGAATATCCAAATCTACAACACGATTTAGAGAATAGACATATTGTATATAATGAAACATTAGATACAATCGATAAGCTTGAAAGGGAAGGACAGATATTTGTGATTCGACCTTCTAAACCAATTGCGTGTGCGATGATTGAAAAGGATCCAAATCATCTACAAGAAATTTATGACATAGGTAGACGTGATGCGTTGAATAGTTTAGAAGAATTAAAGAAATATTTGTGAAGTGTTTCACATAATAGTTTGTGATATACTAATAAAAATATTTAGGAGTGATACAAATGAGTTTCTTTAAAAAACCAGGACGCATTCTAATATTAATCATGATTGTATTAGCTGTAGTCTGTCCGTATCGTGTTCATATGTATAAAACGAAGATTGAAGAAATTAAATCTGGCAAACTAAAAATCAATGATATGCAGTATGCTGCTGATGATCTACATCCGTATTCAGCTTATTTAATGGCTGTCCCATATATTATTATAGAAGTCGCATTAGGATCTTTATATTACGTTAGAACACGTGATTAGTGGACTCTGTGATTTGCCGTGAAAATCAAAAAGATGGACAACTGTACGTCTTGATTCAAATCAGAGGATGCGATATGATGGAAATTAATAAAACTCTATAATTTGTAGTGAAACATCAAAAAACGTACAACTATATGTATTAGTTCAAGTAATAATGATATAAAACTTGTAATGATGGTTTCCATTTCAATATCAACATATTTTTGAATTTCTAAATATCTTAAAACATAAAAACAAGCAGATTTATTTAAAAATCTGCTCTATTTTCAATTCTATAAATATAACATAAGAGATATTATGCGAAGTAGGATATATATAGTACAATATATATGTAGCGGACATTTTGTTTTCATGAAACTAACAGCTTCTTTAAGAAACTAACAACTTCTTTTACGAAATTATCTTGTTTCTTCATTATGAAACTAAGAACTTCTTTTACGAAAATATCTTGTTTACGTAATATGAAAGTAACAACTTCTTTTACGAAAAAGATTTGTTCTCACTTCATGAAACTAAGAACTTCCAAAGTTTGATTCGTTTGTTTGTGAAAGCATAAAAAAACAAAGAAACATAAAGTCTCTTTGTTCTTAGGTATTCGAGATGTAATCACAGATGTTCTTAGATGCAGGTGCTTTCGATGAAGGTCTTCTTTTTTTACGAGTTGGACTTCCTGTGATGATGGCAACTACCTCTTTAGCAACTTCAGTTGGTTTCAAACGATGATATTCATCTTCTGCCAAGATTTGTCGAACATATCGTGCGATATCGTCTGATGTTACATCTGTGTAGATTTGATGGACTTTTCCAATCACAATGTTAATCATCTTGCTTTCGTAAGCCAAGTTTTCAACATTTGTTTCTGGCATCTCGTATTTGTTCTTGTCACTTTCGGCAAGCATCAGAATCTGTTCATCTTCCATTTCTTCAACCTTTGCCTGATTGACCATGTCGATAGCTCCCTTCAGCTGACCAAAGTGTTTCTTGCTGACTGACTTGATGAACTTTTCATTGATGATTACGATTTTACCCTTTGACCGATTGTCCAGATATTCAATCATGATCCATTTGTACAGCCAGATGAGCATATTGATGATTCCACCTGTACATTCATACAGAGTATCTGAAAGCTTTTGTGCCTGTTCTTTCTTAATCGGTTTATCAAGCCACTGCCAAGTTAAAAGCATACTCAACAGGAAGTTGAAATATTCCTTATCGGATGTGTAGGCAGAAGCATTGATATATTCCCCTGCTCGACGAGCATTGCGAAGCATTCCAAACAGCTTTTTGTAGGCTTCATCTGTACCAACTACACTCAAAGCAATCTTTGTCTTGTTTACGATACCAAGAAGACCTTCGTAGCTGTTTTCCTTGTTGCTGTTGAAATTGATAAGCTGAATCTCATCAAGAACGATGGTTCCAATTGAGAACTTCTCAATAAGCTCACAGACCTTCAACTGTTTTTCAGCCAAGCTCCTACACTTTTTGGTAATCATCAGTTCGTATACTGGTTCAGGATAGCCTAGAGCGTTGTCGATTGCCTCTCCAATCTGTCGATACAGAGTGGCAAAGTTGCTGTTAGGCATACAGCTTACAACCAGATACGTGATTTGGGTGATATTTGTTGCAGGGTCAGGATGATGCATGATGACCTGTGGAATGTTATCGAAAAGCTGTTTCAGAGAGGTGGACTTGCCACATCCGGAATAGCCAAGCAATGCGAATCCAGTTGGAGCACTGTCTTCAATCTTGCCACGCATCTTGATGATTTGTCTTGTTGTTTGTTCATTGATTGAGAATTGTATGTCTTCCTCGTTCCAGACATACATCTTTCGAAGCATGTAGGAACTTGAAACAACATCGTAATTGATGAATTCAAGCTGTTTGTGAAATGACAATGGCAGTCTAAGACGTTTCAGACTCAGAACAGTTTCTTTCTGTTCGTTGATTGTCATGTCATCCAGTTCGCCCATATCAACAGCAGGAATCGGACACGTATAAGCATTGATAAGTTCTTTCCCGTCTCTAGGACGAGGCAGAGCTTCAATAAACGGATTTCCGTTAAAGTCTTTGTTGGATGATTTCACATACTTGGCATCTACAGGACCGATACGGTTGCATTCCTCGTATGTGTACTGGTTCTTGTCTTTGTCAACATCCGTGTACCAGTACTTCCAGTTAAGTTCTTCCATATGGATACCTCCTACATTTTTTCCATGATTTTTGCCAAAGCTTCATCGAATGATACGATTTCAGAATTGTTTTGAGGTTCTGGCTCAGCCAAGACTTCAGGCTCTGTATCATTCATTGGAATCATTGGTGGAGTTCCTTCTGTGTTCAAACGAGAACCAATCGTATTCGACTCCATAAAGGTAATGCTTTCTTCTTTACGGTTTTTACGAATATTCTTCGTTTTTGAGTCGCTAGGAGCTGTGTTGTTGGCAATTCGAACAGCATCGTTCATTGTTGCCTCCATTCCCATACGTCTAGCACAGCGAATCTCCTGATCTTCTTGAGCTTTCTCTTTAATAAGCTCTTTTTTCTTTGCCTTGAATTCTTCATAAGCACGTAATGACTTGCCGTTGAATTCAAAGTTTCCAGCTCAGTTCTGGTTCAAGCCAGCCTTAACAAGGCGGTTGCCTGCAATAAACCAAAGTGAGCCAATATTTCTTTCGTCAAGGCGACATTTCAAAGGTACTGAATTCCCTTTAGCCATCGTAATCTGTTCTGCAAGCCAAGGATCGTTTGCAATATAGAACAATCCGTTCCATTCGATACCTTTGCGTGTGATACGAGCAGTCACTTCTCTACGGATTGAGTATTCGAACTGGTCAAGGTTTGTAATTGGTCTTGGTGCTCCAAATTTCTTGCATCCATAGTCCCAAATCTCTAGTGGAATTGGATGTACAGATTTATTAACCATATCTCTTGTCATTGGATACTCAGCCATTGTCATCATATTGTGAGCAATCGTCTGATTGATGACGAACACCCAGATATCGTCCAATGTAAGAATAGCATTCTTATGATGGTTGGAATCATGACGCTTGGTAATGAGTCCTTTACCTTCGATAAGGTCGTTTTGAACAGAGTGATACTGATGGAACAGCTGTTCTACCTGCCCTTTTAAAGAACCCATAGCAGGCGGTACGAGCTCAAGTGTAATGTCGAGCTCATTACAGATACGTTTGACCTCTTTGGAACGGTATTCTGAACCACGGTCACTTCGAATTCGGTTTGGAAGTACATTGATGTCCCATAAGCCATCATTCAATTCCAAGCCAAAGCGTCTGCAAAGCTGTTTGTTGTCTTCACCAAGGCTCAAAAGACAATTGGTGAATCCAAGTACTGAGTTGTTCTCCAAAGAAACAGATACTGCTGCAATCATACGTGAATAGACGTCTACCATTGCATGTACAATAGGACGACCAATCACTTTGGTTTGGTCAGCTTCGCTGACAATCGAAACATCCATTTCTACTTCGTCCATTTCAAATAAATCGCCTGGACCTTGGACGTTGCACAAGTTATCAGCTCTAAGCATACGCTCGTTGTTTCTGTATTCACGTTTGGAAGTTTTACAGATACTGCGTTCCTTTGTTGAAGTGTTGTTGCGAATGTATGTTTCCATCTGATTCTGCGTAGGACGCTGGTCGATTGGCAAAAGCTTTTGGCGAATTATAACGCCATTCTCAGACTGCATTTCCACACGTACTGTGAAATATTTTGTAAGCATCCAGTCATACGTTGTTGAATAAGATTTTTCTCTGCCTGACAAATAGTGTTTACAGCAGTCATCAAAGATTTCTCTTAATTCATTCGTTAGTGGCATGCCTGCTTCAAACATTGGTGGACGACCTGTTTTCTTTTCGTAATTCAGATTTGACTTGCTCTTTTTACCAGATTTTGGGAGCAGTGAAAATGAATCTAAACCACTCATGAGATAGGACTTTACGATATAAAGGACACTTTTTGAAGTGATTTCATATTTTTTGCTCAGCTCTTGAATACATGGCTTTTTCTTTCTATTCGCAAGATTGAAATAGCATGGGCCATAAGCTTTGCGAACCACTTCAACGATATCTTTGTTACGTAGATAAAGTTCTTTTTCCTTTGAGGATAAGGTATCCACATCAAACACGTTGTCATACTTGGGTTCATGGATTACGATTTCTCGATTCTCAAGCAGGGTTCGAATCATTTCTGAATACCACTCATTGATTACAGCTTTACCGTAAGGAGAATGAATAAGAATCGTAACAAAGCAGTCGCCGCTCACATAGATAACTCGATGATTAATGTTGGCTTCCATTTCATGAATGATGGAACCTACTTTTAGGTTGAATGAATTTGACATACAGGTACTCCTCCTTTAACTTCTGGCAAGGCTTCACGATACTGTTCAAGAAGATATGGAAAATCAAGTGGTTCTGACTCCATATCGACTTGAATGCGTTTCGTGGCAATCAAATGCTTCAGCATCGACATTTCGTCGAATACACTTGAAGCATTGTAGAATTTAGATACGATACGAATATTTTCAGCAAAAACAACATTCATATCTTCTTTGAACACAATTTCATAAGGAACATGTCTAAATTTTTCCCAGTAGCATCGTTCGATATCAAGCTTTTCTTTTGTTCTTCTCTTTTTCAAAAGGTTTCTTGATGTCTTGACGCTGAAGGCTTTTTCAGACCCGTCCTTGTAGATAACGTAGAAATCGGTTGTCATAAAACAATTACGACCTCCAGGATGCTTACAGCATCTGTCATCACAGATTTCATTTGTCAGCTCAAGATCAAGAGGATACTGTTCCCGTATATCCAAGATGTTGTCATCCCATCTCAGCATATGCCAGAAATAGGCTTCCCCTTGTGAGAGAAGCTCAACAGTTCGACCTGTTTTCCAGTCTTTAGGATTAGAACAGGTTCCACAGCTGCTGATTTCTCTTGTTTGAATCCAAGGCTTGTAAGAGGCTCCTGAGCCTTTGCCTCTACCTTCTTCTATTTTGCTTGCGTTTGATTTTGCTTCTGACACGTTTGATTCGTCTCCTTTCTCTTCTGGCTTTGTACTTGTTCGCAGACTTGATATGAAGAACTGTGTGTCCATTTGGAAGTTTCTTCATTTCAAAACCGACCATCGTTTCGTAGTTGATATTATTCAAAAAACGCTGATACCGAGGATGGTCGTCAAAGATAAGCTGTAACAGATTCTTTTTCTGATAGCCTGTCAAACTGTCCATTGTTGAGTTGCAGACAATGTTAGCTGCAACCACAGGCATTTCCTCGTTGTACTTCGTAGTTCTGAATACTTCCGCAATGTTGTCAACCGTCAAATGATTATCGCTTAGAAGTGTTTCAAGCTGGTACTTTGTAACTCGATAGTACAAAGACGATTTTGAATAACAGCGACGGAACTGACGCATTTCACGCTCTGAATCATAGCCACCAACAACAGGTGTTAGATCGGATTCATCTGGAATTGGCTTTAAACGTGCATCAGGTGCTACATGAAGCAGATTCACTCCGTGTTTCCAACATGTAAAAGCTCCTGGATACTGATGCTGATAGTGGTAGACTACTGCACCATGCGTTTTTATGTCTTCCTGCATACAGCAAGGGCAAAGGTAAAGGTGTTCTTCTTCATTAAGTTCTGGAATCAGTCTTTCCTGTTGTAAGTCTTCTGCAAGATACATCTTCATCAAAGTGATGGTCCAATCGTTCTTTGGCATCAGCTTTGTAATCTTTAGAAGATAGTCATGCTGTCGTTTGACCGCCTTTCCTTTAATGAAGCCCAAAGACTGAAGCATATCGTTCGTATCTTTGAAGCCATTTGCTAGAGCCAGACGGTTCATCCAGCTGAATGGAAGTTCATCGACTTCGGGTAAAAAATAGTTAGGTAACATAATGTATTTCCTCCTTCGTTACACTTGAGAGAGCTCTCGTCCCTCTTGACACCATCATTGTAAATGATGAATTTCCTCTTTTGTTGTATTGCAAAATCATGTGTTTTTATATTTACCAGAGCGTTGAAAACTGATATCATATAGTTGTAAAGAAGAAAAGGAACGTATATGAAAATCAAAATCAAGGCTTTGGCCGATATTGAGTTTCTTAGTGCCAAAGTAGACAGAAAACATAATATTATTCACGTACAGGCAAGAAATCTGCTCGATTCTACAGGGCAGGACTGTACCTTCCCTACTTGCTCAGGTGGCAAATACATTGCTCATGGCTTTATTACGTCCGTTTATGAAGATCTTCATGTGGACGGATACAGGGTTCTCATTCATTTAAAGACAAGGCGTTCTATTTGCCCTACATGTGGCAAAGCCAATGTTACTAATAAGCCTGCATGCCTATCCAGAGATATTGTTCCTGATAATGACATTAATGGATGGTATGGCAATCATAGAACTACAAACCGTTTTCTAGACTGGGTTGAATATCTCATTTTTAAATATGGAGTTGATGAAGCAAGCAATATTACGGGTATCAAGCCTAGAAGGCTGTATTATATTCGCAAAGCCTATCAGAGCAGTAATTTGAGAAGACAATTTGCCCGCTCACTTGTTATCGCAAAATCAAGACATAACAATCGAAACCTGTTTCTAGTTATAGATACGAAGTATCAAACACAGCTTCTTGATTACTTCGATTCGCCTAAGAAAGCATTACAATACATCTTAGAAATGAAGCAAAACAATCCTGCTATTGAAAAAGTGACTATTCCTGCTGACTTTAAATACAGTAATGAACTGGTTCATGTTTTTGGCGAAAACAATGTACAATACGACTTTCGTTCGTTGCAGACGATGATTACGAAAGCTTGTTTTAACACCTATAAAGGTCTGCGAAGCAATAATGATTCATCCACTCTGGAATTGGAAGACCATTTGTTTAACACGCCTAGAACCCTTCTGACACGGGATGAACAAAAAAAGCTGAATGAATTGTTAAGAACAAATACGCTTTTTCACGAATACTATTACCTTCAGCATGAATACTGGTATTCGATGGATGAAAAAGTCGTTCTGAATGTCAAAATCAAACAGAAGGATGTATTAGACAAGGTCAAAAAGGACAAGTACAAAGTGAGTGTTCAGTCCTACGACAAAGAAATTGATGATGTTATATCTCAGCTAAGTGAAAGTTTAGCATCGGATGAGAACAAAGATTACATCCTTTACAAGATGAACAAGTCTTGTGAAAAGTATGAAGAACATCAAAATGATGAAGCAGTTGAAGTTGATGTAGATCAGGAGGACGCCTATGAATAAATTTAATCTTGGTGATATCGTCTATTTCATAGCCAATGGATATCATATCCGAGAAGCCACTGTAATTCGGACTGGCTCAGGTTTCTGCACCATAAAGTTCAATGACAACGAAACTCCAGCAGGAACGAGAGTCAGAGAATCCAAGTTATTCAAGACTAAGCAGGAAGCTGAAGTTGTAGTTGAAAAAACACATAACACACTGTTATACTAGGTTTAGTTGGATGAGCCGTAAATCATAACCCTTGTTAAATCATCCAACACTTCTAATTCCTAGAGCTGGCATTCAACCCTTTCTGTCAGCTCTTTTTGTGTCTTCCCAATTAGAAATCGAGCACAAAAAAAAGAGACATTCTAAGTGAATATCTCCGGATTCAATTCCTATACGATTCTAATTTTCACATTTTAATTCCCTAATTCCATACTCGTGAATTATATTCTCAGGAACATTAGAATCAGCAGGATATAGTATTCCAGAAGCCGCATACTCATATTGTTCTAGTTGCAATACTGCTGGGTCAAATGGTTTAACATCTACGTTGTATTCAGTGTAAATATTGTCTTCATCTGCAATCAAATCTGCTTTTATACATTCATCAATTTCATCAGCAGCATCATCTATTGTTTCTCCGTATGCAACACCAATTAATTCATGTTGGCTCGCATTTTCTTCTAAATGTTTTAAAGATCTAAAAATCTCATATCTGTTCATGTATCTTTTCCTCTTATTTTCTTATTCATGAGTATAACACCACGCATAATTTCGAAACAACAAAATCACGCACAAAACCGCTTCGTTTACAATTCAAATTTTAGTAGTTACGTACATTCACCGTTTTCTTCCGCAAAAACAGTTTCGTGCATTGTTTATCAAGAGTTCTTTAATAGAACCTTTCTATATCCAAAATTAATGGCATATTTCTTTTTGCTGAACATGAGTGCTCAAAAGTGAAATTAAGCTCTCATAATCTTCTGGAGTTAAATTGCTTTTTTTCACCAATACTATTTTTTTAGTAGAGGTTTGTAAATAAATATAATTTTTAAACACACACCACCATTGAAATGCGTCCCATTTATATTTACTTGTAACATACTCAGGTTCAAATATTGTTGTAACTCCATCTGAATCAAATATATACTCAATTGTTCCATTTTTTACATTATCAAAGGCTTTATTTTGAATTACTTTAAAAATTAAATTTTGTTCTAAATATATACCCACTTTTGCGAACCATATAAAGAATATGGCAAATGCTAGAAAAATTAATGTATATTCAATAAAACAGTCTAAAATAAAACGGTCTAAAAAAGTTCCTAGTGCAAAAAGCACCATAAGAAATGCTGCAATAACACAAGCCATTTGACCTATCTTTCTTTTTTTTTGCAATCTTGGATGAGCCAAACTGATTTCTCTTATCACTTTAAATTCATCTGGACCAAAATCCGATTTAGTTTTGATCATTATGATCATCTCTCTTTCCATCAAACTAATTATAGTATAAATCAAAAACAGAAAAACATAGATTTAAAATATAAAAAATATTGTTACAGATTTAGTCGCAAATATTTAATCAGCGTCAACATGTGGGTAGAGAAACACATTCGTGGAATGACTTCCTGTACATACTGCAGCGGTCTAAGAATGCGTGAAACCCTTGTTCTGTTGTAAGCAAAAAAAAGAGTATGAATTCTTCTTGAACTCATACTTTTTTTGTGGGTTTTGTTCATTTTAACAATTTTTGCCTGTATTTTAAACTTAAGTTATCATGGGGGTTTTGTTCATTTTTTCCAAAATTCCCCATTTTTTTGATTTGAGTTTACATGGGGGTTTTGTTCAAATTTTGTACAAAACCGCCTAAAATTTTTTTCACACTTTTTTTTGGTTTCATCGGAATTCGAGAAAGCACTCATGTATTCTTTCCTGCAACGTTGTTTGACGAATACGCTTTAATTTTAAGCGCACCTGCGTTTCAAATAAGCTCCTATTGCCAATAATAAAAAGCTGTTTTTTAGCACGCGAAATCGCTGTATATAAAAGACGCTTTTCTAACATGTTTTTCGCATTCACATCCACAATACAGAATACCGTCTGATATTCATTACCTTGGGATTTATGAACACTGATACACCATGCGTGTTTTAAGTAATATAGAAAGTCTGTTGAAAAATCAACAATCGCATTTGTGAAATCCACTGAAATCACATTCTGTTTTGAATCAATTTCAACAATCGTACCAATATCCCCATTGTAAACATCTTCATCCGGTAAATTCTTCAACAACATGACCTTATCGTTTTCACGAAAGATTGTTGTTCCTACCTTCATCTGATTCTTTTGCGGACTTTTTGGATTGAACAACACCTGCATCTGACGATTGATCTCATCAATGCCAGCAGCCCCCTTATACATTGGTGCCAAGATCTGCATGGAATCTAGATCCATATCTTTGACGTAATCGATTAGGGCATCCATAATTTTTGGCGTTGTTCTTTCAATAAACTCAACACCATCCTCGTAATGACACGTAGTTTCTTCACGAATTTCTTTTGCCAAAGTCACAATTCCAGAACCACTTGACTGTCTAAAAATCTTCTTTAAATGGACCGTATCAATCACATCCGATTTAATTAGATCTTCTAATACCTTTCCAGGACCCACACTCTCTAACTGATCTTCATCACCAATTAAAAGAATGCGACAACGCTGTGGAAGTGCCTTTAATAATTGAGCAAATAAGTGGGTATCCACCATACTAAACTCATCCACAATAATAAAATCGATATCTAATGGATCCTCCTCATTTTTGCCAAAGGAATTATCTTCTAAGTTCCACTGCAGCAAGGAATGAATGGTTCTTGAATCACAATTTGAAAGTTGTGCAAGTCGCTTTGAAGCTCTTCCTGTCGGTGCACAAAGCTGAATCTTACTATCTGGATACACATCCTTACAAATTTCCAAGATTCCTTTTACAGTTGTTGTCTTACCAGTACCTGGACCACCCGTTAAAATCATGAACGAACGATCGAAGAACAATTGAATCGCATCCTTTTGTTCCTGATCATATGTAATAGCTAAACTAAACTCCACTTGTTTGATTTTTGATTCAACATCCACACTTTCCACTTTAAATAAATGATTCTTCAACTCTTTGGCAATCGTGACCTCATCTTCATGTAAAGTAAAAGGATAGATTCGAGTATTTTCAACATACAAATATTGAAGTGAAACCAAACGATCAATACTTTCCTGAATCAAGGATTCATTTACACCACGCACATTTTGAAAGATTGTCGCAAATGTAATATATGTATTTCCAGTTGCCATAGATAGTTGTCTAGCCAACTCATAGATATAGGCATCCAATCTTCTTGGATCCTCATTGGATAAGCCTATGGCACTTGCCATCTTACAAGCGGTTTTATATCCAAAACCATATACTTCATAATAAGGTTTGAAACAATCCTCTTCAATCACATCCAACACATTATCATATGTGTCCAGTAACATCTGAATCTGTCTTGGACTCAAGCCATACTTTAATAGCTTTGCGTATGTCTCATTAAATCCTGTAAATTCTTGAATGCCCTTTTGAATAATCAACATCTTTTTGGCAGTCAAATTGGGCACTTCATGTAAAAGTTCTGGATTATTATGAATCTTCTCTAAACAATTCTCGCCAAGAGTCTCATAAATACTTTCGGCTGTTTTTTTACCAATCGTAGGAAAATTCTCACCACAAAGAAAATGAATAATCGCATCCGAATTGTCTGGCAATTTCTTTTTGGCCATATCCACACGAAACTGCTCCCCATACTTAGGGTGTTTTACATATTCCCCCTGCAAAACATATTCTTGATCTTCGATTGGATCTTCAATTCTTCCAGCCGCTGTAAAATTATGATATGTCTTTAATTCCGAAAAACCAGCAACGACATAATGATTGGCTTTATTTTCAAATATGATATATTCAAGCCTAGCCTCGATGTCCATTGGCTGTCTCCATAATCAATTGATTTAAATTCTTGCCATCCTTGAAGACTTCTTCAATGACACCCCCACCAATGCACTTGTCGCCATCGTAGAATACAGCTTCCTGTCCTTCTGTAACAGACGCAATCGTTTGTGGATATTTGACTAACACACTTGTATCATCCAATCTTTCGATTTCGATATCCTGGTCCTTTTGGCGATATCTAAATTTACAAGTACACTTTGTTGGAATCTCATCCAAACTTGGCAAGATCCAGTTGATTCCTTTTACAACACACGAATCTGAATACAATAAATCTCTTTGGTCTGTACGACATACATAAAGAATGTTCTTCACAACATCTTTTCCAACCACAAACCAAGGACCCTTTTCATGATCTATATTTAAACCTTTTCTTTGTCCAATCGTGTAATATAAAACGCCCACATGACGTGCAATGACTTTACCTGTATTCACATCTACAATGTCACCATCTTTACTAGGAAGATAGTTCGATAAGAATTGTCTGAAGTTTCTTTCTCCAATGAAACAAATACCCGTACTATCTTTCTTTGTCGCAACCGATTCTAAGTTTAATTCAGAAGCAATCTTACGAATTTCTGGTTTTTCTAAATTCGCCAAAGGAAAAATCGTTTTAGCCACCTTACTCTTTTCAACCTGACACAAGAAATATGTCTGGTCTTTATTCTGATCTTTAGCACGTGTTAAATATGTAAAGCCATTCTCTTCCTCTTTGTTTGAAGCATAATGCCCTGTAGCCACCTTATCAAAACCTTGTTTCATGGCATATTCAAAAAATGAATCAAACTTAATATATTTATTACATAAAATATCTGGATTTGGCGTACGCCCCTTTTCATATTCACTTAAAAACGTTTTAAATACGTTATCCCAATATTCTTCAATAAAATCAACACGCTGTAAAGGCAAATCCAAATGATTGGCAACCGCTAACGCATCTAAATAATCCTGTTCCTGAGGACAAGTATCATCTTTGATTGTAGGATTTCCTGCAATATCATTATTCGCAAAACTATCCCAGTTACGCATAAAACAACAAGTCACATCATATCCTTGTTTCTTTAATAAATAAGCTGCAACAGCAGAATCTACACCACCACTTAATCCAACTAATACTTTCATATGTAATCCTCCAACTATCAAAAATTATATCATAAAAAAGGACCAAGCCCGAAAAACTTGATCCAACAATTCAAAATGGTGCCCAGGGCCGGACTCGAACCGGCACGGTATCGCTACCGGTGGATTTTGAGTCCACTGCGTCTACCAATTTCACCACCCGGGCATTGCTTGACTATTATATCAAAAGATAGAATGCCATGCAAGGATTTTTTTAAAAAGCCACTAGAAATTCTATCAACAAAAAAATGCATCCTAAACAGATGCATCAAATGATATTACTTAAGTTTAATATATATTTATTAATATTTTCTTCTTTTGAAATATCATATTCATTTATTAATTCATGAAAATATTCTTTAATCGTTTCCTTCGAAATTATTTCGTTGGAAGGTACATTGTCACTATAGCCATTACGCGCAAATAACCAAGGACTTTCTTTATGCGTTGTTTTTTCTAAAATTTTACCACCATATTGACCAAATGTATTCACCACTAAATCTATAATATATTTATCTTTATCATCCAAATACTTTTTGTACCCTTCAAACATTACAAACTTCGGATCATCAATCACATTATACCTAAAATGTTTAAAAATATTATATACATCTTTATATACAGGTCCATGTACCCATGCCTCACAATTTTCTATAAACATTTCTCTATCATTTAACGCAAACGAAAATCCCTGTATATAATACAACAGCTTTTGAAGCATTAACGGTGTCACTTCATCCATTCTTTCAAAAATATAGGATATAACACCAATCATTTTATTCGAAACAGTAAATATATTTTTTAACTCGTTTACTTTCGTCATAGACTTTTTGAAGGCACTCATCGCAATTTTATCTTTATTTTCGAGCATTTTTTGTTCCATATATTCAGGAGAAAACAATGCATTACGAATCACATCTGAATATTCTTTAGATGGAACCTGTCCTAATAGATAGCGAGTAATCGTTATTTCACCAAATCCTAATACGATTGATAAAGGTGCCTTGCCTATATTATAGAGTTTCATTAAAGTATAAATATCCTCAATGGTCACTAAATCCTTTAATTTCCTATATTGTTCATCGACTTCACGTACATTTAAATCAATAATACCAGGAACACTCATGAATTCACCACATCGATCACAAATAGCACAAGTAATTTCAAAAGTTAATTCTTCACCGCGAATCATCTTTTTCACCAACTTCTTCTGTAATGTATAAGATGTGACATCCCTGCACTCTACACAAAATCCTGTTTCTCTTTGCATACAATACTGCCTCCTTTTTATCTGTTATCGAAAATAATAAACTAGTGGATACTTTTGTTTATGAAATGATATGACAATCACAAATTTGTTTTCAATCATATTAAACTAGATATATAAAGGAACCACTTCACTTTTTTCTTCATACCTCTTCATTAAAGAAATCTCTTTTCCAAAGATATACAACCACTCATGTTGAAATTGAACATGCTTATTTTGGAGCTTTGATTGCATCTTATGTTAAATCTAATAATATGATCTTAATCCGCTCTTCATCAATTAAATACTCATCAAACAACGATAAATTTGTCATTCTGTTTGAATTTAAAGCGATACTAAATTTATTCTGAACTATCAATTTCTTTGCTCTACTGAGATAATCAGCAATTTCTGATTTATCAATCAAGATTTTCACCTCCAAGAAAATGATGGCATTTTCGCTTATTCCTATCACAATCATATCACATGATAGTATTTTGTCAATATTCTATCATCACAATGTAAACACAAAAAAATGCATCCTTAAACAGATGCATTATAATATGTCGCAATATCACTTTCTGAAATATAGCCACACTCAGCCATCGCCTTTAATACGGTATATTGTTTTTGTTTGGCTTGGGCAAAATGATAAACTAATTCATAATTGTTTGGCGACTGGGGAATTCCCGCAAGTAAAGAAGCCTGAGCTATAGTCAGATCTTCTGGATCTGTATCAAAATAACCATAACTTGCTTCATAGATACCTGTATAGTTATTTCCATAATTGATCACATTCACATATAGGGCAATGATTTCATTTTTAGAATAATGTTTCTCCAAATAACGAGCTACAAATAATTCTGTACTTTTACGATCCCACGTACCATCAAACATACCATATAAATTTTTAGCCAATTGCTGCGTAATCGTAGAACCACCACTCTTTAATAGATCATCATCAAATTGGGATACAAGTGCACGCATAAGCCCAATATAATCAACGCCTCCATGATCATAAAAGCGACGATCTTCTATTGCCACCGTTGCTCGTACAAGTTCAGGTGATAAATCATCATATCCGACAAAAGTAGATCTAGACGTGACTTCACTTACCACATCATCCACAGATTGAGATTGTGTTAATTCTAAATAACCCCAATAGCCTTTGCCAAAAAAGATGCCTACAAAGGCAATAATCAAGATTAATAATAATTTAAATATAAACTTAACAAACTTTTTCATATCTAAACATTAACACAAGAAAAAGAACTTGTAAAATTACAAGTTCGTAAGATTAATCCTTTAAAGTCACGTGTGAAGCATCTTTAAAGATTGAATTTGCCGCAATCTGACCACGCACACGAGATAGTGGATATACATTTGTGTGAGGACCAATAATCGTTCCTGGACAAAGTACAGAGTTACATCCAACTTCTACATAGTCACCCATAAAGGCACCGATTTTTCTTAATCCTGTTTCAAATTCTTCAACCACATTATAATTTTCATCTTTTCTTCTTAAGATGATATTGTCACGAGCACTCTTTAAATTACTTGTGATACCCCCAGCACCCAAGTGAGAATGATATCCAAGAATACTATCTCCAACATAGTTGTAGTGAGGTGTTTCTACATTGTCAAATAAAATACAGTTCTTTAATTCCACACTATTTCCAACCACGCAGTTTGCGCCCACTAAAGCACTTCCACGCACAAAGGCACAATGACGAACCTCTGTTTCAGGACCAATGATGCATGGAGCTCCTAGATATGCACTTTCAAAGACATTGGCACTCTTGTGTACCCATACGTGTTCTTTGACTTCCACATAATCTTCTCCTAAGTTTTTGCCTAGTTCTAAAATCAAGTCTTTGATTCCCGACAAAGCTTGCCAAGGATATTCAAACTTTGCTAAATAATCCTTTGCCAAAGTATGATCTAAATCATATAATTCATTTATTTTGTACATAAAACTTCCCTCTTTCTTACCACTCAGGCTCAAATTTGAATTCAACCTGAACGTCATCTTCATTTATATCTAAAATCGCATAGCTACATGGCTTTCCATCTCTAGAATGCGATAAAGATCCTGGATTTACTAATGTAACACCATCGACACGATCTAAAAAGGATACGTGTGTATGTCCAAAACATACAATGTCACAATTCAATTCTTTAGCACGATTCACCAATTGTTCACTTCTTAAAAAATAAGAGAACCGATGAGAATGTGTTACATAAATTTGATGTTTACCAATCGGTATGATTCTTTCATTTTCAAAACGACCAAAATAATCATTGTTTCCACGCACAATGATATAGCCCGGATAATTCATCGGATCATCCTCTAAATCACCACAATGAATAAACAATTTCGCATTCGGATGTTTTTCCTGGATCGTTTTTAATATATCGTTTCTTCCATGAGAATCACTCACAACAACTATTTCCATAAAGTCTTTTACTCCAATTCATCCGGAAATGACATTTGTTCCATGCCCTTACCGCTATCATGCATGATTTTAGCGGTTTTTACCCCCACATAACGAAGCATAAAAGGCTGATACCAATGTCCCGTCTTCTTTTCTTGTTCTTGTTGGTAGCGAACTACAAAACCATAGCGATACGCATTTTCTTCAATCCATTCCATACGCTTTTTACTTTCTTCAGACAATTCTTCTTCGACTTTTGAATAATCATATTCATCATCGACATATTGCCTACATAGATTGATCCATTCATCATGACCCTCTAATACAATCGTATACCCGAGCTGCTGCTCATTTTTACCGGCACTAAACATATAGTGGTCAACACCCTCATATTCTTTGGATGCGTTGACATATTGATCTAGAATTTGTTCATAATTCAAATAACCACTGACCAAATTCAAATGATCCTGCCCATCCATAACAGACGCATACGAATCTAACATATTCGTTAGATCTTCGACCATACATGTTTGAACTAAGATAGTATTAAATGTCGTAATCTTTTCTGGTATATACTTATATACCGTATTCTCCTGATTTAATACGACATACGGATTGGTTGGATCGGCAATCAATCTTAAATCGGAATATAATACAGCTTCGTTTTCATAGAACGTCGTTAAATCAATATATGAATAGTGCATCAACAATTGTTTTAAAGAATCATACGAAAAATTCTTTCGAAAACGATTCACAAAATTGACGATATATTCATTATCTGCATCCTGCGTTTCCTTGGCTTCTTTATAATATAACGTATTTTTTAAATTGAAATCTTTCAACTCTATAAAATCCATAAATTTATCCGGTGAAATATGTTGATTTACCAAATAATCAATATCATCACTATCTAGATATTTTAATAAAACATCACGATTTTCATCGGTTGTATAAGGATATCGAGCTAAAGGATCATACGATTTATCCATGCTATATAGACAATATAAGCCCACCGCTAGACAAACCACAATCAATAAAATACGTGCTCGCAATTCTTTTTTACTAATCAAAATAAGTACCTCACGCACCCCATTATACTAGACTATTTATTCTCATGCAAACGAGCATATAGAATCTTAGCCACATCTTCAGGAATCACTTCACTCAATTGTTCTACACTCGCAAGACGCATCTGCTTCATGCTTTTAAAATGCTTCAACAATTCCTTTTTACGCTTAGGCCCAATACCGCTCACCGTATCCAATACAGATTTTGTCATAGACTGATCTCGAAGTTTTCTATGATACGAAATCGCAAAGCGATGCACTTCATCCTGCATACGTGTTAATAAGAAGAATAAGCTCGACTTGGAATCAATTGGAATTTCATTTAAATTCACATCCATCAATGCTCTTGTCGCATGCTTATCATCCTTTACGAGTCCTGCCACTCTTAAATCAAGCTGCAACATATCTATAATTTCTTTGGCCGCCGCAATCTGTGCAGCACCACCATCCACCAACAATAAATCTGGCATCGGCAAATGTTCTTTCAACAATCGAAAGTATCTTCGATAAATGACTTCTTTCATACTGTCCACATCACTGCGATACCCATCTAATTTATAATGACGATATGAATTCTTATCGGGTAAGCCATCCTTAAAGACAACCAAACCACTCACATTAAACGTACCTTGGATGTGGGAGTTATCAAACATTTCAATCGTATGAATATCCGCATTGAATATTTTTGACAACATTTCATTGGCCTGACGCAACTCATTATCCTTACGAAATACCAGTTTAAACTTCTGTTCATGTGCTTCCTTGGCATTTTTATAAACCAAATCTATCAGTTTCTTTTTTTCACCACGAACTGGAATATGCACATTCGTATTTAAAGCTTCCTTTAAAACGTCCACTGGCGTTCCAAACGGCACCAAAATTTCTTTTGGCACCACATTTTTTTCATAATACTGCATGATAAAGCTAGTAAAGGCATCCATCTCATCTTCATACAACGGTGTAATTGACATGTTTCTCTCCAATAATTTTCCTTGACGAATAAAGAAACCTTGAAAAGAAATGTATCCAGAATCCACATAATATCCAAATACATCACGATTAGCACGATCTTTAAAGTCAATCGTCTGTTTTTCAATGACATGCTCTAATGCTTGGATCGTATTATAGATTTCCTGTGCTTTTTCAAACTGCAAGTTTTCACTGGCCTCCATCATTTTAGCCTGCAAAGAATCCATCACCTCTTTGGTGTCTCCCTGCAAAAACTTCTTAATTTTTTTACGCGTCTTTTCATTTTCCTTAGGATCAATCTCATGAATACAAGGTCCTAGACATTGGTGCATGTGATAGTACAAACACGGAGAATCTGGAATATGACGACATTTACGTACGCAAAAGATCTGATTGATCAATCTCACGATTTCATAAGCCGACTGACTACTTGGATACGGCCCAAAATATTCACTCTTTTTATTTTTGATATTTCGTGTTGTACGCACCACAAAATTATTCTCTTTTGTGATTTCAATATATGGATATGTCTTATCATCCATAAACATGATGTTGTAAGGTGGCATATGTTTTTTTATTAAATTAATTTCTAATAATAAAGCCTCTTTTTCACTGCCCGTCACGATAAATTCAAAATCACGAATGTGCGACACTAAACGCGTCGTCTTATTGTTGTGGGTACCATGAAAATAAGAACGCACACGATTCTTTAATACTTTGGCCTTTCCTACATACAATATATTCTGATTCTCATCTTTCATGATGTAACATCCAGGAGAATCTGGAAGTAAGGCTAATTTATCTTGTAGATGTTTAGAAACACTCATTTTATCCCCTACTTTAATATAACGATAGTTGCACCAAGTCCACCTTCACTTGGACCGGCACTGTTAAACTTAGAAACATTTGGCTGTTTCTTTAAATCCTTCCAAACAGCCGTACGCAAAGCACCCGTACCCATACCATGAATGATACGTACTTGTTTAATGTGTTTAACGACAGCTTGATCTAAATATTTATCTAAAGCAGCAATGCCTTCTTCAACACGCATTCCAATTAGATTCAACTCCAAAGGAAAACGACTAGATACCGATTCTACATGCGCTTTATAAGTTGCTTTCTTGATTTGTGGCTTATGCATAGGCTCCAACTTCGAAATTTTCACCTTCATCTTCATACCATTCGTTAAAACGGTAGCTTCATTTCTTCGAATATCCACAATTTCACCATGCGAATTCAAGCCTGTGATTTTTACATAATCACCAACCTTAAATTCTTTCTTATCGTCTTCAACTTCTTCAACATGCTCATTTAAAAGATCCAGTTCATGCATCTTTTCAATCTGCTTATGCTGCTTACCCGTCTTTTCTTTACGAAGCACAGTTAAGATTGCTTTGGCCTCTGCCTTTTTCTTTTCGAGCATCTCATTCAATTGTTCCTGATACGATGCATCCAATTGGGCCTTACGCTTTTCGATTTCTTTTTCTTTTTCGTAAGCCTCCTTTTGAACGCGGTGCGCATCTTCAATCAATTGATTAAAACGCTCCTTTTGCTTCAAGACATCATTTTGAAGTTTTTCTAATTTCTCCAATTCTTTTTCTGTCTGCTTTTCATTTTCATTCTTTAAAAAATCCGCTCTTTCTAAAATGGACTCTTCTAAATTGTATTCTCTGGCAATATGAAAGGCATAACTTGCTCCAGATACACCAGGAATATATTTATAGGTTGGCTTTAATGTTTCTGGATTAAACTCAACACTCGATACTAATACAGAATCATTCGCTTTTCCATATGTTTTTACTTGCGAATAGTGTGTTGAAGTAATAATCGTACTTCTTTTTGAAATCAAATACTCCAAAATCGCAACCGCAAGACTGGCTCCTTCTAATGGATCGGTACCATTTCCAATTTCATCCAATAAGATAAAACTATTCTCATCACTCTTCTGACAAATATGAGAAAGACGAGAAATATGACTTGAGAAAGTCGATAAGTTGTTTTCAATGGACTGATGATCTCCAATGTCAAAATACATCGATTGATAGAATGGTAGAATGGCTTTATGACATAATACGGGAAATGCTGCATGGGCCAAAGCTACAAAGAGTCCCATTGTCTTTAATGTCACTGTCTTACCTCCCATGTTTGGTCCTGAAATCATAAGGCAAGCTTGTTTATCATTTAATTCATATGTGTTACAAACCACTTTCTTTTCATCAATCAAAGGATGTTTGGCATGTTCTAAATACATAGAGTGATCTCTTGATTGTAAAGATGGAATGCAACCATCATAGCGTACTGCCCATTTTGCCTTTGTGAAAGCTACATCAATTACAGTTAATGTTTCTAATGCCGAAGTTAAAGACAACGCATTTTTCTTAACTTGCATCGACAATTCCTTACAAATTCGTTTCTTTTCTTCTTCAATACGAATCATCAAAGAAGAAATCTCATTATTATCAGCTACAAAGCTGGATGGTTCAACATAATAGGCAAGTCCTGAACTGGATTGTCCATGAATCATACCGCCAAAGGCATTCTTGTCTTGGGCACGAACCAAGACAACAACACGTCCAGATACAGTTGTCGTCATATTTTCCATAAGTTTTGAACTGTTCTTCTTTAAAAACTGTCTTGATTTCGATTGTAATGCTAAGCGCGTATCTACCAACGCCTTATGCATACTTTTTAATGCGGGTGTCGCATCTTCTTTAACCGATCCTGTTAGATCAATCTTTGAAATGATTGAATCCATCAAACGTGTACATCCATCCATAGATTGAGCTAAATTTGTCAGTTCTGGATAGTCAGACCCATCCAGGCTTTGTTTGGCTTGTTTGACAGCCGTTAAAAAATGGTAGATGGAAATCAATTCTTTACTGGTTAGTGTCATCTGTTTCGAAGCTTTTGAGACTGGTAAAGAAATATCATTCGCTCCTGATAAAGAAAGTAAGCCTCCGGCTTGTTCAAACTGAATGGCTTCTTTGGCATAGTTTAATTGTTCTTGTATTTCTAATTTATCAAATACAGGCAACGCATTTAAAATTTTTTCTTTGGCGCAAGAAAAGCTAGAAAATGCAGAAATCTGTGTTAATACACTTGAAAAATCAATGGCCTGGTTTAATTCATTTCTAAAATTTTGTTCCATAAAATACTCCGTTCTCACCTATTTTAACACAAAATTTATGGTAAACTAAATAAGGTGATTAAAATGGCAACATTGACAAAGAATATGACAAAAGAAGAGATCTTTCAATTAAAAAATCGATTATCTCCATTTATATTAAAAGAAAGTACACCACAGTATACGTACTATCAAATCAAGACGAAAGAATGTTCGATTACGGCATATACAAGTGGTAAAGTTGTATTTCAGGGAGCCGATCTTTCTTGGTTAGAACCGAAACCAACGCATAGTGAAGCACAAGATCAAGCGGGCAGCGATGAAGTGGGTACCGGTGATTATTTTGGTCCAGTTGTAGTGGCTAGCTGTATTGTCACAAACAAGGCTCGCAAAAAACTTGCGCATCTTGGCATTCAAGATTCAAAGCAGGTGGATGATGTTAAGATTCGTAAGCTTGCACCTATCATCAAGGAAGTGTGTCCACATAGTATTTTGATTGTTCCCAATTCAAAATATAATGACATGCATGATACTTGTAATATGGTGGATATGAAGTGTCGTCTGCATAACCAGGCTTATGTAAATTTGGTACATAAAGGATATACGCTTCCTAAGCAGATTGTTATTGATCAGTTTGTGCAAGAAAAAAGTTACTATCGCTACTTACAAGGCTTTCCTGAAGTCATTCGGGGTATCACATTTGAAACCAAGGCCGAAAACAAATACCTGGCAGTAGCTTGTGCGAGTATCCTGGCAAGAAATGCCTTTCTAGAAACGTGGGATCTTATGGAAGAAAAATATGATTTCAAATTTGAGAAGGGTGCCGGAAGCAAGGTGGATGTGTGCGGTAAGAAATTTGTACAAAAATTTGGAAAAGAAAAGCTTTACCAAGTGGCAAAGCTTCATTTCAAAAACACACAGAAGATTGGAGTTTAATTTCCAATCTTTTTTATCGGCTTCTTCGATCATTTTCAGCTAAAGAATAATAACGCTTTTTATCTTCATACATCTTTTGATCGGCTTCTTGTAAAGTTTCAGATAGATTTGAACAAGTTTCTTTCCATACACAACCTGTCGCAACACTGATTTCTAATTCTTTCATTCGTTTGAGTAATTTTGCATATTGATCAAAGAATAAGAGTTCGGATACATCTTGTTCAATGACCACAAATTCATCTCCACCTACACGATAGGAATTATCTAAGAAGATTTCTTGTAGAGCATAGGATGCAGTAATAATGAGTGTATCTCCTGCGATATGTCCCATTTTATCATTGATTTCTTTAAGTCCATTTAAATCTAAGTAAATAACACCTAAAGAATGGAGTTCTTTGTTTCTATTTTGTTCTATATATTCATTAAAGTGATTGCGATTTTGTGCATAGGTTAAAGAATCTACATAACTTAAATTTTTTAGTTTTGTCTTCTCTTTTTCTCTTTCCATAGCCGTTTTAATAAAGAAACATAAAGATTCTAAGAAATCTTTTTGGTAGTAATTCTGTTTTGGATTGTCTACCGCAAAAACACCTTTGATTTTTTTATTATCCATAAACGGTACAACTATAATACTATGAATCTTTTGTTGCATAAAAGTCGCATAAATTGGACTTGTAGAAGGTATTTCATGAGTCACATCTTCTATATAATAAGATTTTTGATTTTCAAAGAATTGATTCACTAAATCCATATGTTCTAAACACAAACGAACCATGTTCTCAATATGAATGTCATCATGTCGTTTTCCATATTCAAAGATACCATTTGCCTTTTTATTGTCCATATCCAAATCTAATACATAACACCTTTCAGCTTGATAAAACTCACAAATAATTTGAAGAATTTCATCAATGGTACTTTCTTTATATAAATCATTCGATAATTTTCGAACACATTGAATTAATGTATTGGATACATTTAAATCTTCATTAAGTTCATTAGATTTTTTAGATATTCTGCGAACTTTTGTGATATAGAATCCACAATACATAAGAGAATCAATATTTCACAGATGACCATGACCATATAATTGTTCTTTAATGTCAATACATTCGCAAAGGCATCCTCTTCATTTACCATAACTAAAAGTTCCCAATTGCATACTCCAACTGGTTTATAAACGAAATATTTCTTTTCGCCATTTTTTTCAGAAGCGAAAGCACCAGATTTTAAAGAATGAATTTGTTTCAAAACATTCTTCTTTGGCGACAATAATTTAAAATCCGTATCTGAAGCAATATTATCAATATTCAAATCTTGATTATCCATCACGACCTGTCCATCGGTTGTATCAATAATTGAGTTGTGTGTCTTTCCATTCAATATTTTTGTATAAAACTGATCATCCATTGTGTCACATTGAAATACACCTACTAAATAAGCGATTACCGTTTCATTTTGTTGAATAGGCACATAATAATTCACACTTCGCTTATTTGTCAAAGGATCTGTATGAACTCGATCCATATATTCTGCAGTTGAATTCAATACTAAAAATTCATTAGTATAAATTTGTTGCACCTCATCATGCATTGTATATAACGTATTGTCCTTCACCAACAAATCAACACGTTCAAACAAAGATACATCTTCAAAAGTACTAAGTCGATCTTTATATTCTTCATATGTAGGTAAATGGTCTTCATTTGAGAAATCTTTTCCAATCAAACGCAAGTAATTCAAATCATCATTCACACGATTTTTAATACTTTGAACCATGGTTTCACTCGCATTTTCTAACCGGTTAAAACATTCCTCTTCTTCTTGTCTTAAACTAATATTGTATGTTGCGACAGTCAATGCCAGTATCAAGACCATAACTACAAGCGTAGGCATTAACTGCGTTAATTGTTTTTTCATAACTGTTTCCTTTACATTCACTATTAATTATATACCTTGTGAACGAATGTTTACAACACAAAAAATAACCAAAGCCAAAAGGAGTAGCACTAGGCTACCCCCTTTGTGTGATTATTGACTTTCATTAAGCTTGTTGTGCCTGTTCGTCTTCATCATCATCAACGTTTTTCCATTTACGTCCTACGAAGAATACTACGATTTGTACGAATCCAATAACAACCATCCAAATTGTCCATTGATCTGTCCAAGTCCAACGAAGACTCATGTCTTCAGTTACTAGGAAGAATACAACAGATAGGATTGCGATTAGAACTGCAAGTACGCGAGTGAATGCTCCACGTTTCTTTTCTTGTTCTTTTTCTTCATCTTCATTTGTAGTTGTTTGATCTTTAGTATCATCGTCTTCGTCATCTTTATTCTTATGACGTTTAGAAATCAACAACAATCCGAATAATACCGTTACGATAGCACAAATCAAGTTGATTAATGCCCAGAATTTCTCTGGTCTAGCCTTAGGTGTCTTTTCCTTTTCAACCTTTTCTTCCTTAGGCTCAGCCTTAGGAGTCTTTTCCTTCTTAACTTCCTCTTGTGGAGTTAAAGCAGGAACTACTTGTTGAATGTATCGAGGTGTTACTGGAGGAGGACTTACTGGAGTTGGTGAAGTTGGTGGAGTTACAGGAGCAGGAGCTGCTGTAATTGTTAATGTACCAACAACCTTAGTAATATCGTAGTTAGAAGCTAATGTCTTTTCATTTAATTTATATTCAAATGCGTTAGCACTATTTCCAACACTTGTTTGAGTTCCAGTTACCTCATAAGAAGCACCTTCACCTTCTACGAATCCATCACCACTGACTGTGATTGAGGTATTCGTCAATGCTTGACCATCATAAGTCTTACTTACAGTTGCACTTGTCAATGTTACTAAACGCTTAGTAATCTTGTACGTCTTAGTGAATGATCCCCTGTAGTTACCTAATCCAGAAACCTTAATAGTTACTGTACCAGCATTTACTAAATCATCACTATATACCACTGTGTAATCCTTATTTGCGATTAAATCTTTACCAGTCTTAGTATCTTTAACCGTTAATACTTCTCGATGTTCTTGACCATCATACTTAGAATCTTTTGGATTACTTACCGTAATACCTGTCTTCTTATCATCTGGAGTATTAGGCTCATCAGGAATAATTGACTTAGGCGTTACTGTTAAATCACCGATAGATTCTTTGGCAAGCTTGTAGTTTGTCTGAATAGCTGATCCATTCCACTTCAAGCTATACGTATTCTTTGAAGTACCTTCAACAGTTCGACTACCCGTTGTAGTAAATTCTACTGTTTCACCAGAAACAATACCCTCAATCTTACCACCAGCTGTTAATGCAGTTCCATCATAAACCTTCTTTGCAGATTCTGTTGTCACTGTATATGACTTAGGTGTGATTTCATAAGTTCGAGTTACTGTTCCCGTGTAGTTTCCAATACCTGTAATTGTTACTGTGATTGTTCCAGTTACATTTCTGAAATCAGATGTTGAGTACGCTACTTCGTAATCAGTACCTTCAACCAATGCATTTCCTTCTTTATCTGTAACTGCAGGAGACCACTTGTGTTCCTTACCATCATATACAGAGTTACTTGGGTTATTGATTGTAACACCATTATAGTTATTTTCTGGATCTTTTGGATCAATAGACTGTTGAGTTACTGTTAATATTCCTACTGCTTCACTAATTTGATAGTTAGTAGACTTAGCTGTTCCATTCCACTTGATTGAATATGTATTCTTAGAATTTCCAACTTCTGTCTGACTACCTGTAGTAGTAAACGTTGCAGTTTCTTTGTTTACAAATCCACTAATTGTTCCATCAGCTGTTAATGGAGTACCATCATAAACCTTATTTGCACTTGGCGTTGTTACTGTCAATGTGGCTGGAGTAATAGTGATTGAACCAGGAACTTTCGTAATCTTCAAGTTATTCGTTACATCTTTACCTTCTGCATTTTTAATGACTAATGTGTCACATGTTGCTTCTATAGCAGTTGTTACATCCGTTGCAGTAGCACTCGATGTTGCTTTGTCTAAAGAATATCCTTTTGGTAGATTACTAACTGTAACTTCAGTTCCATGAGCTAATCCATCGTATGTATAAGAAGAATGTTTTGTTGTAACTACAATTTCATTTTCATTTTCAGTTACTGTTAACGTTCCAACTGTTTCACTAATTTTATAGTTAGAAGATTTAGCTGTTCCATTCCATTCAATTGAATATGTATTACTAGAACTACCAACTTCTGTCTGACTACCAGTTGTAGTAAATGTTGCAGTTTCTTTGTTTACAAATCCACTGATTGTTCCTTCAGCCGTTAATTGTGTACCATCATAAACCTTATTTGCACTTGGCGTAGTTACTGTCAATGTGGCTGGAGTAATTTCATAAGTTCTGTCAAATGTTCCTGTATAGTTACCTTTACCAGTAATTGTGATTGTGATTTTACCAACATTTGTAAAGTCTGTTGTCAAATAAGCTACATCATAATCTGTTCCAGCTGATAAAACTACATTTCTATAAATATCTTTGACTTCTAATACTTCCTTATGTTCAAGTCCATCATATACGTGACCTTGTGGATCACTAACTGACATATTTTGATCATCCGGATTAATTGACTTAGGCGTAATGTTCAATGTACCTTCATTCTTAGAAATGTCATAGTTATTAATATTAAATTTAGTACCAACTGTATATTCAATTGCATTTGTTACTGGACTATCTTTTACTTCAGTTACTGTTCCAATTGCTTGAACACTAGTTACTTCATCAGTTACAAACCCATCACCACCAACTGTTACATTCGGTCTAGTTAGTGGAGTACCATCATAAGGCTTAGAACCACCTTCACTAGTTAATGTGACTTGACGTTTCGTAATAGAGTAAGTTTTATTTACTGCACCAACATAGTTGCCTTTACCAGTAATTGTAATTGTGATTTCACCAACATTTGTAAAGTCTTTTGTTGAATAATAAACATCATAATCCTTTCCAGATTTTAATGTCTTGTCTAACTCAGCATCTCTAACAACTAGTACTTCTTGATGTGGATTACCATCATATACATGACCTTGAGGATCACTAACTGTGATTTTTTGATCTTCTGTATTAATTGACTTAGGCGTAATCACCAAATATCCGTCTGTTACTGTAAATGTTACGTTACTAAAATTAGAACTGTTATTTTTAAACTGTTCAGCAGCCAATCCCATGTTATATGTACCAGCATTTATACCTTTAGCAACTTTATTTCCACTAAATGTGAAATCAGCTTCATGATATTTATCATTATTAATTGTTACTGTATAGCCTTCAACCTGATGTTCATTACCATCATATCCAACTGTATCAGTTGCACCAACGATTTGAACTTGAACTTCAGCTTCCACTGCCGTAATACTTAACTTACCTTCAGTCTTAGTAATCTGATAGTTATTTTCATTGAATTTTTCACTTGGAGTATAAGTAATTGTATTTGTTACTTCACCATCACTAACATTAGTAACAGATCCAGTAGCTTTAATGTCACTTACTTCACCATTTACAAATCCATCACCACCAATTGCTACAACTGGTTTAGTTAATGCAGTTCCATCATAAGGCTTAGAACCACCTTCACTAGTTAGTGTAACTTGACGTTTGTTGATTGTTAAAGTTCCGTTTTGTTTTGTAACAACAACACGATCCGTAACATCCTTACCATCCTTAGTAACTGTTGCTACACCAGTAATTACATTGTTATAAGTACCAGCATCAGTACCACTAACAGATGCGCTTAATCCAGATACTGTATAACCATCAATTGTCAATGAGTTAAATCCATCTACTACATGATTATTTCCATCATAAGTAACTTCATCACTCTTAGCTACAACTGTAATCTTGGCTTTTTCAACCCAAACTGCATATAGAACGTTTTCACCATTCGCATCAATATTGATTGTTTGTCCATCTGCATAAGTTGCATTTCCTGTTTTAGAATCAGCCCAACCAGCAAAGTAGTATTCTTTACCTTCCGCTACTGGAGCGCTAAAGCCTAATGAACCATGAGCTTCAATTTCTACTGCCTCATTATTCATGACATTAACTGTCTGAAGATTACCACGACCATTACCAGGATTATAAGTCAATGTTGTAGAAGTTTCTGCATTACCCCAAGTTGCCGTTAAGATAATCTGATTATCCTTATTCGCAATGTCCTTGTTTACTTCAAATGACTGTCCAGGCTTATAAACGTTTCCATTTAATTCCCAACCTAAAAATTTCTTACCTGAAGTAGTCGTCGCATTACCAGCTACAGTAACTCTTGCACCACCTGCATAGATATTACTATCGGTTGGAACTGTTGCATCCTTTTCAGTACCAGGATTATAAACAACTCTTAATTCACCTTTATACAACCATTTACCAACGATACTTGTATCTCTAGTAATTGTGTTATTCGTATTGAATACTTCCGAAGTAATATTTCCATTACCATCCGCATAATACCAACCCGCAAATGAATATTCATTGATTGTTGGAATACTTGGTAATACTGTACTAGCTACTGTACCAGCAGCTACATCTTCAGTCTTCTTTACTAATGCACCCTCTGGATTATTCAAGTTATAAGTTAACTTAACATCAGAAGCCGTCCACTTTGCGTATAACGTAACATTTTGAGCTGGCATCTTCTTGCCATTAAAATCAAATGCTTCTCCTTCACAAAGTTCGTTATCATACCAGCCATCAAATACATAGTATTCTGGAAGTGAACTAGGTCTTGTAGGTGTATAGTTCTCACTTGAAATACTCTGTTCATACTTCTTTTCTACCGATTTATCTTCTTTACCATTATTGATAAACTTCAAGTCATAAAGATTACGTGTATAGTAGAACTTAGCTCCATCATATCTTTTACCAATTTCCGCACTAATGTCTTTATTAAAAGTAAATCCCTTTAAAGGATATTGGTCTTCTTTAGTGATTCTAATACCACTGCCATACATTTTATCAGTATGATCTAATCTATATTTGATACCGCCTACAATAATACTTGAATTTTCACCAGGAAGTATTTCTACATAATAAAATGCTTCACAATAACTATTTCCTGTTTGTGGGCCATAGAACTTCGCGCCACCTAATGGCATAGTATTAATATTTGCTTGATACGTTGAACCATTATCTTTAGTAGACCATGTTGAACTCCATTCTTTGTTGGCCATTGTTTACTAATATCCTGACCATATTTTGCTGTAATTCTTAAATCCGTATATTCTTTTGATGATGTATACCAAGAAGAATAACTATAGAACTTAACATCATACATATTTCTCTTATAGTAAACACTAACGATTGTTGAGCCATCACCCTTGATTGTCTTTTTAGTAACTGGTTGTGCTGTAAATCCTTCATAAGATTTTGCCTTTGCGTTTGCTTCTGTTCCAGTAAGACCAGTTTTGTTTTCAGATTCATGGAATGAATATCCATCATCATCGGCATTTTCCCACCAGTGAATAACTGTATAGCTAACTTGTTTTGGTATCCAATGTGCTGTTAACGTCATTGGAGAACTAATAGTTGCATCATTCTCTACTTTTTCTGTTCCATTGTACCAACCAGCAAATTCATAGCCAGGCTTTGTAGGTGTTGTTTGATCATTTAGAGAGATTTTGTCAAATACGAATTGAGAATCAATTGCACTTCCACCATCAGAATCAAAAGTTACCCAATACCCTTCTTTAATAATCGCATATACATTTACAGAAGTACTTCCTTCTGGTACTACAATGTTCTTTGTGATATTATCTGTACCATTTACTTCAGCTGCCCAACCAACTAATTTGTGAGTTGAATCAACATCATAAGATACGTGTGAGTAATCATGACTATTGTGGTCTGCAACTTTTTCTGTACGCATGATCTGTGTTCCTTCTGGATTATAGAAGTAAACATATAATGCGTCTTCGTATTTCGCAGTAATTGTACGAGCTTCAGTCTTAGTAATAGTCTGTACACCAAAGCCATCAAACTTAGATCCATTTTCTTGCCATTCCACAAATGCTTTTCCAGCAATATCTGGAGCCGTTGGAGTAATCAATATATCACCCGTTTTAACGATCTGTGTACTTACATTTTGTTCATTTGCAACAAAGTTAAATGTTGTCAATTCGACTTTCTTTTCACCCGTAATAACATAAATTGAGAAGTGATTTGCATCAAAGCTTTGTGTATTTGTAGCAACCTCTGTTACTGTACTTGCATCATCAGTAACATGGTAAACATTGACTTCTTCACCACCAACTGCTACATTTTCAAAGCTAACATTAACAATTCCGTTTGGTTGAATTTCGATACCATCTGCATTCACAATCATAATATCCAGAGCTATAGCTGAATCAACCTCTTTATCCTTTTCCGTAACTGTTTCTTCAACAGCGTTCAAAATAGCTTTTCTTGTAACACGCTTAACGATTAATTGTGCACCATTAGGTAAAACACCTTCGGCCGCCGTTACATGAACGGTTACGTTTCCAGCTGTAGCACTCATATCAAATGCAGGATACTCTGGTAATTCTTCCTTCGCTTCTGGGTCTGCCTCAGCATCTTCTTCTGTTTTTTCTTCAGTTTTGTTTTCTTCTTGAGCTTCATTTGCTTCTGGGTGCGATTCTGTCATTACCTTCTGGTAAACAAATTTCACACTTGTCAAATCTGAAGTCACATTTAAATTTGCCTGGGCTGCAGCTACGATTTGTGAATCATTCATAACTACATCTTTTAGGGTATAACCATCAAAATTCAACATCACACTTGCATCCGAATTCAAGCTGTAATCCATCTCATACTCATGAGTGGTAGCATCTCTTAATATTGTTCCATCTTCAGCTACATAACTTAATGTTACAGACTTGGTTTCAGGCACTTGTACAAACTCTTCTTTCGCATCTATTGCAGGCGCTTCAGTTTGTTCGACAGCCACTTGTTGCGAACCCTCTTCAACCGTTACCGGTTCTTGTTCTTGGGTTTCTTCTATTATTGGTTCTTCTGATAGCGTATTCGCAAAGTAAGTATCTGCCATTCCGAACTGAACAGCCATCGCAAGCGACAACATGATCGCCGATGCTCTCTTCAAGTTCTTCAACATATTCAATTTTCCTCCTTTTCTATTCTTAGATAGTTACCCTTCCCATCTACAAATAAAGTATAGAATTTTAACGGTTATAAAGTGGTTATAAAACATATAACTTTGTCTTTTTTGTTACACAATTTTCATTTGTTTACAACGTTTACTTTTAAAAAAAAGCCATCCCATTTCGGATGACTTAACGCTCACTGATTTTTGTTTCTACATCAATCTCATAAGGAAGCTGTACAAGCTTTACTCCCGCCTCATGAAACATACGCTTACTGGCAATATTGCCTTCAGTTCCATCATACTTATCACTTTCATATACTACGCAAGAAATGCCAGCCTGAATAATGGCCTTTGCACATTCATTACAGGGAAATAACGATACATATAAAGTACAACCATGAAGGTCTTGAATACTATTTAAAATCGCATTTAATTCGGCATGCACAACATAAGGATACTTAGTCTCAAGAAATTCACCATCTCGATCCCAAGGAAACTCCTCATCTTCACAACCATAAGGAAAACCATTGTAGCCAAGTCCAACCACTCTTTTTTGAGGATTGACTATACAAGCTCCTACACGCGTATTTGGATCCTTTGAACGCTTTGCACTCAAATGAGCCATGCCCATAAAATATTGATCCCAACTTAATACATCATCACGCATTATTCTTCCCCTTCTCTAAGTTCATTTAAAACTCTTTCAAAAGTAGGTTCTAAACCAATCTCAAAACGCATCTTTTCCTTTGTCGTAGGATGCACAAACTCCAACGCACACGCATGCAACAACTGACCATTGGCCTGAATTGTTTTTCTAGGACCATACTTAGGATCTCCTGCGATTGGATGTTCAATATACTGCATATGAACACGAATCTGATGTGTTCTACCCGTCTCTAACTGACATTTGATATACGCAAATTTCTTGAAGTTTTCCAATACTGTAAAATGCGTAATCGCATCCTTCGAATTATTTGCGGTAACCGCCATCTTCTGACGATCCTTTTCATCACGACCAATTGGTGCATGAATCGTACCATGCTCGTGCGTAAAAGGATTATGTACAATAGCTACATATTCACGATGACACGTTTTATCCTGTAATTGCTGACTTAAAGATTCATGGGCCACATCATTCTTGGCAACAACCAATAATCCTGACGTATCCTTATCAATACGATGTACGATGCCTGGACGCATCACCCCATTAATACCACTCAAATCTTTACAATGATACAACAACGCATTCACTAAAGTTCCAGAATAATGACCAGGAGCTGGATGCACAACCATACCCTTTGGCTTATTGATCACAATAATATCATGATCCTCATATACAATATCCAAATCAATTGGTTCAGGAAGAACTTCCATAGAATCTAGTTCAGGAATAGAAACCTCGATTTCATCTCCTACACAAACTTTATAACTTGCCTTCATAACCTTTTGATTGACCAAGACATTTCCTTCGTCTAATAAATCCTTAATTCTCTTACGTGAAAAATCCAATTTTTCCGCAAGAACCTTATCCAAACGATCCAATTTAGTATCTTCATCTATCTTTAAGATTCTTGTTTCCATCTTGCTTGCTCCTTCTTATCATCTATAAACATACTTACTAATATTAATGCGATACCTACTGTAATACAGATATCCGCTACATTAAATACGGGAAATGGATAGCCAAAAATATAGAAACTAAAAAAGTCTCTTACAAAGCCTAGCGTCATACGATCGATAAAGTTTCCAATAGCTCCCGAAAAAACTAAAGATAAACAAATCTGATAACGCGAATCATTCGTTTTAAAAAACATATATACCATACCAACTAAGGCAATAATGGTAAGTGCGGCAAAGAAACCCATTCCAGCTTCCGCAAACATACTAAAACCTGCTCCTGTATTTCGAACATATGTCAAATAAAAGAAATGATTGATCATTTCAACCGAATCATTTAATGCGATAGACTTCTCAACAGCCCACTTTGTCCATTGATCCAGTCCCAAAGTGACCAACACAATCAATAGTGAAGCCACTGTAGTTTTACCTTTTTTCATATACTTCCCCTTTAAAAAGACTTGTTTTTTCGATGCAAAAATAACATCTTAAAAAACAACCATACACTCATCCCAATCGCAATGATGTACCCAAAAAATCCTAGTGCTGGTATTCCCATAATCATTGGCTTCATCTTTGTCGTACAAATCAAACTTGAACCCACAACCAAAGCGGCAATCAACACACATACAATCAAACGATTCACCATCTGATCAATCTTGGCAAGTGGAGCTTGAGAACCCATTAGATTCAAATTTACCTTGATCTGTCCTCTTTGAACCATCTTCAACACATCACTTGCCTGCACAGGAATATCCACCGAACGAGAAAGCGCATCAATACTACGCTTAAATCCCGACTTAATTTCTTTCTCCCAATCAATTTTTGTCAAACTTGACTTATGACTCATCGCAATCTTCATCGTATTCATATTCGGATCTAAAGCAGTTAACGTTCCTTCAATCGTCATCATAGAACGAGCTAACATACTAATGCCTTTAGGCAAAGAAATCGAATATACATGACAAATTGAAAACATATCCTGAATCAGTTTGGCAACATCAATTTCTGAATATGGAACACTCAAATATTGATTCACAAAACGATCCATATCCGCACAAAAAGCCGTATAATCAATCTCCTTTTTACAATCCCCTATCATCAAGATACAATCCACTAACTTTTGTGTATCCCTCAAGGCAATGGCACGAACAGCCTCCTTCATCGTTTCACGTTCATTCGCATCTAAAGTGCCCATCATACCAAAATCAATCCATACGATTTGATTATCACGAATTCTTAGGTTTCCCGAATGTGGATCCGCATGAAAGAAACCATTTTCAATAATCTGTGAAATATAATTAAATGCCAATTTATCCGCTATCTCACTACGATCATAGCCCAGTTCATCTAATTTTTTTGAATCATTGATCTCAATGCCATCCACATATTCCATCACCAGAATATTCTTTCTTGTATATTCATCATAAATCTTTGGCGCATCAATAAACTTACAATCCTTATAATCATTCTTAAAGCGTTTCGCAAATTGAGCCTCAATCGTAAAATCCATCTCCTGTTTTGCGGTTGTCCAAAATTCATCGATGACCATATCTAGATCCACTACGCTTGATACAATATCTGAAAGATTCAATATCTTAACAGCCTTTCTTAACAAGGCCACATCCCGTTCCATCCACTCATAGATCTTAGGACGCTGAATCTTAAGTACAACTCGTTTTTTAGACTTCAAAGTAGCAGCGTGCACCTGCGCAATAGATGCTGAACCTAGACAAATCTCATCAATACTTTCAAACTCTTCTTGAAATAAATCGCCATACGTCTCTTGAATGATTTGTTCAACCATAGAAAAAGGCATGGGACTTGCCTGCGAGCGAAGCTTCATCAACTCTTTACAATAACGCTCAGAAAACAGATCCTGTCTTGTCGACATAATTTGTCCAATCTTAACGAAAGTAGGACCCAAGTCTTCAAGTATCATACGTAACTTAACGGGATCCATTCCCTTTTGGATATGATGTTTTCTTAATATAGATACAATCTGCGCAAACCTTGCACTCGTTGACATCGTATTCGTATCACTCATCGTTTCACATCCTGCTTTCTACGTAAAGGCGTATTTGTCACTTTACCCCTTTTTAAATTCCTTAGCGAATTTGACTTCTTTTTATCATCCACCAGAATCATTCTCAACAAACGACTCCAGTCTCTATTATTTTTCACCATAACAGTATTTTAACACACTTGTTAAAAATCAAAAAGAAACAGTATAAACTGTTCCTTAATAGTAGTCATCCACCAATGTAATTTTATCCTTTAATGCCTTGCCGTATCGAAGACTTACATGAATTTCACCATTCTTTGCACAATACTCATCATAACTCTTCGATTTGAACGTATCAAAAATGGTTTGAAGATTCTTTGACATTTCATAATCATCCATCTGTAAATCCAATTGATCCCCATCCTGCACAACATGAAGCATTTTAGGATATGTGATCACCAATGAATTATTCGGTAATTGATTATCTTCCACCATCTCATCCACAACGACACGTACATCGCCAACCGAACTTAAATACGTTTTTGTATACAAACGACAACGATCTGGCATTGTCGTTGTCATAGTCTGCGTTTCTTTTGACAAATCAATTTGATTTGGACTAATTTGACTCAATTCATACACAAAAGTTCCATAGCCAAACACAAATAATAAGATTGAAAGAACCAACAATACACCTAACTTACGCATTTGTATCCACCCTCTTAGGCCAAGTACGAACTAACATCAATAGTATTGCCAAACTTCCTAACACAAAGGCAATATCCATACAATATAATCCAGCGCTTGTTGTGGCATACATAGCACTGACATAAATTAACACCACTAAACCAATACCACTACCAATCAAAACACACGCTACAGGAATCATAGCCAAGACTAAGATCACCTTTAAGACATCCGATTCAAGATGTCTTGGCTTTCTTTCATGATACAAAGGACGCTCAGGTGTTGGAGGCAAATCACTCGATTTAATATTATCATTCCAAGTATCTTTGATATCATCCATCACACCCACATTATGTGCATGCAAACGATAACGCTCCACTCTTTTAGCCATGACTTTCACAAAGAAATAAATGGCTAAACATAAATATAGTATGCGACAAAGACTTAACATAAAATCTGTGATCATATAGAATCCGACAAAGAATGAAAAAATCATAGACAATAAAAATTGACATAATATATCAACCACGATGACTTTTCCAATCAACAAAATCAACACTAAAACAATCGCATCAAATAAGATGTGAAAAATTTCATTCATCGAAAAATTACCAAGCTTAGAAAACAATTCCTCAACCTTGGCATACACCTTATCAATCGTTTTATCTGCACGATTAGAGAATGGATCCATTGAGTCCGTATTGATCTTATATGCATCTAGAATATCCTTTACCAATTCATCCACATCACCAAATCCAGCAACAGCCTCTTCTTCTGCAACACCACCAGCAATCTTGTCATCAATATACGTTCCATATTCCAATATGATGTCTTCTCTTTCTTTATCACTAATCAACGATAACTTTTGATTTAAAACATCCAAAAATTCCTTTTTTAACACCCTACTTCACTCCTTTCAAATATGCATTTACACTATCTGAAAAATCCGTCCACTCCGATAATAATGCATCATATCTTTCAAGTCCTAAATTTGTGATATGATAATACTTTCTTGGAGGACCCTCCGTAGATTCTTTTAAATAAGACTCCAACAAACGATCGTTCGACAATCGCTTCAACAAAGGATAAATCGTACCTTCATTTACTTGAATTACCTCATTGATACGAGACACAAGCTGATACCCATATAGATCATCCGATACAATAGCCTTTAATACAATCAACTCTAAAACACCTTTTTTAAATTGAGTATTCATGCGTTTCACCCCTATTCTTTCCCATTAATGATGGCTGAAACACATCTACATACATCTTTTCCAAAGTTGTCAATGAAAGATTACGAATCGACTGTACATACTTAAAGTTTGGATTCACAATCCCATTCTTATATTTCAACTTCAATTCATATGCCTCATTATATTCAATGGCACCCACACCAATTACCTGAACACACATAAATAATTTCGAAGCTTTATTCAACCCCATGATTTTTCCGTTACGAATCCAACCACAAAAATACACCGGAATATTTTGGAAAGAGTATCCCGAAATATGGTCAATCGAAATCACAGGAAGATTCTTTTTTTTACCTAAACATTGCGCATATTCTTTTGTTGCTCCATGTTTAGAACAATAAATCACCGCTCTTGGCTGCATAATATCACCCCGTTCACTATTATGATATACACACTACCTTGGATTGTCAAGTACTGTGTTATGCGTATTTGATTTAGATGAATTTAACATCGAATATTCACTTTATTTTAAAATATCTATCTAACGAAGATTTTAGTAGAATATAGGTGAAATAATATATAGTGCTAATTGATTCTTTAATGTATTAACACAAACACCTGGAAACATATAGGTATCTGGATAACAAAGGTCAACATACAGTGGATACAGTAGCTCAGATGGAATATGAAAGAATTAAAGAAGGAAAAATAAAATGAAATTTCAAAGATTTAAGCGAGGAAATGTTGTAATGGTGGAATTTTCACCATCTATGGGTAGTGAAATCAAGGGGAAACATTTAGCTATCGTTTTAACAAAAAATGATTCACCTAATAATGGTGTGCTAACGGTAATTCCATTAAGTTCAAAAAATAAGCCTTATTATGTTCCAATCGGTAATTTTTTTCTTAATGAAGCAATCCCTTTCTTAGATAAACAATTAAATGAATTCATAGAGAACATTAAAAATGTTACAGATGAAGAGAAAAAAGCAATGTTAGATAATGCAAATAAGTTTATTTTGGTTGCCAAAATGTATCAAAAAATGGGTGTTGACTCCTATGCAATGGTACAAAATATCTCCACAATCAGCAAATTAAGAGTTCTTAAACCAATAAACAAGTATGATCCCATTTTAAAAATTAGAGTTTCAGATGAAATCATGACAATACTTGATAATAAATTAATAGAATTATTTACAAAGTAAATCTTTTGACTTTAGAGTTATGAGATGTTAATATACTTATGAACAAAGGCCTTAGCGCCATTGATTATTACACAACGGCCTTAGCGCCATGTAGAAAGTCACTGATTTATTTCAGTGGCTTTTCTTTTATAAAATCTATAAAATACTGAATCTATCCATTCAGAAAGAAAGGAAATAAATTATGGATATCAATGAAATTGCGAAGGATACTTATTATTTTTCGATCAATAATAAACTCAGTGGCTTTATTACTGAAAGAAATGCGATTAAATGCTTTGAACAGTTAGTTACGAAGTTAGAGCCAGGTGAAAGTATTCATTTGCCATTTATTGACAAACCAGGTTCGTGTTACTATGCAACTCAGCATCGTATAATAAAATGTTCTAAAAATATGTTTGGATATAAGTTTAAAGAGTGGAATTGGAGTCAGATCAGGAACGTATTCTACAAAAAAGCATTAACAACTGGTACTTTAATACTGAATACAGTGGATGGAGAAGTTAAAATCTCAATCAATCGAGATGGTGCTGAGTTTGCTGGAGAAATATTGAGAAAACTGAAAAACGAAGCAAAATAAAAAATCCTGGATGCTGCTACCATCGCACAGATGAAAAATGCTGCAAAATAAAAAATTTTGGATGCTATCAACATCCAGGACGATCAACTGCCAAAACAAGATTGACGAAAGGAGTTGACAAACAACATATTGTTTGACAAACAAAAATAATTTAGTAAAATGAGGACAAGGATAGCGGTAGAGAATTCTAAGTGAACCTACTCGCGCAAGAAAGTCTCTCATTTTGAGGGGCTTTTTTTGTTTAACCATAAAAAAACATATGTGATTAATTTAACAAATTAATCATTGACACCCAATGATGGTTTTGCTAAGATATGAGTACCTTAACGAATACGTTAAGCAATCTGTTAACTCGGTCTTAGTCGGAACCCCCAGTATAAGGGATTAGGTTGTGACTAAGACCTTTTTATTTAGAAAGGAAACAAAAGAATGAATCATAATGATGGAATAAAAACAGCTATTCTCGTTGATGGAGGCTTCTATAGAAGGAGGGCTTATGCCTGCTTAGGGGACCTATCGCCAAAAGAAAGAGCTGATGAGCTAGACGTATATTGCAGAAGGCATTTAACTGAACGCATTAACGGAGACAAAGTAAATCATTCATTATACAGAATCTTCTATTATGACTGTGAACCAGTTGACAAAACAATCTATAATCCGTTCACGAAGTCAAATGTTAATTTAGGCAAGTCCCCTACATATGAATGGACCAATGCCTTTTTCGAGGAACTGAAGAAAAAGCGTAAATTTGCCATTCGATTAGGACAACTTGCAGTTCAGCAGGCAAACTATAATCTATCTCAAAAGGCTTTTAAAAAACTATGTAACGGAACTATAGACTTTTCAAGTTTATCTGAGTCTGACATAATCCTTAACATCGATCAAAAGGGAGTTGATATGAAGATTGGTTTAGACATAGCTTCCCTTTCATATAAACAACAGGTAGATCAAATAATTTTAATTTCCGGAGACAGTGATTTTGTGTCGGCTTCAAAGTTGGCGAGGCGAGAAGGGATTGACTTTATATTAGATCCACTAGGTGCAACTATAAAGCCAGAATTATTCGAACATATAGATGGTTTAAGAAGCTGCGATAAAAAATTCTACAATTCTGCTTCCACAAAAAAGAAATAATAACCAAAAAAACCTGGATGCTACCAACATCCAGGACGATTAAGAGTACTACCAATACTCTCACATAAAAAGATGACTACCACATCAAACTTTTTATGTGCTCATTTTAGCATAGAACGGAGGAAATTTAAATGCCTATTTATGAGCGCCTACACAATGGAAAGAAGCAGTGGAGATTCCGCTGCTATTACACCGATTTTAATGGAGATCGTGTTCAAAGAAACTCTAAATGGTTTAACACTAAAAAAGAAGCAGTAGCTGCTGAATCTGCATTCATGCAGATCAAGGTTGTTGGAGACCAGGACGTATCCTTCTATGAAGTTACTTTAAAATGGTATGAATTTAAGTCTAGAACGTTGAAACCATCCACACTGGATACAAAAAGAGTGTATCTGAATATGTTGTCTCCGCTTAACGATAAGAAGATAGCCAAGATTACATATCTTGATATCGATAACTTTTTCGAATTGCCACAAATTAAATCTTATAAGTATTCGACCAAAAAGACGTTACTAACAAATCTTAGAAATATCTTTAGATTCGCGAAGAAACATTATGGTATAGTCAATGATCCATTTTTTAAGATGGCTCCTTTGGTTAAGCCTGTGGCCATGGAGGCCAAGAAGCTTGAAATCGTGCCTAAAAGTGATTTTAAGACACTTTTTGAATATGCAGTAACATCTAGAGATGGAGCATGGAAAGATACGGCATACGCAATTTGGACGATGTATATGACAGGCATGCGTGTATCTGAATGTTTATCTTTAACCTTTGAGGATTTTGATGGTAAATACATCCATATTCGTAGACAGTATATTCGTGGTAAGTGGCAGACACCTAAGACCAAGAATTCAATTCGTAAGATTGCAGTTGATGAAAAGACAAAATCGTTTATTTATGAATTGAAGAAATACTATTCTTCTTTTGATGAATTTGAAGAGACGTGGTTTATATTTTGTGGATATAGACATATGGACCCAGAGATATTAAGACTAAGAAAAAACAAATTGTGTGCAGAAGCTGGAATCCATGAATTCAATATTCATGCGTTAAGACACCCGTATGTCAAGCCCACGACAAAAAAATTTGCATCTTTTTTGAAGTTTTTTCGGGCAGCTGCAATAGCTGCCCGTAGCTGTTCCATACGGTATTCATGGCTCATGCTTCCTTTCCAGATTTCTCCGTTCCTAAAAAGTCCTGCGTAACATATTCTATCTCAATCCGATCCCCAGGAAAAACATATACCCTGTTGATAAGCCGGTCTATCAGCGATTGCGTCAGGACATCGGTGCTGCCTACTTCCTGAACAATTTCCCGCTGTTTCAGCCTCGCCTCATAATCACTCTGTATCTGTTTGGTCTGCGCTGTGATAGCGGCATGGACATTCTTGGCCTGTACCAGTTCCGCGTCATATACTGCTTTCTGTGACCGGTAGGTTTCCAGATCGATCTCGCCAAGCGCATACCGTTCATAAAGCTGCCGTTTGCTGTCCTGTATAGCCCGCAACTTATCTTCATGCTCGGCCTGCTGGACCGTCTGTAAATCCAGCTTATCTTTACTGCCGTCGATTCCCAACGCCGGACACATCTGCGCCCGGATCGTCTCAAAGACTACCTGCTCCAGATCAGCCATCTTTACCCGCACGCCATGACAGGGAAAACTTTCTGACACTTCGGAATGACGGCAATAAAACCATGCTCCATTTCTGAGTGACATAGCATGATCGCAGCATCCACAAAACACCTTTCCCCGAAGCAGATAGTCACGCCTTTTTTTATTGGGGAGGGAAAAACGCTTAATAGAAGTATTGGCCTGCTCAAACAATTCCTTGCTGACAATCGCGGAATGATGGTCGGGGATTTTGAACCACTCGCTTTCATCTTTGAGCTTCATGCAGCGGCTGCCGATTTCCTGCACCTTGCGTTTGCCGATTATGTAGGTGCCGATATACCGCTGATCCTCCAGCATCCGCAGGACTGTTGAACTGCTCCATACGCCGTGTGTCCTTGACACATTATAATGGTCTTTTCCGTTATCCCTCCGATACTCTCCAGGCGTGGGAATATGGAGGGCGTACAACTTGCGGGTGATCTCTGCTGCGGTATTGCCTTCAGCCGCCCATTCAAATATCAGACGGACATTTCCCGCAACATTTTCGTCCGGCTCCATACGCCCGTCTGCGCTTTTGCGGTAGCCGTAAGGACAGATAACGCTCTGGTACTCGCCCCGGCGCATCTTCGCATATTTGGCGCTTTTTGTTTTCATGGACATATCACGGCTGTAGCACTCGCTGATAAGATACTTAAAGGCAACATCAATCCCTCCGGTATCTCCTTTGAAATTGACGGTGTCAAAATCGTCGCTGACAGAGATAAACCGGGTGTGATAGAGCGGAAACACCCGCTCGATGAAATAACCGGTCTCAATGCTGTTGCGTCCAAACCGGGATAGGTCTTTGACAATGATACAGTCGATACTTCCTGCCTGCACCATCGTCAAAAGCTCCTGCACTGCGGGACGTTCAAAATTCGTACCCGTATGGCCATTATCGACAAACTCCAAAACCTCGCCATTATCCCATTCCGGCAGCGACATGGCTTTTTCCCGCAGGATAAGGCGCTGGTTCGGAATACTCAAACTTTCTGTCTTAATATCCTCCACGGATAACCGAATATAAAGGGCAATTACATATTTGCGCATGACTCCACTTCCTTTCCCTGAAATTCACTCTTAAAGCGGAAGGTCACATGAATATCCCGTTTGTGGTCTATCTCGATCCGCTCAATCAGCCGGTCAATCAGTTCTGCCGTAAGCAGGTGATCCTTTGCCAGTGACTTTGCATCCTTTTCCATAGTCCGGTAGCGTACAAACTGTTCGTCGAGAGCATCCATATCCCTTTCAAGCTCGGTGATCTCACCGGACAGTGTATTGATGGATTCCTCATAATCCGCTTTCAGTTCAAAGTATTCCTCGCTTGTCAAAACACCCTGTACAAAGTTCTCATATAGGCCGCGGATCAACCGGCGTTTCTTTTCAATTTCCTGCCGTTTGGATGACATCTGGCCCCTGAGTTTATCCTTTTCCTGTTTTTGCCTTGCCTCCAACTGAAAGAGGGGGAGAGACATTCCCAGGGCAACCGTCAGCTCTTTCTCCAAAACAGATGTGACCGTAGCGATCAGCTCCGTTTCCTGTATCATCACACCCTTGCAGCTATCTTTTTCTACCCGGCTGTTGGTAAGGCAATGAAACCAGTAAATATCCGGCCCTTTTTTGCGCTCCGCCCGCTGCCGGTGGAGACTCCTGCCGCAATCCGCACAGAATACCTTTCCCTTAAAGATATTGGGGGTATATGGTTTTTTTGGCACAGCCTTGCTTTGCTCGCAGACCTGTTTCCGATAGTCCTGTACCGCCTCAAAAACCGCATGGCTGATAATAGGCTCATGGGTATGCCTTGCAACGATCAGATTATCGTCTCCGGCCTGTACCTGCTGGTGGTCTACAATTTTGGTCTTGCCCTGTACCAGATCACCGGTATAAACCTCACTTTCCAGTATCTTCATTACAGTACGGGTCTGCCATTTCCCGCTCCCGATCAGCCCAGGGCTGGTAATTTCACCGGTAGTCTTTTTATAATGGCTTGGGGCAGGAATCCCCATTTCATTCAGATTACGCACAATACGGTTTAACGCTACACGCTCATAAGCCCACTGGAAAATCTGCTGCACAACAGGAGCGGCGGCCTCGTCAATCAGCAGTTTATGACAGTTCTCCGGGTCTTTCCGGTAGCCGTATGGAGCCCGTGCGCCAATATAGTCACCGTCTTTCATGGCCTGCCTTGCCTGGGCCTTGATCTTCCGGCCAATATCCAGCGAATAGGCTTCATTTATCATGTTTTTCAGCGGAAGCATAATGCCTCCGTGAAGATTGCCGGGGTCTGCCGTATCAAACTGATCTGTAACCGCAATAAAACGGACATTGTGCGTGTAGAAATACTGTTCGATATAATAGCCGGTATCAATGGAATTACGCCCCAGGCGGGATAGGTCCTTAACAATCACACAGTTGATATAGCCTGCCTCAATATCCGAAAGCATCTGTTGAAAGCCCGGACGATGGAAATTCGTGCCCGTCATGCCGTTGTCGATATAGGTATCATAGACGACAAAATCCGGTTTATCAGCAAGAAAATCATTCAGGACCAGCTTTTGGTTTTCCACCGAACATCCCCGTTTCTTGTTATCCTCCACGGAAAGCCGGATATACAGTGCTACATGAACATATAAAGATGGTACTGGCTCAGCCGTGATTACTGTTTCTTTTCTGCTCTTTCTTGCCATTTAACCCACCTTCCTTTCCGCGGCCTGTTCTACGATCTGCTCTGCCAGGGCAACCGCTTTTTTGTATTCGTCCTGATAATTAAATTCAATATGCAGCTCGTCCTTGCTAATCACGCGAATACTGCGGATAAGCTGCATGACTGCGCGGCGGTCAATTTCCTCCATCGTGGAAAACTGCATGAAGTGATTGATCCAGCGGTTCCGCTCGCTGCGGTTTTCCAATACATCTGTCAGCCGTTCCTCCCATTCCGCAACTGCCTTTTGCAGCAATTCAATGTCCGCATTGTATTTCCGCTTGTAGGATAGATATTCTTCTTTGGTAAGAATCCCGCTCACCAGATTTTCATAGAGCTTCGTCTTGAAACCCTCAATCTGTGCCAACTGTTTTTCATTGGCTCTGATCTGTCCGGCGTATTCCTGGGCCAGTTCCCGGTTGATCCGTTCCTGACTGATACTGGACAACAGCGAATCCAGAGAAGCCACATTTTCAATATGGCCCTTTAAGCTGTCCTGCACACACTCGATCAAGTCGTCCTCTTTCAGCATCACAGAGGAAGCGCAGCCATTCTTTTTGCCCGTAGGGCAATAGTAGTAGTGGTATTCCTTGTCTTTGTAGCGGTTTGTCTTACGGGTCATGCGGCAGCCGCAGCATCCACAGATCAAAATACCGGAGAACAGATATACCTTATCCGATTTAGGAGAGGTCCGGGTGTCAATCCGGCGAAGTCGCTGAATCAGGTCAAAATCGTGTTTCTGGATAATCGCCTCATGGGTGCCCTCTACACGAATCCACTCGGATGAAGGCTTATCCTCACGCTCCTTCAATTTGAAGTGGGGCGTTGTCTGTTTTCCCTGCACCAGTGTCCCGGTATAGGTTTCGTCCTTCAAAATGCGGATGATGGTAGTGGCAGACCATTTACAATCCTTACGGTCCGTATAGCCGCCTTTGGCATGGGGCATCCCGTGATTCCTCTTATAAGCCAGCGGAGAGAGAATACCCATGCGGTTCAGTTCATCAGCAATATGGGAAGCACTGAATCCTTCCAGACGCTTTCTGAAAATATCCCGTACCACACCCGCTGCATACTCGTCAACTTCCAAACTCTTATGCTTGTCGCCAGTTTTTACATAACCGTAAATAGTAAAAGCTCCAACAAAATCACCGCTGCGTCGTTTCACATCCAGGGCACTCCGGGTCTTTACGGAAATATCCCGGCAGTATGCCTCGTTCATAATGTTTTTTACCGATACGGTGAGATCATCTGCAGCGTCATTTTCCGTGTCTACATTGTCATTGATGGCGATAAAACGGACGCCGTAGGCCGGAAATACCCGACGCATATAACGGCCCGTCTCTATGTACTCACGCCCCAGGCGGGAAAGGTCTTTTACAATGACACAGTTAGCCTCGCCCTGTTCGATCATCCGCATCATTTCCTGAAATGCTGGACGGTCAAAGAGGACACCGCTGTAACCGTCGTCAATCTTTTCTGCCACAACCTCAATCTCCGGGTGCCGGGCAATGAAATCATCAATGAGCCGCCGCTGATTGGCAACGCTGTCACTTTCCACCGACTTGTCATCCGTATAGGAAAGACGGATATACTTAATAGCTTTATAAACCTGCATAAAAAAACACTCCTTTCGTTGCGCAGAAAAATCCCCGCAATTCAAGAAGTGTGGTTATGCCGTATTCAATTCCTTTTCCGACTCTTATTGTACCACGCTCTTACGGGAAAGTCAGCCCTTTTCTGGAAGAAATTTTGCTTCACCGTAAAATACCCTTGATACATTCCTCCAGGGTGGCACCGCCAGGGGCAAAGCTGGCCCGGACGGTAAAACGTCCGCACTTAAAACGGTAAGGGTTTTTGATCTGGCGCACAAATTCAGTGATTCGTTCCTCGCGGGGAAGCTCCTTATCCACGGTGACATCCCGAATGTCTACCAATGAACCGCTTCCGCCAGCAGTAATATTCTCCATAATACCAACTCCTTTCTGAAATTACTGGTCTATCAAAACCACATGAATAAGCCGGACCCGCCCTATAAATAGAAACAGGTCCGGCCCATTGTATCTGATTTCGATTTTGCTTGCCGTATTTGCCACGCCCCCCGGCAGCTCTGTCTACACAAAGCGGGGTTGCCATAGGCTGCGGCCAGCTTTACCGCATCATAGCCCCGCAGATGCCGCCGCTTTGCCAGAGCAAGCGCACACCGCAGGGACTTCCCTTCAAGTCCGTGAGAGATTGTGAAAAAGTACCATTATGATCTGCGCCGTCGTCGCGCCCGGCCTGCCACAGCCGGGTCAATGGATTGCGTGGATCGCTCGGACAGCCGGATTCATCACCTCCCTGGCTGCCTGTCTTTGCGCCGCTCCATTTGCCGCTCGGAACACAGAATGACGTACCCATAGCAACGTATATTCGGTTGTCAAAGTGCAACGAGGGCACGGCCATTATGACATTTTATAGTTGGGGTGGACCAGAGCATGTGCTGTATGGCCGCACCCATTGGACTTGTCTGCCGAATATGTCCCTCTATTATTCATTTCATTTTCGGGGGCAAAGTTGCCGTCTGTCAGGAAAGTTCTTTCAAAAACTTTTCCAAACTTCGCAGGCCGGCATTGATAGAGCGAGTAATTCGGCTCTTATGGGTGCCCTCCGCTTTTGCAATATCCGATTTGCTCATGCCAAGAAAATAGTGCGCATAAATCCGATTCCGCTGTTTCTCCGGCAAAGAGGCAAGTGCCTGATACAGCCTGGCATTTTCTTCTTTCCGTTCCAAAATATCCGCAGGTGTCAGGACAATTACCAGAGCGTCACGCTCGACATTGGCATCATAGTCCAGCGAAAAATATGCTTTGTGCCGGTATGTACGCAAAATATAAGCCGCCTCATTCAGCTTATACTCATGGAGCAAATCAGCCACTTCGTCCGGCACTTCCACAATGGTATCAGTTGTATAAAACGGGTAATAATCCCGCAGATTGATCTTTTTCATTAGATTATCCTCCAATTTCAATTTTTGAGTTGATAGGCAAAATCGAAATCAGAGGGCGGGGAGCGACAGCCAGGAGTTCCGCCTACAAGAAAAAAATCAGATAGGCTTGTCCGCCTTTCAGATATGAAAAAAGCGCGTACCTGTTTTATTTCAGGAACGCGCTCATAGGAATATTTTGTTGAGTATTGGGGAAAAGGATAAAAATATGTCGATACAAAAAGCGCCGCAGCGTTTTGAGCTGCGGCACTAAAAGATTTTCGGCTATATCGTTGTCGGTTTCTGTAGAAATATTGGACCTTCCAAATGTGCATGTCTGCCCCCATACCTGGGGGAGCACAAACAGATTAGAACGGTATTGCTTTTATACTTCCCCCAATCTGTTACTTTGGGGACATTATATAGGGTATAGTAATCAGCCTCCGTTCACCTTTTTCTCAGAAGTTAATCAAGATGTTGTAATTTCACTTCTTTTGCTGCGTTGTGTCAAATTTATATCCAACACCGCGCACACTGATAATATAATCTGGAATGTCCGGGGATATTTTGAGTTTTTGCCGCAGCCGACTCATTATGTTATGAATCGCAGTTAGTTCGTTCTCAACATATTCCTCACTCCATACATGGTAGGCTATGGTTTCAAAGGTCATTACTCGTCTTCGATTCATAAGCAATAAGTAAAGGGCATTAAACTCTCTGACCGACAAATCTACCTTTTTCCCTTGGACAGCGACCTCTCTTTCTTCCAGACAAAAATACAGATCACCTTCCCGAATTTCTGTTAAAGGTTGAGACGTATCTATCCGTGCGCCAAAAGAATCCGGGTTAGTACATGGGATGGCCGAAAAGCCCTGCTGTTGTTCTGTTTCAAGGACAAACTGTATCATTTCGCGTTTCTGCTCAACATCAAGCAAAACAAAAAGTTTCTCACCAATCTGCCGGCCATTCTCCGATAAATCAAGTACCGCTAGTTTCCCATGTCATCACCTTCCTTCCTTAAAGCGTCTTTCAATTTCTGAAAGGATTCCTCGCTGATTGCGTGTTCTATCCGGCAGGCGTCTTGCTCTGCCGTTTCCTGATCGACACCGGCAGCGACAAGCTGCTCCGTAAAGAATCGGTGCCGTTCATAAATTTTCTCGGCAATCTCCCGGCCTATGTCTGTCAGATGGAGAAAACCATCTTTATCCACGGTCAGAAAGCCACCGTCCCGCAGGACACCTACTGCATGGCTGATACTCGGTTTGCTAAAGCCCATGTGTCGGGCAAGATCAACAGAGCGTACCATGCCGGATTTCTTTTGCAGCATTAGTATGGCCTCTAAGTAGTCCTCGCCTGACGCATGAAGTTTCATCCGTTCCTCCCTTATGTAAGGCTCCATCCAGCAGATTTTTTTCGGATATTGACAAATTCCTGATAAATTCCGGCTTTTGCCATAAGCTCATCATGGGTTCCCTGTTCGCTAATCTGTCCATTAGAGATTACCAAAATCTGATCTGCCTGCCGGATGGTATTCAGCCGATGTGCAATTACAAGTAATGTCTTACCCTTGACCAGCTCATTGATTGCCTCCTGAATGTAACTTTCATTATCAGTATCGACACTGGCTGTTGCTTCGTCTAAAATTACAATCGGGGCATCTTTCAGAATACAGCGGGCAATAGAAATACGCTGTTTCTCGCCGCCGGACAAAGTAGCGCCGCCCTCGCCAACAACAGTCTGAAATCCATCCGGCAGAGCCATGATAAAGTCATAACACCGAGCTTTCTTAGCTGCCTCATAGACTTCCTGTTCAGTGGCGTCAGGTTTGCCCATGCTGATATTGTTATAAATTGTGTCTTGGAATAAGTACACGCGCTGGAATACCATGCTGATTTGTTCCATCAACTCAGCCAGCGGCACATCCCGAATATCCGTCCCGCGAACCGTTACCGTTCCAGATTTCACATCCCACAGCCGCGCCAGAAGGTTCGCAATCGTGGATTTGCCACCGCCAGACGGTCCCACAAGTGCGGTCATGGTATTCTTCTGCATAGAGAAGCTGATGTTGTGCAGGACTTCCTTGTCCTGATAGGCGAAGCCCACATCGCTAAATTGTACTTCTGGCTGATCCGGCTGTGACTGTGACAGAATATGTTGATTTCCGTTATCGGGAAGTTCGGGCTCGTCCAAAACAGCTTCAATGCGGTCTAATGCGGCATTCATCACGGTCAGTCGGGTTGCTTCTCCATAAAGAGCTTTCAGAGGCCCAAAGAGATCAAAGACAAACAGCAGCACGCCCAAAAGATAAGCCAGGGAGAGTACGCCTTCCTGATGTAAAAAAACGGATAAACCGAAGATAGCGGCAATACCCACGCCATAGAGAATGTTTAAGCCAGTGGTCCACGGTGTCATTTTCTGCTCAAACTTCGTATTGACATCCCTTGATTTTTTGAAGTTTTCCGTTAATTCGTCAGATTTTTCTCCGAGCAGATTGTAACTTTTGATAACCCCAATTCCTTCAGCAAAAGACAAGACCGCATCCGTCAAATTCTCGCTTTGGTTTTGACGCCCGACAGCCTCCTTGAAGGAAACCTTATTCATATATTTTGCAACCAGCGATGCCAGCAAGGTAATGATTACCGCAATCAGCCCAAGTCTCCAATCCAGTACGAACATAAAAACAGCTAAAACCAAAGTAGACAGCATATAGCTCATCATGTTGCCAATGGTACTCATAGAAACTTCCTCAATGAATACCATATCCGTACTGAGAACAGAGCTGATTTTGCCAATATTCCCCGATGTAAAGTAACCCATCGGCATTTTTCTTAAATGATTTCCCAACTCCATCCGTTTATCAGCAAAGATCATAAATCCAGCGGCACTTTGCAGACGGTCGCTCAAATAGTGAACCACTGTCTGAACCACTACAACAGCTAATAATCCAAGTCCGACAAACAGACAGGTCTTTCCAGTCAGCGTATTATCAGCAAACCCGGCAAAGACAATAAACGCCATGAAGATCGGCATTTTGGAGAGAATGGACTCGACAAATGCACATAGAAATGCAGCCTGAATACGGCTTTTATACCTCCCGGAGAGGTTCAGGATTCTTGAAATCAATGCAAACATTTATCTTCCCTCCTTTGCAGTAGATACTTTCCACTCGGCGCTGTCCTGAGCCGCTTTCCACAACTTTTGGTATTCTGGGCAAGCTTGAATCAGCTCCTGATGTTTTCCGGTTGCCACCATCTTTCCGTGATCCATAACGCATATTTGATCTGCGTTCATTATAGCGGGAAGTTTGTGAGCGATAACTACCAAGGTTTTTCCCTTCACCAGCTCCGCAATAGCAGCCTCCATTTTTTCCTCATTTTCTGGATCAGCATAGGCCGTGGCCTCGTCAAGCACTACAATCGGGGCATCCTTCAATATTGCTCGCGCCAGGGAAATTCGCTGGCGCTGCCCCCCGGAAAGCATTTTCCCCGCATCGCCCGCCATGGAGTGAATACCTTGCGGCAGCTTTTCCAGAAACTCCATACACTGGGCTTTCTTCGCCGCCTCCATTACTTCCTCATCGGTAGCATCCAAACGTCCAAGACGGATATTTTCCAGCAGGGAGGTGTTAAACAGGTACTGATCCTGAGCCACATAGGAAATGCGGCTGTTCAATGCCTCCAGGCTCATATCACAAAGTTTCTGCCCGCCAATGGAAATGCTCCCTTTCTGCGGGTCATAGTAGTGGATCAACAGTTTTGCAAGGGTGCTCTTGCCAGAACCGGATTCACCAACCAGGGCAGTTTTTTGTCCTGCTTTTGCCACAAGGGTAATATCGTGGAGGACTTCGTTTTCCGCTATTATCGGTTTCCCATCTGGGCCAGGCTGTGTCGTCTGATACGCAAAGGAAACATGATCGTAAGAAATGTTAAAATCCTGTCCGTGGAAATCATCCTCAGCAGCTTGCAGCGGTGCCGCATTTAACATCTGTTCAAGTGCCGTGATCTTATAATTCAGATTCGGAATCGTCTCCATAAAGCCCAGTGCTTTCAGGAGAGGAATCCCAATGCTGAGGGAAAGGCAGAGGACTAAAATCAAATCAGGTAAAGTGCTTATGCCACAGAGAACAAACCATGCCCCAAGAGGCAAAGTCAGAATAACAGTGCAGGGCAGCAGACTTCCGTATATCGCCATCCAGGGCCAGGCGGCCTTATACCATGCCAAGGTATAATCCCGATAGTCCGTTACATCCTTGCGGAAGTTCTCGTAAGATTCACTCTCCCGGTTGAAAACCTTGACAACCTCCATACCATTGATGTACTCAATGATCGTGTTGTTCATTTTCTGTGCAGACTGATAGTAGGGACCCATGCGCTTCATTCCAACAGAGTACATAATGACCATGGAGAGCAGGCTGATCGGGATAGAGGCCAAAGACATAAGAGCCAGTTTCCAGTCCGCACAAAACATAGCAACATAAATCACCAGCGGGATCAGCAAATTTGCGATACCCTCCGGGACTGAATGAGCAAGGAGCAATTCCAAGCTGTCCACATCATCGACAAACAGCTTTTTGATTGTCCCTGTCCCTTTTTCCTCCACAATGCCAAGGGGAAGTTTCTCAAACTTCTCTTGCAGAGATACCCGCAGCCGGAACAATGTGTTATATGCTGCTTTATGAGAAATTGATAATCCCCATCCATATAAAACCGCCTGCAAAACAAGACAGATCAAAACCCCTATAACACGCAATAAAACAAATTCTGTCTCAACAGAATCGCCCATAACCAATGGCGAAATGACCTGATAGGCCAGCACAAAAGGCAGGACGCCCATAAGAACGCTGACCAGTACGACAACCGTGG
>ERZ780228.94-NODE-94-length-93393-cov-8.420097_pt1 | contig 93393 bp, 95 predicted proteins | sample MGYA00511015_ERZ780228 | MGnify/ENA primary metagenome ERZ780228 (study PRJEB29588, sample SAMEA2161897) | human gut metagenome | biome: human gut; feature: human-associated habitat; material: faeces | place: Denmark | collected 2008/2010 ...
ATAGGGCTATGCCCGAAAAATAAAAGCCACCCGCTAGGCGGGTGGATCTTTACTGATTATAAAAAGCTTTTTAGATAGTATACCTGTATCTAAATTTCAAAATTACCGGCATTTTGTGATATAATTATATCAAGTCTTAAAATAGCAAACGAATTGAGGTATAAAAAATGCAACGTAATCCATATAGTGCCGGGGCGGTAAAGTTTAGCTTTTGGTTCCAGGAGTTCCGCAAGGCGGTTTTTATGCTTGCTGATGGAGCAAGCCTTGCCGAGATTAAGAAGTTTAGCCAAGAAACTAATATTTTTGCTGCATCATCACCGGAAAGAGCAAAGCTGATTATGAGTAATGTGGCAAAGCGTATTGATGCATTAGATCCTTCGTTTATACCACTGTTTGTGCGTAGTGATGTTGTGGGGCAGAAGCTGCTTTGTCTGATAGCTTGTATGTGCACAGATACTCTGTTTTTTGATTTTGTTAATGATGTTATTCGAGTCAAACTGGCATTAGGATTAAATGAATACGGTGATAGCGATGCTAGAAAATTTTGGGATGACAAGCAGATACAAAGCGATAAGGTTGCCAATTTAACGGAGGCAACAAGAAAGCGTTTGCTAAGCACCTACAAGCAATATTTATATAATGCTGGAATTACAGAGGGCAATGCTGGATCAAGAAAAATTATTGTTCCTATCATCTCAGCCGATATTGTTGCATGGTTGCGTGAGCATGATTTGCAGCCGGCTTTGGCAGCGCTGACAGGTGAATGATATGAAAAAAACATTTGAGCAAAGAGTTGATGAGCTTGAAAAGATTATGGAGAATCAATCTTTCTGGCTGCGTGATGGCAGGGCGAACGAGGTTAACTATTGGGTATTTGATTATCCTGCCAGCAAGGAGCTGGCGGTGCGCGAGGTTGTTAAGCGTTTGGTAAAGCGCAGTGAGCAAAGCTATCGCGAATATCAACTTGTGGAGTATGATATTTACGACTACATAATTGATACGCTTCAAAAAGAAGGCTATCTTGAAGCAACTTACATGCTGGAAGAATCTGCAGGTATGCATGTTGTAATAGATTCAGTGTTTGAACTACTGCAGTTTAATGAGCGAGATAATTGGTTTATTAAGCATGTTCAGGAGCATACGCCAGATAATGCTATTGTGCTGCTCACTGGAATTGGGAAGGTTTATCCTCTTTTGCGATCGCATAAGATTTTAAATAACCTTAGTATGGCATTTCGCAAGGTTCCTGTAATTCTGTTTTTCCCAGGTGTGTACGATGAACAAGAGTTACGACTGTTCGATGAACTTAAGGATGATAATTATTATAGGGCTTTCCGTTTGGTTAGGTAAGCAAGGGGGGACTAAAAGATATGTTGATTAAAGATATGTTCCGCAAGCCTATTGACCGTAATATTCAAGGTGTCATTGTTGTTGGCGAGGATGGCTTGAATGACGAGAAGAATGAGCTGGAAGAATACGTTGTTACGCGTGAGCTGCAACGCCATTTCAAGGAATTCTATGAGAATTACAAGCAGGGTATTATCGGTAAAACGAGAAAAAATGGTGTTTGGATTTCCGGCTTTTTTGGCAGCGGTAAATCGCACTTTCTGAAAATGCTATCCTATCTTCTGGAAAACAAGCTGGTTTCCGGCAAGAAAACCTTAGATTATTTTAAAGAAGACAATAAGATTCAGGATGCTATGGTGATGGCTGATATACAGCTTGCTGTTGACACGCCGACAAAGGTTATTCTTTTTAACATTGACTCGAAAAGTGAGCAAACCTCAAAGCAGAGTAAGGATGCTATTGTTAATGTTTTCCTCAAGGTCTTTAATGATATGCTGGGCTTTTATGGTGCTCGTCCGGCGATTGCCGACTTGGAAAGGGCTTTGACGGAGGATGGCTGTTATGCAGCTTTTGAAGATGCTTTTTTTGCTGTCAGTGGGCATGCCTGGAAGGAATACAGACATAGATTTAACTATGAGCTGATGCATGTGGCGCAGGCATTGGTTGATATTCAGTATCAGAATATGTCTATGGATGCGGCTACAGCCTTGTGTAAGCAGATTATGCTTACCCCCTACCAGATAAGCATCGAAGATTTTGCACGCATGGTACGAGCATGGTGCGATAAGATGGGCAATAATCAGCATATTATCTTTTGTGTCGATGAGGTAGGGCAGTATATTGGCGATGACTCGCAAATGATGCTCAACCTGCAGACGATGCGCGAGGAATTGGGCAAGGAATGTCAGGGACGTGCCTGGGTAATTGTTACCAGTCAGCAGGATGTTGACTCTATTATGGAGATGACAGCGCGTAAGGGTACGGACTTTTCTAAGATTCAAGGTCGCTTCGATACTCGTCTGTCCTTGTCTTCCGCCAACGTAGATGAGGTTATCAAAAAGCGTCTGCTGGATAAAACGGAACCGGCAGAGCAGACATTACGCCTGCTTTATGATGAAAAAAAGGTAAGCATAAAGAACAAGATTAAATTTGACAAAACACCGGAGATGAAGCTTTATGAAAGCAGAGAGAACTTTGCTGAAATCTATCCCTTTATCCCGTATCAGTTTAATCTTTTGGGTAAGGTTCTGAACTCTATCCGTACTCATGGTGCTTCAGGTAAGCATTTATCTGAGGGCGAGCGCTCTATGCTGGCGCTGTTCAAGAAGGCTGCAGAACGCTTGCAGAATAAAAATGATGGTGCTTTGGTGCCTTTCTATATGTTTTACGATGCATTGGAAAACTTCCTTGATTCAGTGCACAGCCGTGTAATTTCTCAGGCCTTAGATAATAAGAATATTAATCCTGCTGGCGAAGCAGATTGTTTTGCTGTAAACGTGCTCAAGGTGCTGTTTCTTGTTAAGTACGTTAAAGAGTTTCAGGCAACCACTATTCCTAATATTACCAGTCTGATGGTAGATAATGTTGATGAAGATACTTATGAGCTGCAGCAGCGTGTAGAAGCTGCTTTGAAGGTCCTTGTTAAAGAAACCCTGGTGCAGGAGCATAGCGGTAACTACGTTTTCCTGACAGAGGAAGAGCAGGAAATAGGTCGCGAGATTGAAAGGCAGAACGTTGAAACAGGAGAGATTCAGAATAAGATTTCTGATTTGATTTTTAATGATCTGTATGCTGAGGCCAAATATAAATATAATTCCTTTAATGGTCGCTATACCTTCTGGTTTAATCAGTTGGTTGACAACAGACCGCATAAAAATAATCAGAACTATGATATCGGCGTGCATATTCTGACTCCGTATTTTACGGATTATGATGAGCATACGTTGAATGCTATGTCTGGTGAAGGCAAGCAAGTGTTAGTAGTACTGCCGGCCTTTGGCTCTTGTATTTCGGAAATTAATCGTTATTTAAAAATAGAAAAGTATTTGCAGCATAATCCCTTAGGCAGGGGTGATCGTTTTGCTACAATAAAAGAAGCTAAGTCACGTGAGCTGCGTGAGCGCATGGATAATGCACGCCTGTATCTGCAGGAAAGCCTGCGTGATGCTGATATCTATGTTAACGGCTCCAAGGCGCAGATTAGCAGTAAGGATATTACTGTGCGTATAAATGAGGCTTTGGGTAAGCTGGTGGATACAGTGTATTTCAAGCTGAAATATATTGATACAGCGATGGGAGCTGCTAATGTTCTTGGTATGCTGCGCAACGATAAACAGGGAACAATAGCTTTGGGTGAGGCTGCTATTCCGAATCATCTGGCACTGGATGATGCGAAAAGGTATATCGAAAACAATACAAGGATGCATAACAAGATTTCCTTGAAGACAATTAAGGATTACTTTACTAAGGCGCCTTATGGTTTTATCAATGATGACGTTGAGTGGATAGTTGCCAAGTTATTTAAGGGCGGGGACTTAGGAATTTACTACCAGCAGCAGAATGTAACTTTGCTGAACCACACTGCAGAACAGATTACGGAGCTGCTGACGAAGAAAGGCTTCGTGGAAAAGGTTATGATTGACCTGAAGCCTGTCGTGCCGAAGAGCAAGCTGAAGACAGCAAAGGATGTGGCGAAGGAGCTGTTTGGCTATACAGTTATTTCTGACGATGCTGATAGGATCATGAGTGAAATCCAACAGGAAACAAAAAGATTATTAAGCCGTTTCCGTGAGCTGAAGAGCGAGTATTATGACAAGGCTAAATATCCGGGCAAGGATATCGTACAGGACGGTATTTCTGTTTTGTGTAAGCTTAGCAGCCAAGATAATACGCTGGATTTCTTTAATCATGTTGCAGATAATGAAGATGAGCTGGAGGAGCTTGGCAGCGATTATGCTCCTATTAAAGAGTTCTTTAAGGGCGAGCAGAGGAAAATTTTTGAAAATGCTTTGAAGAAGCTGAAGATTTATGAAGACAGCAGGGTGTATATTGTTGATAGTGAATTAGAAAGCATTGTTGCGCAGATGCAGAATATTGTCAGCGTTAAAGCTCCGTATGGTATGATTCGCCAGCTGCCTGATTTAATCAGCAAGTTTGATGATAAGTATCTTGTTATATTGGAAGAAAAAACTGAACCTGTACGTAAAGCAATCCTAGATAACAAGAGTCAGGTTATGGATCATCTTGCTGGCAAGCCGTATGCAAAAGTAAAAGAAGCTCTTTACGCTAATGAATTCCAAAGACTTTTGGATAAGGCTGAGAGCAGTAATGATGTTTCTCGCTTGCGTAGCTTGGGCGATCAATCCGATGCGTTGAAGGAAAGATTATTTAATGAAATGCATGAGCTGGATGAAAAATATGCGCCTAAACCTGAACCGCCTAAGCCAACACCTAACCCTAATCCTACTCCAAAGCTGCCTGAACCGAAGAAAGAGGTCGTTAATACATTCTTGAAGCATGTTGTACATACTACATCATGGCATATTGAATCTGAGGCTGACATAGACAAGTATTGTGAGCAGTTAAAGAGACAATTAAAAGAAAATATGCGCGAAGGTTTGATTTACAACATTAAATTCTAACAGAAAAGCTCCTGCTTCCGTTGGTGGAGGCAGGAGTTCTTTTTATAAAATCCGAAGATTCTTTTATAAAAGCAGCATTTTTCTTTACGAACTTTTGAGCGACTATCCCTTATATGGTATAATGTAGATATGATTTCACTTAAAAAAATATATACAAAGGGTGATAACACATGGATAAGACAGCAATAAAAAATTATGCAATCTGGGCAAGAACAAAGCTCATTGAGGATATAAAATACAAGGCAAGCCTGCTGGGTATTACGGAAAAGGGGATTGCAGACGCTTTGCCGCAGTCCACGACGCAGGAGCAGTATTTTGATATCGGTACGAGAGAGCCTTATGCTATCAGAGGCGTGCAGATTGCGCAGCGCCTGAGCCTTGCAGAGGCTATCAAGAAAAAGGCGCAGGAGAGCGATTATCTGACTGCCTATAACAGCATAATCGAAGAGGTTGCCTATACGTGGTTCAACCGTTTTATTGCTGTGCGCTTTATGGAGGTTAATGACTATCTGCCATGCAAAATCCGTGTGCTGAGCGCAGTGGATGGCCGTCAGGAGCCGGATATTGTGCAAAATCCTTTTGATGCGAAGCTGGATTATACGAGTGCGGAAGAAGAGCTTATCAGCCAGCATCAGATGAACAACGAGGGTGATAAGCTGTTTAATATGCTCTTTGTCAAGGTGTGCAATGATTTGAGCAAGGTACTGCCGCAGCTGTTTGAAGCGGAGCAGGACTACACTGAGCTGCTTTTAAACATCTCCTACACGGATCAGGACGGCTTGATCTATAAGCTGGTGCATGACATTCCGGAAGATAACTTTGATGTGAACGCAGTGGATGAAGAGGGCAAGCCTGTTGGTCAGGTTGAAATTATTGGCTGGCTGTACCAGTATTACAACACGGAGCCGAAGAACGAAACCTTTGCACTGCTTAAGAAAAATGTGAAGATTACCAAGGAGCGTATTCCTAGTGCAACGCAGCTGTTTACTCCGGACTGGATTGTACGTTATATGGTAGAAAACAGCCTGGGTAGGTTAGTGATTAGTGGTCAGTTAGTAGTGGATAGTGGTCAGAGTTTAGTGGATAGTGAAGAGGAGCGAATTGCTAAAGAGAAGGAGTTGGCGGAGCGTTTTGGCTGGAAGTATTATTTACCGGAAGCGAAACAGGACGCAGATGTTCGCAAGCAGCTTAACCAACTAACCACTAACAACTATTCACCAGAAACTATCAAGGTTATCGATCCTTGCATGGGCAGCGGACACATCCTCGTTTACGCCTTCGATGTGCTGATGCAGATTTATACGCAGATGGGCTATACGGATAAGGATGCGGTGCTGTCGATTTTAGAGAACAACTTATATGGATTGGATATAGACAAGCGAGCTTTCCAGCTGGCTTATTTCGCTGTGCTTATGAAGGCGCGTCAATATCACAAGTTTATATTGAAAAAGCAGCCGCAGTGCCACATTTACGCGATTGCAGAAAGCAACGGCATTAACATGAAGCATTTGGCTTATTTTGGTGCGCAATTAGATGAGCTGGCAAAGCCTGTGGCCTTGAACCAGATGCAGGAGCTGATTACAACGCTGCATGATGCCAAGGAATATGGCAGCATCATCAGCGTAGCAGACTATGATTGGGACTTGCTACATCAGTTTGCTGCAGAATTTGATATCAGCGGCGAAATGAACCTGTTCGACAGCTTTGGCATTGAAGCAACGCAGCAGCGCCTGCAGGAGCTTGTTGCTGTGGGAGAGGTGCTGGCGCAGAAGTATGAGGTTGTGGTGACGAATCCGCCGTATAGAGGCGTTGCAGATGTAGATGTTAAGCTAGCAGATTATATAAAAACTAACTATCCAGATAGTAAAAATGACTTGTTTGCCGTGTTTATGGAAGTTTGCCATAAAATGAATGTTAAAAGTGGTTATCAAGCAATGATTACACAACACGCATGGATGTTCCTTAGTGGTTTTGAAAAGTTGCGTGCTAAAATCCAAAAGCTGGATATTGTTAATATGGTGCACCTTGGCGCAAGGGCTTTCGAGGAAATTGGCGGTGAAGTTGTTCAGACAACAAGCTTTATTCTTGCTAACAAGCATGTCGACGGTTACAAAGGAACTTATTGCCGTTTAGTTGAACCAACGACGCAGCAAGGCAAAGAAGAAATGTTTTTGTCGCAAGAAAATCGTTATATTGCGTGCAGCGATAATTTCGCTAAAATTCCAGGAGCACCTGTGGCGTATTGGGCGAGTGAAAGTGCTTTAAACGCTTATAAGTACAATACTTTAGGAGATGTTGCTAAACCTAGACATGGACTAGCTACTTCTGATAATAATAGGTTTTTGAGATTATGGTATGAAGTAAATATAAATAAAACAAGCGTTATAATTAAGTGTGACTTTCAAAAGAAATGGTTCCCTATAAACAAGGGAGGAAATTTTAGGAAATGGTACGGCAACTTAGAGTGGATTATCAATTATGAAAATGATGGTAAAGAGATAAAGGAATTTGCTATATCAATATATAAATGTTCTAGTAGAACTATACAAAATACACAGTTTTATTTTTTAGAATCACTTACATGGTCTGCACTAACTTCAGGAAATTTTTCTGTAAGATGGTCGGATAAAGGTGCACTGTTTGGATCAGGCGGATATAGTGCTTTTGTTGATGAAAAAATAGAAAAATATATATTAGGTTTAATGAATAGTGTTGTTAATAAAGCTTTGATTGGGTTCATTTCGCCCACCTTGAATTATGAAGTAGGACACATTAAGACTATACCGGTTATTATAAATCAAAATAAGCATGAATATGTTGATACGTTAACTCAAAAATGTATTTTCATCTCTAAATCCGACTGGGATGCCTTCGAAACCTCTTGGGATTTCACTCATCACCCTCTGCTCCGCAACAAACCCACCATCAGCGAAGCTTACGCCGAATGGGAAGAAGAGACAAACACTCGCTTTACGCAGCTTAAAGCCAACGAAGAAGAGCTCAACTGCATATTTATCGACATCTATGGCTTGCAGGATGAATTAACTCCGGAGGTGGAGGATAAGGACGTAACCGTGCGCAAGGCTGATTTGCAGCGCGATATCAAGTCGTTGCTTTCTTACGCCGTGGGCTGCATGTTTGGACGCTATTCGCTGGATGTAGAAGGCTTGGCTTATGCAGGCGGCGCTTGGGACGAGAGCAAATATGTAACCTTTAAGCCGGACGAAGACAACGTAATCCCCATCACTGATGAAGATTATTTTGAGGATGATATCATAGGTCGTCTGATTGCCTGGCTGAAAGTTGTTTACGGCGCAGAGACGCTGGAAGAAAACCTGCGCTTTATTGCAGATGCACTTGGCACGTCGGGTGATACGGCGCGTCAGAAAATCCGCAACTACTTCCTGAAGGACTTCTTCAAGGATCACTGCAAGATTTATCAAAAGCGTCCGATTTATTGGCTTTATGACAGCGGCAAGCAGAACGGCTTTAAGGCTCTCATCTATATGCACCGCTATGATGCAGACACCTCCGGCCAGGTGCGTGCAGAATATCTGGGCAAGATGGAAGAAACCTACGAAAGCGAAATCAACCGTATGCAGGATATTATGGATAATGGCGCTGGTCGTGAAGTGGCGCTGGCCGGCAAACGCAAGGAGAAGCTGCAAAAGCAGCTGCATGAATGCCGTGACTATGATGCTGTGTTGGGACATATTGCTCTTGCAAGCATTGCTATTGATCTCGACGACGGTGTGAAGGTGAACTACGTCAAGGTGCAGACTGCAAAGGACGGCAAGCTGCTGCCGATATTGGCGAAGATTTGATAGGGAGTAGTGATTAGTGATTAGTGGTTAGAAAAGGACGGTGCAAAGATGAAGCTTAGCAAATTATATCTTGATCGTTATACTGTTTTTGATTCATTACATATTTCGCTTGCTGAAGGAATTAATATCTTTATTGGCGAAAATGGAACCGGTAAAAGCCATTTGCTGAAAGTGTTGTATGCTGCAAGCAGAGCAACTGATGGAAAAACTGCTTTTGCACAAAAACTAGTTAACCTTATGTTACCAGACGACTATCAGTTAGCTCGTTTGCTGCATAAAGGAGCCAAAAATAGTTATATCAGAGTAGAGGAAGAAAGCGGACTCTATGTCAGTCTGTATTTTGACGATGAAACCTATAAGTGGAATGCTGCTGCGGAAAATGAAGCGGCTTGGGAAAATGGACTGATTAACTCTGATAGTATCTTTATTCCTGCTAAAGAAATTCTTTCTAATTGTTACCAGCTTAATTCAGCAGTAGCAAGAAGAAACGTTAAATTCGACGATACATATATTGATATCATTGATGCAGCAAAGGTTGATGTTGGTAATACTGTTGAAACCAATATGATTTGTGAAGATATAGAGCAATATGGCTGGCAGGATAGGCTTTTGAAAAAAATTGAAGCATTAATTGATGGCAAGGTGTTTTATGATCCTCAGAAAGATGGGTTTTACTTACGTAATGCTAATAGTAAATTAGAGTTTAATCTTGTAGCCGAAGGTATACGCAAATTAGCTTTGCTGTGGCAGCTGTTGAAAAACTCTGCTTTGGAGAGAGGTTCTATTCTGTTTTGGGACGAACCGGAAGCCAATATTAATCCTGCTTACTTACGCAATATTGTAGAAATCTTGCTTGCTTTAGAGCGTCATGGTGTACAAATCTTCCTGAGTACGCATAATTATATGCTGGCCAAATATTTTGAAGTGCTGAAAGACGACAGCGATACAGTGCTCTACCATTCCTTGTATAAAACAGAGCAAGGCATTGGTTATGAATGTGGCGAAGCATTTGATGATTTAAAGAACAATGCGATTATAAATTCCTTTGATAAACTTCTTGATGAGATTTACGACATGGGAGTGAGCAAGCATGAATAAGGTGTTTGTGGAAGAGAATGGCGTTTATCAGATAGATTGTACAAAAGCTATTTGGGCAACTGATGCTGTACATGAAATCTATCGTGCGAATAAGGTAGGCTTAAAGGATATAGATTTCATTATTGAGCAAGAAGACAATATACTGCTGTTAGAATACAAAAATGCAGCTATTGGCAGAGCAGTAGAACACGGAAGTAATTTTAATCCTAATGCTGAGAAAATAATCAATAATATACCTGAAAAATATTTTGATACTCTGCATTATTTGAATTTATTGGGAAAAACTAAGAGAAGGCACTACGTTTGGGTTTTAGAATATCCTCACGGAAGTTCTGTTGCACGCAAAATGCTGTGCAATAAGATAATGAAACAACTGCCATTTCAGCTACAGACGAGTTTGTCAGATAAAGTTAAGATTATAGAAAGCTTTGATGTGCTGTCTATTGCAGAGTGGAATGAAAAGTATGGTGAGTATCCGCTCAGAAAGGTAGAGGAAAAATAAAGAAGAATAAATATTAACTATAGAACTTTTTATAAACTCAAATGAGTCTGTTTAATTATGGAGGTGTTTATATGTCAAAGAAAAATAACGACTTTTTTGTACAAAAAAAGATTGGTCTGAAGTAAAAGATAAATTGCTTGCATGTTATTTAAAACCATACATAACGAAAATTCTTTGCACTAATAAACCAATAATATATGTTGATTGTTTTGCCGGTCAAGGTATGTTTGATGATGGCAAGGCTGGCTCTCCAATAATTGCATTAGATATAATTGAGCAATGTAAAAATATTACTACAATCTCCAATCCAAATATTTATGCTTATTTTATAGAATTGAATCATTTTCAAAGACTTAAGGAAAATATAGCAAGGTATCCTTATGCAAATATCAGTATAGGCAAATATGAAAATAATATTCGTGATATTTTATTGAATAAGCAAGGTTGTAATGTATTCTTATATTTAGATCCATATGGAATAAAAGGCCTAAAATGGAGTTTGTTTGACTCTTTTGCTCAAATGAACTTTAATACAATTGAATTGTTAATAAATATGAATTCTTTCGGATTTATAAGAGAAGCATGTAGGGTATTTGATATAAAATTTAAAGAAGAATTTATATTTGAAGATTTAATAGAATATGAGACTACAACGCTAGATAATTCAACAAAATCAATAGATGAATTAAATGAAATTGCTGGAGGGATTTATTGGCAGCCAATTATTCAAGAAATGAAAAGCGGATTTATTAATGGATATAAAGCTGAAGAACGCTTTATGGAAGAATATTGTAAAAATATGTCTAGACAATATAAGTATGTATTAAATATGCCTATTAGAATAAAACAAGGTCAGCATCCTAAATACCGATTAGTTCATGTCACTAATCATCCTGAAGGATGTATACTTATGGCTAATAATATTTGCAAGAGATGGGAGGCCATGAGAGAAATACAGAATGGTGGACAAATGCTATTATTTGACGAAGACTACGAAAATAATACAATAGATGATCAGATTATTAATAAATTTGCATATGAATACTTTTCTGGAACTTCTAATGTCAAAAAGTTATCGGAGGCGCAGGCTGGCTTTTATGTAAAGTATGGGCCAATTTGTTCATTAAATAAAATAAATGATGCACTAAAAAGATTTGAAAAAAATCATCAAATAGAAATTTTGAGAAATCCTAGTTATACTAAAACTGGAAAAGTAACAACATTTATGACAGAGGGGAAAGGGCGAACGGTATCAATAAGATGGTTGAAATGAAAAAAGTAAAAAAATTTATTATGCGAAGAAGTTTGATCTATAAGACAAAAGTAGAGTATGGTGATTACACAATGAATCACATACAAGGATGTTCACATGGTTGTAAATATCCTTGTTATGCTTATTTATTGAAAAAACGTTTTGGCGTAATAAAAAGTTATGAAGAGTGGTGTGAACCAGCTATAGTAGAGAATACATTAGAATTATTAGATAAGGAATTACCTCGTTTTAAAGAAAAAATACAAATGCTTCATCTTTGTTTTACTACAGATCCGTTTATGTACGGATATGATGAAATAAGTGATTTAAGTATTGCTGCCATTAAAAAGTGTAATAGTTATGAAATACCTTGTTCGGTTTTGACAAAAGGCGTGTTACCCAAAGAACTGATCTATTGCTCAAACAAGAATGAATATGGTATTACGCTTGTTTCATTATCTGAATCATTTCGGAATTTAATGGAACCTAATTCTGCACCATACAAGGAAAGAATAAATGCTCTTAAATATCTCCATAATCAGGGATTTAAAACATGGATTAGTATAGAACCGTATCCTACACCAAATATAATAATCCAGGATATTAATGAAATATTAAATGAGGTAAAATTTGTAGATAAGATAATTTTTGGGAAAATGAATTATAGTTCGCGTGTTACTGAATACAAATCTAATAATGAATTTTACAATGAAATGTCTTTGAAAGTTATAGAATGGTGCAACAAAAACAATAAAAGTTATCATATAAAAAACGGTACATTTACATTATAATATATTTCAGCGTAGTATCGAAGGATTTGCAGTGATTGCAAAAATGCCAATGTTCCTGTATCTCAGTATATGGGGAATATTATTATACAATTTTCTGTTCATGAGGATTTGCTTGTGCGTTCTGCGACATTAAAGAAAGCAGAATAGGCAGCGAAAAGGTAATAAAAAACTAAAGATAGGGTGACAGAAAAGGTGACAGATAATCTTCCTGAAAGGTGTATCAAGGTGATTGCATGGCTTCATTAAATTTAAACCAAATTGAAGAAAAACTAAATAACGAATTCGCAGGCGAAGGGCGCAGACTAGTGTTCTGGTACGATGATAAGGCAGATTTTGCTGACGAGGTGGATAACCTTCAGCTGAAAAACGCAAAAGTATATCATCTGACGCCAACCAATCAGTTCCGCACTAAGGTTCTTCTTGAGCGCGAGGATACGCAGAGTAATTACCTGGTGTACGCACCGTTTGCTAAACCTGAGGTGTATTGCAACCACTTGGAGGACACCCTGCTGTATTCCAAACGCTTCTATGCTGACAGAATTTCTTTGATTTGCGCAGATCTGGGGATTGACGAAGCCTTTAAGCCTGTTTTAGAAAAGTACAGCAAATATTTTGCTGCCAAAGAACGCGTGGAGCGCTTCTATAGCCTGGGCGTAGACAGCTATGATGAAAAGATGATAGAGCTTGCCCTTCTGTGCTGCATCTGCAAAACGCGCGTATTATCCTTTGAGGAAGTATTAAGCAAGATTCTGCTGGTAGAGGATGAAGAGAAGAATCCGTATCTGGAGGAGATGGCGAAGTATAACCTGCAGGAAGCATTTTGGCAGCAATGCAGCGACAGCTTTGGCTATGCGTTGACGGACAAAGCCTTGGACAAGCTGCTGCTTTCCCTCTTTGTTACCTATGCAGATAAATACATCGCTGGTAAAATTCCTGCCAGTTGGGAGCCTTTCATGTGCAATAAGCAAGGCAGCGTAGTAGTATTCCTGGATAGCTTCATGAACAACGTGCAGTGCCGTGACAGGTATGCGGCGCTGGCAAGCTATGCGGCAGGCAAATTGCAGGCAGAAACGGCCTTAACAGCTTTGGGAGCAGAGGCTGTGGTACAGCTTGACGCTTTTATTGACTGTGATAAGGTTATAATCCAATGGCTTGTGGAGCATCTGTTGCTGGAGGATCTGTTTGCCTGCTTAGATGGCAAAAGCATTAAGGAAATCTGTGAGCTGCGCAGTAAAATGCATTTTGCTGATAAAACGAGAGCGCAATATGCCCTGTGTGCAAGTGCTTATGAGCTGATAAGAAACGTAAGGTATCAGCCGGAGCAGGGCTTCAATAATATTCTTGAGAAGTATCTTCATGAGGACTGGCAGGTCGACTATTGGTATCGCCAATTCTACACTGCTTATGACAGCTTGAAGAACGCATCTGGCTTTGGCAAGCTGCAGCAGCTTATCGAGAATATTTATAGTAATATTTATCTGGGAAAGCTATTACCGGCCTGGAACGAAGACGCGGTGCAGACAGCAGCTCAAAAACAAGCTCCTTTGCAGCGTGATTTTTATAGCCGCTATATAAAAAATGAACGTGATCGCATCGTAGTGATCATTTCTGACGCTTTACGTTACGAGGTTGCCAAGCAGCTTGAGCAGAAGCTGCAGCATGAGGAACGCTGCAAGGAGGAAAAGCTGGAAGTGCAGCTTGCTCTGCCACCGTCGTATACAGCTCTGGGAATGGCAGCGCTTTTGCCGCATGAACAGCTGGCGATGGATGAAGGCTGTCGTGTGCTGGTGGATGGGCGCCGGTGCGCTAGTCTGGATGAGCGTGAGAAGCTTTTGCAGGAGGCAAATTCTGCAAGCCTGTGCCTGCAGTTTGATGAATTGAAGAAGATGAAGCGTGATGAGCTGCGCAGTGCCTTTGCTAATAAGCAGGTTGTGTATATTTATCATAACCAGATTGATGCGCGTGGCGATGCAGCTAAGACAGAAGATGAAGTCTTTGTTGCTTGTCAGGAGGCTGTGGATGAGCTTTATACTATGCTGTGCAGGTTACCTGTAAGCGCCAGCATTGTGAAGTTTATTGTTACGGCTGACCATGGCTTCATCTATCAACGTCATGTTGTCAGTGAAAATGAAAAGATACCTGTAAATGGAAACAATGCTATGGTAAATCATCGTTTTGTTATTGGTGAGGCGCCGCAGGGAAATGGCGCTGGTGCGATTAGCCTGGGAACAGTGCTTGCTAATGATGATGCCAGGTATGTTTCATACCCAAGGGGAGCGCAGATTTTTAAAACCGCTGGCGGTGGCACGAGCTATGTGCATGGCGGATCGTCGCCACAGGAAATGGTGGTACCGGTGCTCTGCGTGAAAATGGATAGAGGTCACGTAGAAACAAAGCAAGCAGAAATCAAGCTGCATACCTTGCTCAAGAAAATTACCAGCAAGGACGTTAACCTTATTTTTGTACAGACTGAGCCTGTCAGCGAAACAGTGAAGGTTGCATCATATAAGCTTAGCTTTGTTGATAGGAATAATAAGCCTGTTTCTAACGAATGCCTGTTGACTGCAGATAGCGCAGACAGCGATGTGTCGCAGCGCATGGTTACAGCAAGATTTTCTTTCATTAACACGGAATACGACAGCCACGCTTCTTATTATCTTGTAATGAAGGATGCGGATACAGACATAGAAAGGTTGCGTCAGGAATTTGTTATTGATATGCCTTTCATGGGTAACTTTGGGTTTGATTTCTAGAGTGGAGTTGAGATAAATGGATACGCAAGACACCCGTGAGATTATAAAGGATAAGCTGCGTCAGAACTTTGCCGGCAAGATAGTACGCAAGGATTTGACGAAAAAGATTAAAGAGGGAGCTAATGTTCCGGTTTACGTGTTGGAATTTTTGCTGGGACAATATTGTAGCTCTGATGATCCTGAGCTTATCGAAAAAGGCGTTGAAAGCGTTAAGCATATTTTGGCAGATAATTTTGTACGGCCGGATGAAGCGCAGAAGATTTTGTCGCAGCTGCGTCAGCGTGGCAATTATACAGTGATTGATCGCATTACGGTAAAGCTTGATATCAAAAAAGATGCTTATTTTGCTGAGTTCTCAAATTTGGGTTTACGTGATGTACCTATTGAGGAGGACTATCCTGCTAAATTCGATAGACTGCTTTGCGGTGGCATTTGGTGTATCATTCAGCTAAACTATGAGTTTGACGATGAGGATTATCGCAGTGTAAATCCGATTCAGATTGCAAAGCTGACGCCTATTCAGATGCCGCATATTGATATCGAAGAGTTGAAAGCAGGCAGAAAGGCTTTTTCACAAGAGGAATGGCTGGATGTGATGCTGCGTTCTACAGGTATGGAGCCTGACGCGTTGACAGAACGCGAAAAATGGCTTTTGCTGGCACGTATGCTGCCATTGGTAGAAAATAATTTTAATATGTGCGAACTTGGTCCGCGCAGTACTGGCAAGTCGCATTTATACAAGGAGATTTCACCAAACAGCATACTGGTATCAGGTGGTCAAACTACGGTTGCCAATCTGTTCTATAATATGGGCAGCAAAACAGTTGGTCTGGTTGGGATGTGGGATTGTGTAGCCTTTGATGAGGTTGCCGGTATCAAGTTCCGTGATAAAGATGGCGTGCAGATCATGAAGGATTATATGGCATCCGGATCTTTTGCTCGTGGCAAGGAGGAGAAGGCAGCATCTGCTTCTATGGTGTTTGTTGGCAATATTAATCAGAGCGTTGATGTGCTGTTAAAAACCTCCAGCTTGTTTGATCCATTTCCGCCAGAGATGGGACAAGATACAGCCTTTTTAGATCGTATGCATTGCTATATTCCGGGATGGGAAGTACCAAAGTTTCGTCCGGAGCACTTTACGGATGATTATGGCTTTATTACAGACTATCTGGCAGAGTTTTTGCGTGAGCTGCGCAAAGAACAGTTCAGTGATGCTTTGGACAGATTTTTCCGCCTGGGTAAGAATTTGAATCAGCGTGATACTATTGCTGTGCGTCGGATTGTCAGCGGTATGGTTAAGCTGCTGTATCCTGATGGGGACTTCACTAAAGAGCAGCTGGAAGAAATTCTGCGTTTTGCTTTAGAGATGCGTCGTCGTGTTAAAGAGCAGCTGAAAAAGCTTGGCGGCATGGAATTTTATGATGTCAACTTCTCATATATAGACAATGAAAGCTTTGAAGAAAAATATGTAACTGTTCCTGAGCAGGGTGGTGGTAAGCTGATCCCTGATGGAATTTGCAATCCTGGGCAGGTGTACACAATAGCACAAGGGCGGTCCGGTATGATCGGGGCATTTCGTCTGGAATCGCAGATGCTGCCAGGAAACGGAAAGTTCCAGCGTACAGGTTTGGGTTCTGATCGAGAGGCGAAAGAGGCTACAGATACTGCATTCAATTTCTTGAAAGCTAATTGTAGGCGCATTAGTGGTAACATAAGTATTACAACCAATGATTTTATTATTAACTATCAGGATTTGCAGGGACTGGGGATTACTAGCAATTTGGCTTTGCCGTCTTTGGTGGCGATGTGCTCAATTGCTTTAGGTAAACCAGTTGTGAGTTCTTGTGTGATACTTGGCGAAATCAGTATAGCCGGCACAATGCAGAAGGTTAATAATTTGGCTGATACGTTACAGGTATGTCTGGACAGTGGTGCGAAGAAGGTGCTTCTGCCGCTCACGTCAGCAGCAGATTTGGGAACGGTACCTGCTGAGCTGATAGGAGCATTTAGTTTAATTTTTTATAACAGTGCTGAGGATGCGGTATTCAAGGCGCTGGGAGTAGAGTAAATGAAAAGAGGCGGTCACAGAAATGCGACCGCCTCTAATATCGAGGAATATGGTAAATCCAAATTACGATAAACGCATCGAAATATTGTCGGGAGATAATCCAAATGCTAATTTCCGAAAACTTGACGTGGAATTTTTTGGGGAGTACACGAACAGTTGATATCATAAATATTCGGAGGTGATGTAAGATTGAAAAGTAGAAATCCTTATGAGTTATTAAGAACAAAGGAAATTATCGCTATTTTAGATGGTGATACAGATTATGGTACGTACGAATTTGAAGATGGTACATCAATAAAAGTGGCCATGCCGTATCTTAGTGGAACTACAATTTGCGAAGTAGCAAAATTATTCGGATTACCTATACAATATTCTAATATGAGTCGATGGCAGTATTTTGATGAATTGATAGAATACTGCCTACAGAAAAAGATTTTTTCTAACTTGTTGACTTATTTGTTTGCAAAAGAACGGTTTTCTAAGGTGTTGTCTGGGTATAGTTTCAATGAAATAAATACTGCCTATAACCATATTATTTCTATTGTTAAAGACAAAATAAACGGCATACTTTTATTTGGTGGTAATGAACTTGCAATTGTTGGGAATCAATATGTTATTCGTGCGATTGACAGTCAAATTAGTATTCAGGTACCAATGATAAAGACCATAGATAGAGAATACATAAAAAGCATTTCAAGTCGCGCTATGGATGATGTTGAACAGCATAACTTTGACAGTGCTATTACAAAATCAAGGACACTTTTGGAAGAAGTCTTTTGTTATGTTATAGAAAAAAGAAAAGAAAATCCTTCTGAGAATGGTGATATGATAAGGCTATTTAAGCAGGTCAAGAGTCTATATAATATGCACACAGACCAGAATACAGATAGAAGGATTAATACTCTTCTTTCTGGATTACATAGCATTGTTGTTGCAATTGCAGAAATGAGAAACAAAGATAGTGATGCTCATGGTGTCGGTGCTAATAGAATATCCATTGATGAATATCATGCACGGTTATTTGTTAATTCAGCAATGACTATGGCTGACTTTATCCTTTCAGTTGAGATAAAAGCAAACTCTAATATATGAAAAATTCGATATTTACGCAACAGCAGGCTTAGGGGCCAATATGTTTCTGGTAAAGATGGCGTTGATGAATCAATTTGGCGAGAACGGCTGTGAATTGAATAAAGCTTACAACATAAGGGAAAAACTATTTAGTGATTTATCGTGTTGCCTAGTTTTAATTAGATGGTTGGAGATGCTCAAGAGTATGAAAAGTAAAAACGGTCACACGTTGTGTAGTGACAAGCTCTTTAATCAGTGATACAATGATATCATTATTATTATCGAAGTTAAATAATCTCGCTGCTACGCTAGTAGCACAATAGATTGTTGATTCGTCTGCAATCCGACTCCCGATGCACTTAGGTGTGTCGGGAGTTTTTTGATTTTCTGCCTCAAAGAATATATAATATTTGCAACGGAACTAGGAGGCGAGTAGAGGATGCAAGTCAATTATCAAGGCAATCGCGACGCAAAAGTAGTCTTGCTTCAAATAATAGGAGAACACGAGTTACCATTGCTCGAAGAGGAGCTTTCTCATATAAAAGCTATAACGCAGAGTACAGATTTTTTGTTTATTACAGTGCAGGTTGATAGCTGGAACGACGACCTTTCACCATGGGTAGCAGAGCCGATTTTTGGAGATGCTGCATTTGCCGGCAATGCGGAAAAACTTCTAACACGTATAAAAAATGAAGTAATTGTTCCGTTATTAAGTGAGCATCAAGATATAAAGATTTTTGCGGGCGGCTATTCCTTAGCCGGATTATTTGTATTGTGGGCGGCTTATCAAACAAATTTATTCGAAGGTATAGCAGCAGTATCTCCGTCTGTGTGGTTTCCTAAATTTGTTGATTTTGTACATAACAACAAAATATTAACCAATAGAGTCTATTTAAGTCTTGGCGATAAGGAAGCAAAGACACGCAACCAAATTCTGGCACAGGTGGCAAATGATATTTATGATGTGTATCGCTCATTAAGAGATCATGGGCTGAGTTGTATTTTTGCTTGGAACAAGGGAAATCATTTTAAGGAACCTGCTTTGCGTATGGCAAAAGGATTTGCATGGTTGATGAGCTATGAAAAGATTCACTCATATGAATTTTTTCTTAAAATATTTGAGCATGATGAAGTTTTTCTTGTTGATGAAACCTTATTTTATTTTGATGATGAGCCTAAAAATCAACAGGAACATTACCTTGGCTGTTTACGTGAATATGATAAACCATATTGGGTGGGGTATTGTGACATACCTGATGGTCAGGAATTCTTGACTGCCAAAGAAATGTTAGAAGCTAAAATCTTTGAAGGCAAGTCAATTAAGGATAGATGGGAACATGTTGTGATTGTCAATATAGGTGGATTCTGTTGGGAGGATTGGCTAGATATGTATATGAATAAGCTAGGTGGAATAAGTGATTTAAAGTAGTATTTATTTGCAAGATAATACATTAATAATTGACTTGGATTTCGGCTGTAAAGTAATTAGCGATATCACTTGTAATATATACTTTCACCTTAGCTCAGCTTTCTAATAAAAAAATTACATTCTAACATTCTTATGCTATAATATAAAAAATGACCTACTATATTGCTGTGTAAAAATGATTGAGTTTTTATAAAGGAGTTTCATATGCTTACAGACGAAAAACGTAAAAAGCTTTTGGCCGGTGCACTGGCGGTAGTTATGCTGACAGGTGTTGCAGGCTGCGGCAACAATAAGGACAGTGAGTGGAAGAATGACAACTCTGCTCAGAATAATCAAGATGAGAAGAAGGATGAAGATAACGGCGGCGGCTTTTTTCATGGCTTCTTTCCCTGGTACTTTATCGGCCGTACCTTTGGCGTAGGACCTATGGCAGGTGTGCGAACTGCGCCTGCACCTCAAACGAAGCAGAATACTGCACCCGCAGGCTCGGCTAATACTAAGCCTGCCGGCAACGCTGCAAATGGCACTACTGTGCAGCAGGGAACTGCCGGAGGTACGCAAAATTCCAAGCTTGGCAGTACGGGCACTACAGGTAAAAGCGGTATCGGCAGTGGCATGAGCCGCTCCAGCGGCAGCGCAATTTCCTGAGGTGATGAAGATGTATAAATATCGTAAGCCTGATACCTGGCTTGATAAAATTGATTTGAATATTATGCCGTATGTGGATGCGCCGGAGTGGGAAAACCGTTATCCTACTATCAGCGCGCTGCTTATGAGCAATGCCAATAAGCGTGAGCTGCAGCGCATCAGTGCCGGCCTTACAGCAGCACTGTCACGCTTGGCAGAGGCTTTGCGTACCAATAATAATGGCGCAATGCCATTTAATCTGTTTAATATGACGGATAAGCTCACACCGTATATCCTTGCGGATAACTCGGATCATGTGAGCGATATCAGCCGTCTTGACTTTGTAAAGAATACTGACGGCTGCTATAAGCTGGTAGAGATCAATTCGGATACTCCTTGCGCCTTGCCGGAAACATTTTATGCCAACAAGGTAGCGGAAGCATATTTTGCTAAGGAGTACGGCTTGCATTTGCAGCCGCGTTCGGATGGTGAGGAGCTGGCAGAGCCATTTTTAAAGCTGTTGGAACAGCCTAAATATGCAGATAAGGATGTAGTACGCATTGCTTTTGCTGCTGATAAAAGCTACAGCGAGGACTGGGCTAATGCCAAATTTTTATTTGAGCGCGTGCAAAAGGTGCTGCGTGAACGCATTTTGAGCAAGCAGCCATTCGTTTGTCGTCTTGTCGGCCTGGATGAGCTGATTGTACATGATGACGGAGTTTACATTCCCAATGAAATCTTCAAAAGTAAGGAAGATAAGCTTGATATACTGTATCGTCTGCATCCGCTGGAGCTTTTGATGGATGATGAAAGCGAGGATGGCTATCCTGTTGGCTTAAAGCTTATGGAGTTAGCTAATTTCGGTGCTGTTGATTTGGTTAATCCGGTAAAATCCATTGTACTGCAGAATAAAGCACTGCTGGCACTGGCATGGTATTTATATCAGCATCGTCTGTTCTGGACACCGCAAGAGGAAGAGCTGTTGGCTGCGCATTTAACGCCGACTTATTTGGACAGCAAGCAGTTGGCTGGACAGCGTTATATAAAAAAGCCTATCTTTGGGCGTGAAGGTGCAGGCATTGCTATTGTAGAGCCTGATGGTGCAACGAGCTACGAGGCAGAGGAATGCGATGACTGCGATTTGATTTACCAGCAGTTTGTTCCTTCAGCAGATGTACAGCAGGAAACAGATAACGGTGAGGCAATCGGCAAGTACACTTATTCCTGCTTTGTAATCAACGGTAAAGCGTCGGAAACCTTTGTGCGTTTGCAGCCGGGAGAAATTACCGGCGTGGAAGCATATTTTGTACCTGTTCTCGATGAAATATAAGAATTTGAGGAATATCCGAAATGAATATCCAAGTATATCAATCTTTTTTGACTGTTGTACAGTGCCGCAGCTTTACGCAGGCTGCGAAATATCTTAATTTTACCCAGCCTACAATCAGCAATCATATCAACGCTTTGGAAGAAGAATATGGCGTTATTCTTTTCACCAGAGATGGCAAAAACGTTTATCTGACGCAGGCCGGAAAAAACTTTGTGCCGATAGCACAGCAGCTGATGGCTGATTATCAGAAAAGCCAGGAGGTAATGCGCCAGTTTCAAAAGAAGAATTACAGTCTGAAAATAGGCGTTTCTACCCAGGGCATAAACTTTTATCTTTTGCCTGTGCTGCTGAAGCTCAAAAAGGAATTTCCCGAGCTTGATATAGAGGTTAACCGCTGTATGACGGTCGAATCGACAATAAATGATGCTTTTGTACAAAAGCTGTATGATTTTGCCTTTGTGCATATTGATGTGCAGCCGCTTTATACCAAGCGTGTACAGCTTTGGAATCAGCCGATGGTTTTTGTAGCCTCCAAAGAACTGTATGAACAGATGGGAGAAAACAATAATATTTATGATTATCCCTTTATTGCCTATCCTGCAAGCGAGGTATATTATAAGCATCTGAAATCTAAGGTTGATTTCACGCGTCTGCAAAGTATATTGACTTTCAGCGATTCGGAATCCGTGCTGATGGCAGTTGAGCAGAATCTCGGTATAGCTTTGACACCGCGGATAAAGGTAAGGAAGGAACTGGAGCGGGGGACATTAGTCGAATTCCCGGTCAAGTATTCGGGAAATATGCCTATTTCGGTTCTTTATGATTATGAATTTAACTTTACCTTGCCTACGAAACGCTTTTTGGAGCTTTTAAAAGAGTCGCAGGAAAAGATAAAGGGTTAATTTACTTTCTGTTCTTTATATAAGAATAATTTATCAAAATACTATAACAGGAAAAGTAATCTTATTGAATTTTTAATTTAGGACTTCTTCGACGTGTTTGAAGAAGTCCTAAATTTTTAGTATAAAAAAGCGCATAAGTAAGCAAATGTCCACAAATTATAGTACAAATTTTGTATACAAAATACAGGACGGCGAATAAATTGCTTATGTATACAAGAAAAATTCCAATAAGTATAGATAAAGAAAACTGTTGAGATAATTAAGCTATAATGATAAAATTTTTATAGATAGCGTTGCTTGCGCAAAATTAAGCCGGCTATATGACCGGCAGAAATGAGGGTATTATGTCAAAGGATATGCAAAAAACTGAAGAAAAAACAAATAGGCGTATGCCAACCTTTACGGAATCCGTTATTCCTATTATTGCCATGATGGTTATTCTGACTGTCGGCAAAGGTTATCTAGGTTACGCAACCGAGCCGCTGCTGCTTTTGGTAGCTGCTATTGCCGGCCTGATTGCTTACCGCGTTGGTGTTACCTGGGATGAAATGATGGACGAAATCTGCCAGAAGATTGCCAAGGGCATGCCGGCAATCCTGATTCTGACCTGCGTTGGTGCGTTGGTTGGTACTTGGATGGCTTCCGGTACTATCCCGATGATGATTTATTATGGCGTACAGATTGTAAACCCGACCTTTATGCTGGTAACAGCATTCCTGATTACCGCAGTAGTATCTATCGTAACTGGTACCTCCTGGGGCTCCGTTGCTACTATGGGTGTTGCACTGATGGGTATCGCCAGCACTTTGGGTGTAAACCTGGCAGCTACTGCCGGTGCTGTAATCGCCGGTTCTTATTTCGGTGATAAAATCTCCCCGCTGTCCGATACCACTAACCTGGCACCGGTTGCAGCAGGTTCTACTCTTTATGAGCACATTGCTCACATGTTCTGGACTACTGTTCCGGCAACTATTATTTCCCTGGTTGTTTACGCTTTCGTTGGCTTAAAGGGCAATATCGGCGGCGATGTTTCTTCTGAAGCAGTAAGCACTATGCTGACTCAGCTGGATAGCATGTACAACTTTAACATTCTGCTGATTCTGCCTGTACTGCTGATTCTGGCAGGCTCTATCTTTAAAAAACCGACTCTGCCGGTTATGATGGCTTCTACTGTTCTGGCTGGCGCTGAAGCTTTGATTTTCCAAAACATCAACCTGAAAAACCTGCTTTTGGCTACCGTAAAAGGCTTTAAAATTTCTATGCTGACCACTCCCGGCTTTGACCCGGCTACTGCTGCTCCTCAGATTATCAAGCTGTTGAACCGCGGCGGTATGGCTGAAATCATGGGCACCACTCTGCTGGTATTCTGCGCATTCTGCTTTGCCGGTATTATGAGCAAGGCCGGTTGCCTGGAAGTAGTTCTGCAAAAAATCCTGACCTTTGCTAAGAGCACCGGCGATCTGATTGCTTCTACCGTTGCTTCCTGCATTACCATGGGCCTGTGCACCGGTAACTCCTACCTGTCCATTCTGATTCCCGGTGAAATGTTCCGTGACGCTTATAAAGCTAGAGGCCTTGCTGCTAAGAACCTGTCCCGTACCTTGGAGGATGCAGGTACTGTATTTGTACCGTTGGTTCCCTGGTCTGCAGCAGGTGCTTATATGACCGCCTGCACCGGCATTGAAACTCTGGATTATGCACCGTGGGCAATTCTCTGTTACACCGGTTTCATTATCGCTCTGTTCTACGGCTACACCGGTATCGGTATTGCTAAGCTGGAAGACGAAAAGAAATAAGCCGGTTGCGCAAGTATGTCGGCAGTACTGAGCAACTGCTTAGTACACAATGAAAGGAAAAGTGACACATTTTGATTAAGTTAATTAGAAACGCTGACGTTTATGCACCTGCGCATCTTGGTAAAAAAGATGTGCTGGTTATTGCAGATAAGGTAGTGCGTATTGCTGATAAAATTGAAGGCTACGAAGGTATGCCTGAGGTTGAGGTATTTGATTTCAGCGGCAAAAAGCTGTTGCCCGGTTACATTGATATGCATATGCATATCACCGGCGGCGGCGGTGAGCAGGGTCCTGCTTCCCGCGTACCTGAAGCAATGCTGAGCCAGATTACCAGCTGCGGTATTACAACCGTTCTAGGCCTGCTGGGTACAGACGGTGTAACCAGAAGCGTAGAAAACCTGGTAGCTAAAGCACGCGCACTGACGGAAGAAGGCATTACTGCCTACTGCCTGACCGGTGCTTACGGAATTCCTTCGCCAACCATTACCGGTTCTATCGAAAAAGATATTATGATGGTTCCGCCTATTATTGGCACCAAGATTGCAGTAAGCGATCATCGCAGCTCTAATCCTCAGGGACCGGAGCTGATTGAGGTTGCTACCGCAACCCGTCGCGGTGGCCTGTTGGCCAACGTTGCCGGCCTGGTAACCATGCATATGGGTTCCGGTGTTGGTAAGCTGGACCCGCTGTTCTACGCACTGGACCATTCCGATGTTCCTGCAAAGAACTTCCTGCCGACTCATATGCTGCGTACTCGCGAGCTGATGGAAGAAGGCGCAAAGCTGGTACGTCGCGGCGGCTATTTCGATATGACTGCCGGCAGCACTGACGAGGATATGGAAATCGGCGCAGAGCAGATTATGGAAATCCTGAGCTGGGAAGGCATGAGCACCGACCACCTGACGATGAGCAGTGATGCTTTCGGTTCTCAACCTAAGTTCAATGAAAATGGTGACTGCATCGGTCTGACCTACTGCTCTCCTAAATATCTGCATCTGACTATCAAGAGTCTGGTGCGTCGCGGTCTGCCGTTGGAAGAGGCTATCAAGCTGCTGACCTCTACACCTGCCGAGCTGTTGGGCAAAACCGGCGTAAAAGGCTGCGTTGCAGTCGGCGCAGATGCTGACCTGCTGGTTCTGGACGAAAACCTGGATATCGACGCATTGTTTGCTAAAGGCCAGGTTGCACTTCTGGATAAAGAGATTGTACTTAAAGGCCGCTTTGAATAAGCTGCGCCTATGTAAATACAGACACACTGATTATGGTGTGTCTGTATTTTTTTTGACAAAAATCTTGACAACTTGCGCAATTTATGATAACATATCATACTACATCATTATTATTTTTGCAGGTGTAAATTTTGACAACAAATACTGCCGGGTCAGTGGTTGAACGGCGTATCTTGCTTATAATGAAAGATGAGGCAGATCATCGAAGACAACTGACAAGGTCCTTGTGGTAAGAACCTTGTTGTTTTTTTTGTCACGCATGATTCGCCGAGTTTAGTGTGCTGATAATACAAGAAGGGGTGAGGAATTACATGTTTAAACCGGTTCCAGTAGGTGATAGGACTCGGTATAGTTATGCAAGAATCAATGAAATTTTGGCAATGCCTCATTTGATTGATATCCAGAGAAAATCCTACGAATGGTTCGTTCAAAAGGGCCTCATGGAGATTCTGCATGACATTTCTCCTATTAAAGACTTTGCAGGTAATCTGGAGCTTTCCTTTGAAAGCTTTGAATTAGGAACTCCGAAATACAGCGTTGAAGAGTGCAAGGAGAGAGATGAATCCTATTCTGCACCGATGAACGTAAAAGCACGCCTGATTTTCAAAGACAAGGAAAAAGGCGAAATTAAGGAATCCTCTGTATTTATGGGCGACTTCCCGCTGATGACCGATACCGGTACCTTTGTTATCAACGGTGCTGAACGTGTTATCGTCAGCCAGCTGGTGCGTTCTCCCGGCGTTTACTATAGTGTAACTATGGATCCCAGCGGTAAGAAGATTTACGGTACTACTGTAATTCCTAACCGTGGCGCTTGGATTGAATATGAAACTGACATTAATGATATTATTTCTGCTCGTGTAGACCGTACCCGTAAGGTTCCGGCAACCGTGCTGCTGCGTGCTCTGGGCTTGTCCTCTAATGATGAGATCCTGGCTTGCTTCGGCAATCATCCTGCACTGCTGGCAACTCTGGAAAAGGATACTACCACTAACAGAGATGAAGCTATGCTGGAGCTTTACAAGAAGCTGCGTCCGGGCGAGCCTGTTATTCTGGAAAACGCTGTACAGCTGATTGAAAACACCTTCTTCGACAGCAAGCGTTATGACCTGGCTAATGTTGGCCGTTATAAACTCAACAAAAAGCTTGGCTGGCGCAACCGCCTGAGCGGTACCGTACTGGCTGAGGCTATTGCTGATGAAGAAACCGGCGAAATCATCCTGCCGGCAGGCACTAAGATGACCGATGAAAATCTTGATAAGATTGCAGAAAGCGGCATTTATAACGAACGCGGTCTGCGTGCTGTCAAGGTTCAGAACCATGAAGAAGAAATGCTTCTGATGTTCACCACCGGCATCGATGAAAAAATGCATACCGTTACCAATGAGGATGTATTTGCTTCCTTTAACTATTTGCTGAACCTGATGGATGGCCATGGCACCGGCGATGATATTGACCATTTGGGCAACCGTCGTGTACGCTGCGTTGGCGAATTGCTGCAAAACCAGTTCCGTATCGGTCTTTCCCGTATGGAGCGTGTAGTAAAAGAACGTATGACCATTCAGGACAACGAGGTTATTACCCCGCAGGCTCTGATTAACATCCGTCCTGTTGTTGCTGCTATTAAGGAATTCTTCGGCAGCAGCCAGTTGTCCCAGTTCATGGACCAGAACAACCCTCTGGCAGAGCTGACTCATAAACGTCGTCTGTCTGCCCTCGGCCCCGGCGGTCTGTCCCGTGAGCGTGCAGGCTATGAAGTCCGCGACGTACACAACTCCCACTATGGCCGTATGTGTCCTATCGAGACGCCTGAAGGTCCTAACATTGGTTTGATCGGTTCTTTGTCCACCTATGCTGTTATTAATGAATACGGCTTTATGGAAACTCCGTACCGTGTTGTTGATAAAGAAAATAAACGTGTAACTGAAGAAATCAGATACATGACTGCGGACGAAGAAGATAAATATATCGTAGCACAGGCCAACGAACCGTTGGATGATGATGGTTACTTCCTAGGCGAGCGTGTTACCGCCCGTGCTAAGGATGATGTCCTTTCCATTACTCCGGATAAGGTTGACCTGATGGACGTTTCTCCTAAACAGGTAGTATCTATCGCAACCGCGCTGATTCCGTTCTTGGAGAACGATGACGCTAACCGTGCTCTGATGGGTGCGAACATGCAGCGTCAGGCTGTACCTTTGCTCTGCACTCAGGCTCCGATTATCGGTACCGGTATGGAATACAAGGTTGCTTCCGACTCCGGTGTCTGCGTTCTGGCTAAACGTGCCGGCGAAGTTATCCGCGTAGTAGGCAACGAAATCCGTGTACGTGCAGAAAACGGTGAAGTGGATGTATATCCGTTGCTGAAATTCAAACGTTCCAACCAAGGTACCTGTGTTAACCAGCGTCCTATCGTCTTCAAAGGCGACAAGGTTACCGAAAAGCAGATTCTGGCTGACGGCCCTGCTACCGATCACGGCGAGCTGGCTTTAGGTCACAACGTAATCGTTGCTTATATGCCTTGGGAAGGCTATAACTACGAGGATGCTGTTCTGCTGAACGAGGATCTGGTAAAGGCTGATATCTTTACATCTATCCATATTGAAGAATATGATTGTGATGCCCGCGATACCAAGCTTGGTAAAGAAGAAATTACCCGCGAGATTCCTAACGTATCCGACGAAGCTCTGAAGGATTTGGATGAGCGTGGTATTATCCGTATCGGTGCCGAAGTACGCCCCGGCGATATTCTGGTAGGTAAGGTTACTCCGAAAGGCGAAACCGAGCTGACTGCAGAAGAACGTCTGCTGCGTGCTATCTTCGGTGAAAAAGCACGTGAAGTACGTGATAGCTCCCTGCGTGTACCGCACGGCGAAGCAGGTAAGATTGTCAGCGTTAAGGTATTCAGCCGTGAAAACGGCGATGATCTGCCGCCGGGAGTAAACGAACAGGTTCGTGTACATATTGCCCAGAAACGTAAGATTTCCGAGGGCGATAAGATGGCAGGCCGTCACGGTAACAAAGGTGTCGTTTCCCGTATTATGGCACGTGAGGACATGCCTTTCCTGCCGACCGGTGAACCGGTACATATCGTACTGAATCCGTTGGGCGTACCTTCCCGTATGAACATCGGACAGGTACTGGAGAACCATCTGGGCTGGGCAGCACGTGCGCTGGGTATGGAAATTGATACTACCAACCTGGCAGCTAAGCTGAATGCCGTTGAAAAAACCGGCGCAGCAGAAGGTACTCCGGAATTTGAAGCAGCCTTCAAGGAAGAGCTTGCTAATTCTGAAACCGCTAAGAAATTAGAGCATTACGGATACGATTATGAAAAATATGGTATGCCGGAAACTGTTGAAATTGATAAATTCGGTGGCAAGAGCGTAAAAGCAGTACAGATTTCCGTACCTGTATTCGACGGCGCGCATGAGCAGGATATTGCTGATGCACTGGAGCTTGCAGGCATTGATAAAACTGCTAAGACAACTCTGTATGACGGTCGTACCGGTGAACCCTTCGATAACCCTGTTACCGTTGGTCTGACCTATTACCTCAAGCTTCACCATTTGGTTGATGATAAGATCCATGCCCGCAGCACCGGCCCGTACTCCTTAGTTACCCAGCAGCCGTTGGGTGGTAAAGCACAGTTCGGCGGCCAGAGATTTGGTGAGATGGAAGTTTGGGCGCTGGAAGCATACGGCGCTGCTTACACTCTGCAGGAAATCCTGACTGTTAAGTCCGATGACGTTGTTGGCCGTGTTAAGACCTACGAAGCAATTGTTAAGGGCGAAAATGTACCTGATCCGGGTATTCCTGAATCCTTCAAGGTACTGGTTAAGGAATTGCAGTCCATCGGTCTGGATATCAAGGTTCTCAACGAGGACGAGGAAGAGGTTTCCTTACGTGACGATGAGGATGACGATATTGCAACCACCGCTCGTGAGGTTGATTTAGACATCAACGGCCAGGTTGTTGAAAACGCACCTGAAAAGCCTGTTGATGATTATGCTGATAATGACGCTACCGAGGATGATAGTGATTCTGGGGACATCATTGCCGATATGGGTAATTTCACTATTACCGATAATCCCGATGGTGACTTAGATGATCCGACTAATATGTAAGAGAAGGGAGCGAATGATTCTTGATCGACGTAAATAATTTTGTGTCTATGCGTATCGGTTTGGCTTCTCCGGACCAGATTAGAGCCTGGTCCTACGGCGAGGTAAAAAAACCCGAAACCATCAATTACAGAACCCTGAAGCCGGAACGGGATGGCCTGTTCTGCGAAAGAATCTTTGGCCCTACTAAGGATTGGGAATGTCATTGCGGCAAATATAAACGCATCCGTTATAAGGGTATTATCTGCGACAAGTGCGGCGTTGAAGTTACCCGCAGCAAGGTTCGTCGTGACCGTATGGGTCACATCGAACTGGCTGCGCCGGTTTCCCATATCTGGTACTTTAAGGGTATCCCCAGCCGTATGGGCTTGATTCTGGATATTTCTCCGCGTAGCCTGGAAAAGGTTTTGTATTTTGCAAGCTTCATCGTACTTGACCCGGGTGAAGGCACTGACCTGGTTAAAGGCCAGCTGCTGACCGAGCCTGAGTACATGGAAAAACGTGATAAATATCCTGAAGCAGGCATCCGTGTAGGTATGGGTGCACAGGCTATTAAAGAGCTGTTGGAAGCTATTGATCTGGAAGCTTTGACAGAGCAGCTGCGTCATGAAATGAAGGAGCTGAGCGGTCAGCGCCGTGTACGTGCTATCCGCCGTCTGGAAGTAGCCGAAGCATTCTTGAAATCCGGCAATCGTCCCGAATGGATGATTATGGATGTAGTTCCGGTTATTCCGCCTGAACTGCGTCCTATGGTACAGCTGGATGGCGGTCGTTTCGCAACCTCCGACCTGAACGATCTGTATCGCCGTGTTATTAACCGTAACAACCGTCTTAAACGTCTGCTGGAGCTGCATGCGCCTGATATCATTGTCCGCAATGAAAAACGTATGCTGCAGGAAGCAGTAGACGCTTTGATTGATAACGGCCGTCGCGGCCGTCCGGTTACCGGCCCCGGCAACCGTCCTCTGAAATCCTTGTCCGATATGCTCAAGGGTAAACAAGGCCGTTTCCGTCAGAACCTTTTAGGTAAACGTGTTGACTATTCCGGCCGTTCCGTAATCGTTGTAGGTCCTGAGCTGAAAATGCATCAGTGCGGCCTGCCGAAGGAAATGGCTCTGGAGCTGTTCAAACCCTTCGTTATGAAGCGTTTGGTAAACAGCGGTGAAGCAACTAATATTAAGAGTGCTAAGCGCATGGTAGAGCGTGCTACCAACGCTGTATGGGACGTTCTGGAAGAGGTAATCAAGGAGCATCCTGTACTGCTGAACCGTGCACCGACTCTGCACAGACTGGGCATTCAGGCTTTCGAGCCTATCCTGTCCGAAGGCCGTGCTATTAAGCTGCATCCTTTGGTATGTACCGCTTATAACGCTGACTTTGACGGTGACCAGATGGCTGTCCATCTGCCGCTTTCTGTTGAGGCTCAGGCTGAAGCACGTATGCTGATGATGTCCGTAAACAACATCCTGGCACCGAAAGACGGCAAGCCTGTTGCTGTTCCTACACAGGATATGGTTTTGGGCTCCTACTATCTGACTATTGTAAAGACCAGCAAGGATGACCCGAACGTTAAGGGTGAAGGAACCCGCTACAGCAGCGTGGACGAAGCTCAGCTGGCTTACTTCCACCATGCGGTAGATCTGCAGGTACCTATCGAGGTTTATATTCCCAACAGCGAAATCTATGATGAAGAAAAGGGTGCAGCTGTCGGTGAAACCGGTATGTCCCTGGTAGTTACAACTGTAGGTAACACTATTTTCAATGGCGAGCTACCTCTGGAAATGCGTTACTATCATAAAGAAAAAGATCAGGTTGTTGAGAAGCGCCTGAATGCTGACGGCAATGTTGTGGAAACAACCGTTGAAGTTGAACGTTGGCATCTCGGCAAGCTGATTGACAAGAAAGAATTGGGCAGACTCGTTGCTAAGGCTCACAAGCTGTACGGCAACCTGCGTACTGCCGAGATTCTGGATATTGTTAAGAAAATGGGTTACGATAATGCTTGTAAATCCGGTATTTCTATCGCAACCTCCGATATTCAGATTCCTGCTGAAAAAGAAGTTATTCTGGAAGCAACAGAGCATGAGGTTGATAAGGTTGAGCGCCTCTTCCGCCGTGGTTTGATGAGCGATGACGAACGTTATCGTAAGGTAATTGACCTGTGGAACGAAGCAACCGATAAGGTTACCGATAAGCTGATGAAATCCACCATGAACAAGTTCAATCCTGTTTCCATGATGGCTGACTCCGGTGCCCGCGGTAATAAACAGCAGATTCGTCAGCTGGCCGGTATGCGTGGTTTGATGGCCGATCCTTCCGGTCGTATCATTGACCGTCCTATCAAATCTAACTTCCGTGAAGGCCTGACCATTTTGGAATACTTCATTTCTTCTCATGGTGCTCGTAAAGGCTTGGCCGATACCGCACTGCGTACCGCTGACTCCGGTTACCTGACTCGTCGTCTGGTTGACGTTGCACAGGATGTAATTGTTCGTGAGGATGATTGCGATATCGTTGGTATGAACCTGGTTAAGGAACGCAGCCGTCTGAGCAAGGCTGTTCTTGGTGCAAGCCAGAACAAAATCCGCGAAAAGGTTATGGGCCGTACCCTGGCTTCCGGCGTACTTGATGAAGAAGGCAACCTGATTGCTGAAGCAGATACCAACATCACCGAAGAGCTTTTTGCTAAGCTCAACGATGCAGGTGTTGAAGAAATCAATCTTTATTCCGACGAAGATATGAATGGTGAGGATATCGAAAATGTCCGCATCAACATCAGCGATACCTTTGCTCATAATGTGCTGAAGGAAGCAATGATGCATAACTTCAACGGCAAAGAGATAGCAGCAGATATTGTTAACGGTGCAGGCGAGGTGCTGGCACATACCGGCGAAACTATGACCGAAGACATTATCAACGCTGTTCTGGCTGACGGTACCGTTAAGGAGCTGCGTATCCGCAATAACGAAATTGCCGGCATTGAGGTTGAGGCAATTACCGAAGGCAAAAAAGAGAAAACCATCATTGAAACCCTGCATGACCGCATTATTGGCCGTAACCTGGCTGAGGATATTCTGGATGAAAATGGTGAAATTCTTTATCATATCAATGAATATGTTACCGAGCCTATGGCAGAACGTATCTGCCAGCTGCGTGAAAAGGTTAAAATCCGCAGCGTACTTACCTGTAAGGCTAAATTCGGCGTTTGCCGCAAATGCTATGGCCGTAACCTGGCAACCGGCAAGAACGTTGATGTTGGTGAGGCAGTCGGCACTATTGCCGCACAGTCCATCGGCGAACCTGGTACTCAGCTGACCATGCGTACGTTCCATACCGGCGGCGTTGCAGGTGCAGACGATATTACCCAAGGTCTGCCTCGTGTCGAGGAGCTGTTCGAAGCACGTAAACCGAAACATCCTGGCATTCTGTCCGAGGTTGCAGGTCACGTACACATTACCCAGGAAGGCAACAGCCGCAAGGTAACCGTAATGGCACTGGATGGCGAAAACCAGGAATATCAGATTCCTTACGGCGCTAAGCTGTCTGTTGTTGAGGGCGAGGAAATCGCTAAGGGCGACCGTCTGACCGAAGGTTCTCTTAACCCGCATGACGTACTGCGTATCAGCGGCGTGAAGGCTACCCAGAACTATCTGGTATCTCAGGTAGTAGGCGTTTATAAGTCTCAGGGCGTAGATATCAACAGTAAGCACATCGAGGTTATGGTTCGTCAGATGATGCGTAAAATCCGCATCGAGGAATCCGGTGACACTACAATGCTGCCGGGTGAAGACGTTGATGTGGCAGAATTTGAAGAGCAGAATACAGAGATGCTGGAAGCAGGCAAGACTCCTGCAGAAGGCCGTGCTATCCTGCTGGGTATCACCAAAGCTTCTTTGGCTACCGACTCCTTCCTGTCCGCTGCTTCCTTCCAGGAAACCACCCGCGTACTCACCGATGCCGCTATCAAGGGCAAGGTTGACCCGCTGCTGGGCCTGAAAGAAAACGTTATCATCGGTAAGCTGATTCCGGCAGGTACCGGTATGAGCCGTTATCGTGATATCAAAGTTAAATATAATGTTCCGATGCCCGAAGTTGCAACTGCTGAAACCGCAGCAGAGGAAACTCCCGATAAGGAATAACGTATAAGCAAGCGCGCCTCAAAGCCTCAAGCTCTGAGGCGCTTTGCTCTCTAAGGAGAACTATTTTATGCTGATAAAAAAATTCCCTGTTCCCTGCCGCGTTGATTATGTTCCTTCTCCCTATGAGCCGGATGAGGATGGCGTGCAGGATGTCGGCTATTATAACGGCAAGCTGAGCGATGGCCGTGCCTATCGCCTGGAATGCTGGCGTATGGACGATATGCTGATGCTGACAGTAATGTTTTCCGACCGCTGCCTTGAAGGCTACAGACGTGAGGATATGGCGCTTTTGCTGGAGCTGGAAGATATCGTATGCTTTACCGGCACTAACCGTAAGCTGCAGGCTACACGCACGGAGGATGACCGCGGCCAGACTGTATGGGCCATTAATATTATGCTGGCTAATAAAAAAGGCACCTATGCGGAAATTGTGCCGTCATTGAACAGATATATTATGTAAGACAATCGCTGCTGAAGGCAAAGCTTTGGCAGCGATTTTTCAGTTAAAATTAATTTTACATGCCTATACTGCATTATGATACAATAGCAGTAACGGAGGCGGAAGCAATGAAAATTTTATTAGCTGAGGATGATATAAATTTAGGCAAGCTTTTGAGCATGCTGCTGAAAAAACAAAATATAACTGTGAACTGGGTGCAGGATGGCGAGGCTGCCTACGATGCTGTGTATGCCGACGGCTATGATGTGCTGGTGTTGGACTGGATGATGCCGCTTCTGAGCGGACTTGATCTGTGCAAGCGTCTGCGTGAGGAGGATTATCAGGGAAAAATATTGCTGCTGACGGCCAAGGATACGTTGGCGGATAAGGTGCAGGGCTTAAACAGCGGTGCCGATGACTATCTGGTAAAGCCTTTCGAGCTGGAGGAGCTGGTGGCGCGTTTGAACGCTCTTTGCCGCCGCCAGGGACAGTACAGTGCGGAAAAGCTGCGTTACGGCGCTTATACGTTGGAAAGCTCTACTTATTGCCTGGCATACGGCGAGCGTCGTGTAGAGCTGCGTCCGCGTGAATTTAAGCTGCTGGAGCTGCTTTTGCGTAACCGTGGGCAGGTTATGCCGCGTGCGGTGCTGCAGGACCGCATCTGGGGCATTGACAGCGATGTGACGGAGAACAATCTTGATGTGCATATCCGTCTGCTGCGTAAAAAAATTATGGAGCTGAACGGAGAAGAACTGATTAAAACGATGCGGGGCGTGGGCTATTATGTGGAATAAGCCTTTTGAAAAGCTGCGCCGGCGTATGACCTGTTTATATGCAGCAATCTTCGGTGCTTTGATTTTAGTTATTGTAGCTGCTGCCTATACCTTTATCTGGTGGGAAATATTGGCGCACGAAAAGGAAAATCTTGTAGCGCAAATTTACCATGAGGGCGAAGAATGGGTAGAATCGGAGGAGGCTCCCTGCTCCGAAGCAGCTATCCGCAGCGGGAAGATGCTTGCATACTTTGTGAATGCAGATGGCTCGAAGGTAATTTTAAACCAGCTTGGAACAGGTGAGGCAGGTCAGGAGCTGATGAGTCATAAAGATGATTGGCCGAAGAAGCTGAATACATCGCGTCTTTTGCGGATGCAGAGTGCAAATGGCGTACGCTATCGCTACCTTGCCGCAGTTGCTCCTGTTATTGACGGTGATAAGCAGGTTGGCAGGCTGTATATGTTCAAAAATATGGAGTTTTATTATCATGCGGCCTATAAAACACTGTTTTTGCTTTTGTGTATGGCATTGATACTCTATTTTGCTGCCTGTTATTTCGGTTATTGGCTGGCAGAACGTAATATCCGTCCTATAAGCAACATGTATGCCAAGCAGCAGCAGTTCACAGCGGATGCTTCGCATGAAATGCGCACGCCGCTTGCCGTTATGAAGCTGGCTGTGCAGGGACTGCAGGAGGATGAGGACAGCAGGCTGAGCGATTTTGCCAAAGAGTCGGTAAACATGCTGCAAAGCGAGTCGGAAAGACTTAGCCGTCTTACGGAAAATCTTATGACGCTGGCGCGCAGCGATGAGAATATTCTTCCCGTTTATACGGCGCAGGTGGATATAACGGCGCTGTGTAAAAAGGTTGCATCGCAGATGTCGCTTTTGGCAGCAGAAAAAAAGCTGCAGATGAAGCAGGAAATCCAGGATAACTTGGTAATGCAGGGGGATGAAATGGCTTTATCGCGCTTGCTGATTATTCTGCTGGATAATGCTATGAAGTATTCATCGGAGCAGACGCAAATTACTCTGCGTGCAGCCAAGGTGAAAACGCATCTGGTGCTGGAGGTACGTGATGAAGGCTGTGGCATCAGTGACGATGATAAGCAGAAGATTTTTGACCGCTTCTTCCGCGTGGACAAGGCGCGCAGTCGTAGTCAGGGAGGCCTTGGCTTAGGCTTGTCGCTGGCGTTGGCTATTGTGCGGCAGCATGGCGGCAGCATCAAGGTTCTCGACAACAAGCCGCGGGGAACTATCATGTATGTGAAGCTGCCGACGACTGTAAAGTAATCCTTAAGCTTTCTTACAAGCTGAAATTAAGATGAATACCCCTTTCAGTAATCATTAAGTGAAGGTGTTTATACTGTGCTTAATGAAAAGCGGAGTATAGAAGCTCTGCTGCCGAAGGGGGATTTTTTATGCCACGAAAATATTGGCTGCTGCTTTTTGCAGCTGCCGCAGCATTGCTTTTTGTGGGTAATGGCAGCCTGCTGATTACAGACAGCGTAGAATCTAATTATGCTTTGACGGCAAAGGAGATGGTATTGAGCGGCGATTGGCTGTCACCGCAGATTTACGGTCATTACTGGTATGATAAGCCGATTTTCTTTTATTGGCTGACGGCGTTGGCTTATAAAATGTTTGGCTTTACGGAATTTGCTTCGCGCTTCTTTCCGGCGTTGTTCGGTTTGGGCAGCGTGACATTATTGGCGTGGGGTGGCAGCAAGCTCGAAAATGCGCGTAGCGGCTTTTTCAGTGCGTTGGTGCTGCTGAGCAGTGTAGAATTTTTTCTGATCAGCAAGTCGGTAATTACAGATGCTGTATTGTTCTTTTTCTTCAGTGCGACATTGCTGTTTTTCTATCTTGGCTATTGTGACGGCAGGGCGCGCTATTGGTACATTATGTATGCTGCAGCAGGCTTGGCAGTTCTCACCAAGGGACCGATTGGCGTGCTGCTGCCGGGATTGATTATTACGTTATTCCTGTTGTGGCAGCGTGATTGGCACGTACTGAAGCGCATGCATCTTGTAAGCGGCACATTGCTGTGTGCGGCGGTTGCCGTGCCCTGGTATGCTGTAATGTACAGCCTGCACGGCAGTGATTTCATCAATACCTTCTTCGGCACGCACAACTTCCTGCGCGCAACAGTATCGGAGCATCCGCGTGACGATGTGATTTATTATTATACGCTGGTAAATCTGCTGGCACTGTTTCCGTGGAGCGGACTTGTTCCTTGGGCTGCTTATAAATGGTGGCGGCAGGGACAGCGCAGCTTGGAAGAACAGCAAAAATTTTTACTGCTGTGGGCACTTGTTGTTTTCATTTTCTTTCAATGTATGGCAACGAAATACATCACCTATACCTATCCGCTGCTCTTTCCGGCCAGCCTTTTGCTGGGAAGCATGCTGGCAAAATATACTGACTATGCAGACGGCGGTTATATGTTTTTTGTCGGCGGCGGTCTTGCTGTATTGCTTGGCGGCGCCTGGTTTGCTGTAAGCAACAAGCTCATAGCTTCGGAGCTGCTGTTTTTGCTGCCGTTGGCGCTGATTGTCGGCGTGATGCTGGATTATATCTTGCGCTTAATGACAGAAGAGCGTGCTTACGGCATTGCGGCGATGTCGGTATTATTTTATATTGCGCTTGTTTTCAGCCTTGCTGTGCCGTTTAGCGAGCAGCGCAGTGCGAAGAATTTGGGTGAGATGCTGACGGGAAATGATGTACACGAGGTAGGCTTATATGGCAAATATCCTACTTCTGCAGTTTTTTACAGTAGCAGTAAGGTAGTTAAGCTGATGCATGAGCGTGAGGTTGCAGGCTATGTTCCCAAGGATTTTTCCTGGACCGGCAAGAACGTTATGCCTTACGCAACGCTGGAGCGGAATCCTTATCGTATTGTTGTGGTTACGCCCAAAAGCTATGATAGATTTATTGCTCAGCAGAATAAAAAATGGCAGGTTATTGATGCCGACAGCAGCTGGATTATGCTGAGAATGCAAAACAGCTGAGCCGGAATATAAATATCTCGATAATAAGTGCCTGTGACGAAGCGTTGCAGGCACTTTTAATAATTTGGCAGATTATCAGCAAATTAAAGAATAATTAAGTTTATGATAATATGCTATAATAAGGGAATAATAACTAAACAGGAGGCGTAAGCATGCACAATAAAAATTCTGCTATGGCGTTCATCGTGCTGCTTGGTGTCGTCAGCTTGTTCAGCGATATGACACATGAAGCAGCGACGAGTATTAAGGGCGCATATTTATTGATTTTAGGGGCGAGTGCTTCTACCATCGGTTTTATCTCCGGCGTAGGCGAGCTTTTGGGCTATGGCCTGCGTTATCTTTTTGGGCGCCTGGTAGATAAAACGCACAATTATTGGGGCTTTATGATTTTAGGCTATGCCGTGGATGTTTTTGCCGTACCGGCATTGGCGCTGGTCCATCGTGACGGCTGGATAGCAGCCTGTGTACTGCTCGTTGTTGAGCGCATCGGTAAGGCGATAAAAAAGCCTGCGAAGAATACTATTCTTTCCTTTGCAGCTTCGCAGGAGGGTGTCGGCAAAAGCTTTGCTATACAGGAAGCCTTGGATCAGCTTGGCGCTTTTATTGGCCCCTTGCTGCTTTATGCGGTGATGCTGTATAAGCATGGCGATGAATACGAGGTATACAATGCAGCCTTTGCTTTTCTGACTTTGCCTGCTGTCTGCACAATTGCTTTTTTACTGTTTGCTAAAAGCCGTTTCCCGAATCCGGAATCCTTTGAGCCGGAAGCTAAGACAGAGAAGAAGGATAGCTTTGTAGGCAAGAAAAGCTTTTATTTGTATCTTGCAGGTATCAGCTGTTTTGCTTTCGGCTTTGTAGATTTTCCGCTGGTGACTATGCATTTGGCAAAAAATAAGCTTTTTGATGACAGTATTTTGCCGTTGCTTTATTCCGGTGCGATGCTTGTGGATGCGGTGGCAGCGCTTTTCTTTGGCTGGCTGTTTGACAAAATGCGCACGAAGGCATTGGTTATTTCTACTGCGATTTCCGCGTTCTTTGCTGTGTTTGCTTTTGGCGCGACTTCGCCGGGAATGATTATGCTGGGCGTTGCTTTGTGGGGCGTAGGCATGGGCGCTCAGGAATCTGTTATGAAGGCTGCGGTTGCCACCATGACGAGCAAGAAGCATCGTGCCAGCAGCTACGGTGCGTTCGAATTTTTCTTTGGCTTAGCGTGGTTTTTGGGCAGCTGGCTGTTGGGAGCTGTTTATGATTATTCATTGAATACCTTCATCATTGTTTCTGTTGCGGCACAGCTTATTGCTGTACCCTGTTATCTTTTAAGTGAGCGTAGCTTTGCTGATGAAAACGGCAGGTGATTTGCTTCAAAAGTTACACTCCCTTATGTATTCGTGTATACATAAAAAAATTTTGAAAAAAGGCTTGCGTTCTTCAAAAAGTGTGTTATAATAGCGTACATAAGTAAATAACGAGTGGATGATGTATATGGGAGAAGGCACTGCCTACCGAAGGAGCAAAACTCTCAGGTGCTTAATTTTAAGCAGGAACCGTATGCTGACACAACTCTGGAGAGTCCCTTAAATGGGCGCCGAAGGTGCAAAGATGTATTCTGAAATTCAGAAACGTCCTTATCTCTCAGGCCAGTGGACAGAGCAAAGCTTATGTGATGGCGCTATTGCCTATCATATGTCATTGACTTTTACCGGAGTATTTTTTGTATACTCCGGTTTTTTATTTGCTTATAAGTAATTAATGGGAATTTAAAGGGAGATGTTTGAATCATGTTGGAAATTTTGAATGAAATTGATGCGTTTGTCTGGGGTCCGCCGCTTCTGGTACTTTTGGTTGGTACCGGTATTCTGCTGACCTTCCGTCTGAAGCTGCTGCAGGTTTTCAAGCTGCCACAGGCTTTGGGCCTGATCTTCAGTGCCAAGAACGATGGCAGTGGTGACGTAAACAGCTTTAAAGCATTGTGTACTGCACTGGCTGCAACTGTTGGTACCGGTAACATCGTTGGTGTTGCAACTGCAATTAAAGCAGGTGGCCCGGGCGCTTTGTTCTGGATGTGGATGGCAGCCTTCTTCGGTATGGCAACCAAATATTCCGAATGTCTGCTGGCTGTAAAATATCGTACTGTCGATGCTAACGGCAATATTTCCGGTGGTCCGATGTACTACATTGAAAATGGTCTTGGCAAAAAATACAAACCGCTGGCTGTTATGTTTGCTGTATTCGGTGTTCTGTGCGCATACTTTGGTATCGGTACCTTTGCTCAAGTAAACTCCATTGTTGAAATTACCCAGATTTCTGCAGGTATTCCTGTTGTTTACACCGGTATTGCTCTGACTGTTGTTGTTGCTGCTGTAACCATCGGCGGTCTGAAATCCATCGCAACTGTTGCTGCAAAGGTAGTTCCTGCTATGGCTCTGCTGTACTTTCTGACTACTGTCGGTATCATGATTGTTTTTGCTGATCAGGTTCCTGCTGCAATCGCAACTGTATTGAATTCTGCTTTCACTCCGACTGCTGCTCAAGGCGGTTTCCTTGGTGCAACCGTTATGCTGGCAATGCGCAGCGGTGTTGCCCGCGGCGTATTCTCCAACGAATCCGGCTTAGGTTCTGCTCCTATCGTAGCTGCTGCTGCTAAAACTAAATGGGCTGCAGAGCAAGGCTTGATTTCTATGACCGGTACTTTTATTGATACTATCATCATTTGTACTCTGACCGGCTTGTCTCTGGTTGTCAGCGGTGTATGGTGCGGACCTCTGAACGGTGCTGCAATGACTGAATCTGCCTTCACCATGGCGTTCCCTGCATTTGGCAGCATTCTGCTGTTGGTTGGCCTTGTACTCTTTGCTTTCACCACTATCCTTGGCTGGAACTACTACGGTGAACGTTGTGTAGAATATCTGATGGGCGTAAAGGCAATTCTGCCGTACCGCATCATCTTCATCTGCCTGATTGCCTGCGGTCCTTTCCTGAAGCTGGAAGAGATTTGGGTATTGGCGGATATTGTTAATGGCTTGATGGCTATTCCTAACTTAATTGCTCTGCTTGCTTTGTCCGGCGTAGTTGTTGCCGAAACCAAGGCTTATCAGAAGCATCTGGCTGAAGAAAAGAATAAATAAGTAAGCCTAGTATTTCATCTTTATATAGCAAAGCGGCGTTGTGCGATTCTCCCCAGAGTTCCCACAGCGCCGTTTTGTTATTAAAAAAAATCAATAAACATACTTTAGTTTACAGTTTTGCATGTATGCGTGTATACATTGCTGTAAGCTCTTGAATTTTGTTTAATATGTGTTATAATCAGATACATAAGTAAATAATGAGTGGATGAAGTACATAGGAGAAGGCAATGCCTACCGAAGGAGCAAAACTCTCAGGTGCTTATAAAAAGCAAGAACCGTGTACAGACACAACTCTGGAGAGTCCCTTGAATGGGCGCCGAAGGTGCAAAGATGTGCGTATACACATCCTTATCTCTCAGGCCAGTGGACGGAGCAAAACAACAATTATAGCATAGCTATCAGGGCCGCTGACAAACCGGAGTATCAGATAATCATACTCCGGCTTTTTATTTACTTAGGGAACTTTGAAAATGAGAGGGGAAATCATCATGTTGGAAACATTGAATGCAATTGATTCGTTTGTCTGGGGTCCGCCGCTACTGGTGCTGCTTGTAGGTACCGGCATTATGCTGACTATTCGTTTAGGCTTGCTGCAGGTATTGAAGCTGCCGCAGGCATTGAAGCTGATCTTCTGTGCCAAGAATGATGGTCACGGTGATGTAAACAGCTTTAAAGCTCTGTGTACTGCTCTTGCTGCAACTGTTGGTACCGGTAACATTGTCGGTGTTGCTACCGCAATTAAGGCCGGTGGCCCCGGTGCATTGTTCTGGATGTGGCTGGCTGCCTTCTTCGGTATGGCAACCAAATATGCGGAATGCCTGCTGGCTGTAAAATATCGTACTGTCGACGCTAACGGCAATATCTCCGGCGGTCCGATGTATTACATTCAAAACGGTCTTGGCAAGCAATATAAACCATTGGCTATGATGTTCTGTATTTTCGGTATCATGTGCGCGTACTTCGGCGTAGGTACCTTCGCTCAGGTAAACTCCATCGTTGAGATTACCAAAATCTCTGTTGGTATCCCGGTTATCTACACCGGTATTGCTCTTACCGTATTGGTTGCTGCTGTAACCATCGGCGGTCTGAAATCTATCTCTAATGTTTCTTCTAAGGTTGTTCCCGGCATGGCAGTAATTTACTTCTTTACTACCTTGGGCATTTTAGTTAGCTTTGCGGACCAGGTTCCGGGCGCTATCGCACTGGTTATTGAAAGTGCCTTCACTACTACTGCTGCACAGGGCGGCTTCCTTGGTGCAACTGTTATGCTGGCGATGCGTAATGGTGTTGCCCGCGGCGTATTCTCCAACGAATCCGGCTTAGGCTCTGCTCCTATCGTAGCAGCTGCAGCAAAAACTCATTGGCCTGCTGAACAAGGTCTGGTTTCCATGACCGGTACCTTCATTGATACTATCATCATCTGCACCATGACCGGTTTGTCCTTGATTGTTACCGGCGTTTGGAACGGCGATCTCAACGGTGCTGCCATGACTAATGCAGCCTTCAGCTCTGCATTCCCTGCCTTTGGTACTTGGTTACTGTTGGTTGGCCTGGTGCTCTTCGCCTTCACTACTATCCTTGGCTGGAACTACTACGGCGAACGTTGTGTAGAATATCTGATGGGTGTTAAAGCAATTCTTCCGTATCGCATCGGTTTCATTATTCTTGTAGCTGTTGGCCCGTTCCTGAAGTTGGAAGAAATCTGGGTTATGTCCGATATCGTTAACGGTCTGATGGCTCTGCCTAACCTGATTGCTCTGGTTGCACTTTCCGGCGTAGTTGTTGCTGAAACTAAGGCATATCAACAGCATCTCAAAGAAGAGGCTGAGCTGGTTCCGGCAAAATTAGCCGAAGAAACCAATCATTAAGTTATCCCATTTAATTTAATATAGTGCAGCGGCACTGTGAGACTCTCCCCAGAGTTCCCACAGTGCCGCTTGCCTTTGCGCTTGCACAAAAGTTAGCGGTATGCTAAACTAGCCTTAGAGAGATTACTTACAATCTTTTAAATCAAATGTATCAGTAACCAACTAAGTGTATATTTTTCTGTGTGCCGGTTGGTTTGTCAGTATCAGTAGATGAAAGGAAGTGCGCAATGAGCATTATCGGTAATATTATCTGGTTTTTATTTGGCGGTATTTTAGCAGGCATTATCTGGTATCTTGTAGGCCTGTTATGGTGTTTGACGATTATCGGTATTCCGGTAGGACTGCAGTGCTTTAAGCTGGGACGCTTGAGCTTCTTTCCCTTTGGCAAGGACGTAGTTTTGAGCGGTGAAACAACCTCATTGCTGTTAAATATTTTCTGGCTGATTTTTGGCGGTATCGAGCTGGCAATTACGCATGCGGTTTTTGCTGTAATTTTGTGCTGTACGATTATCGGCATTCCCTTCGGAATGCAGCATTTTAAGCTGGCTAAGCTGGCACTGTTGCCGTTTGGAGCACAGATTACGGATAAGTAAGAATTTAATTTGAATGCAAGAGCAGTTCATGCAGGAATTTTATTCACGATTTCTTCAAAACTTTGCCCTTGCTATGTCACAGCAATATAGTATACTATGAGTGTAGCAAGAAGTTGCTACACCCTTCCCATCAAATTCATCATAAACAGCTTTCCTAAGAGAAACAGCCTGCAATATCCCCTGCAGGCTGTTTTCTCGTTTTCTAAAGCTCGTGTTGCTTTGTTGGCATTAAAATTGAACGTTTTGATTTATAAAAATAAGCCGTAAACGTGCTTTAGCGTTTATGGTTTACTTTTTTAGCATTATGGTTAACTTTGCAATAAAAGAAGGTTGACTAATCTTTTTATCACGTATATAATTATTAAGTACACGAATTTATGATGGAGGCACTGTTGTGATTAGTATAAAGAATTTGAAGCATTACTATACAGATGCTGATGGCAATGAGGTAAGGGCACTGGACGGCGTAAGCCTGGAAATTAAGCAGGGCGAATTTGTTGCCGTTATCGGCGCTAACGGCAGCGGTAAATCTACGCTGGCACGTCATTTGAACGCTTTGCTGCTGCCTACTGACGGCACTGTACTGGTGGATGGTATGGACACCGATGATGAAAGCAAAATGTGGGATATCCGCCAAAAGGTGGGCATGGTGTTCCAAAATCCCGACAACCAGATAGTTGCTGCGATTGTGGAAGAGGATGTGGCCTTCGGTCCGGAAAATATCGGCGTACCCGGTCCGGAAATACCGCAGCGTGTAGCAGATTCATTAGCTGCAGTAGGCATGACGGAATATGCCAAGCATGCACCGCATCTTTTGAGCGGCGGCCAGAAGCAGCGTGTGGCTATAGCAGGCATTCTGGCGCTGCAGCCGGAATGCATTGTGCTGGACGAGCCGACAGCGATGCTCGACCCGCAGGGACGCAAGGAAATCGTCGGCACTGTACGCAAGCTCAATGAAGAAAAAAAGATGACTATAGTTTATATTACGCACTACATGGTTGAGGCTTTGGCTGCTGACCGCGTAGTTGTTATGGAAAAAGGTCATATCAGATTTATGGGTACTCCGCGTGAGGTTTTCAGCAGAGTGGATGAGCTGGAGGCCTTGGGACTGGAGGCTCCGCTGGCAGCGAAGGTAGCCAGCGAGCTGCGCAAAAGCGGTGTAAAGCTGCCGCAGGATATTATTACAGATGAGGAGCTGGCGCAGGCATTATGTCAATAAAACTTTCTAATATATATCATACATATTCCAAGGGCACGCCGTTTGAACGCTTGGCGCTCAATGATGTGTCGCTGGAGATTGCCAAGGGCGAAATAGTTGCTATTATAGGACACACCGGCAGCGGTAAATCAACCTTAGTACAACATCTTAATGGTCTGCTGAAGCCGGATAAGGGCAGCGCAAGCATTGATGATATTGATATTACTGCCAAGGGTGCGGAAGCCAAGACTGCACGCCAGCAGGTTGGCATGGTATTTCAGTATCCCGAGCATCAGCTGTTTGCGGAAACTGTTTTTGAGGATATCGCTTTCGGTCCGCGCAATAAGGGCTTTGCCGAGGATGAGGTAGAAAAGCAGGTGCGTGAGGCTATGGCCTTCGTCGGCTTGGATTATGATACCTATGCGCAGCGCTCTCCCTTTCAGCTGAGTGGCGGCCAGATGCGCCGTGTAGCTATTGCCGGCGTAGTTGCGATGAACCCGGATTATCTGGTTTTGGACGAGCCTTCCGCAGGCCTGGACCCGCGCAGCCGTAATGCAGTATTCAAGGAAATCATGTCGCTGCACAAAAGCCGTGGCATTGCCATTGTGCTGGTAACGCACAGCATGGAGGAGGCAGTAAAATATGCTGACCGTCTGCTGGTTATCAACACCGGCAAGGTGATGTTCGACGGTACTCCCGCAGATATTTTCAAGCAGCATGCCGATGAGCTGGTCAAGGTTGGCGTAGATGTGCCGCAGGTTTACAAGCTGGCGGATTTACTGCGCAAAAACGGCCTGGCAGTGAAAGAGAATATTAAGGACGAAATGAGCCTGGTTAAGGCGATTAAGCAAGCAAAGGGGTGGAAATAATGCTGACAGATATAACCTTAGGACAATATTTCCCCGGTAACTCCTTTATCCATAAGCTTGATCCGCGTACTAAGCTGTTGGCTACCTTGATTTATATCATTGCTATTTTCTTTGCGGTAACGCCGTTGGCTTATGGCATTCTGACCACCTTTGCAGCTGTGGTAATTCTTATCTCGAGAGTTCCCTGGATGCTGGTCTTCAAATCACTGAAGCCTATCTGGATTATCGTTATCCTGACGATGCTGATTCATATGTTTACCGCTCCCGGTGAGCATATTGTCTTTACCTGGAAGTTTTTGAGCGTAACTGCCGAAGGCATCGATATGGGCGTAAAGATGGCTGTACGCCTGATTCTGCTGCTGCTGTTTTCTTCGGTGCTGACCTTTACGACATCGCCGATTGTACTGACTGACGGTATTGAAAATCTGCTGCGTCCGTTCAAAAAGCTGGGCGTTCCGGCGCATGAGCTGGCTATGATGATGACCATTGCTTTGCGCTTTATTCCTACATTATTGGATGAAACAGACCGCATTATGAAGGCACAGACCTCTCGCGGAGCTGATTTTGCCAGCGGCAATATCTTCCAGAGAATGAAAAATATGCTGCCTTTGCTGGTACCGCTGTTTATCAGTGCCTTCCGCCGTGCCGATGAACTGGCTGTGGCTATGGAAGCACGCTGCTATCGCGGCGGTGAAGGACGTACGCGCATGCATGAGCTGGCATATGCTGGCCGTGATTACCTGGCCTTTGCTTTGATTATTATACTGGCGGTTTGGCTCGCAGTATTGCGCTGGGGGAATGTATGCGTACAATAAAGCTGGTTGTAGCCTATGACGGCAGTGCCTATCACGGTTTTCAGAAGCAGAAGAACGTGCAGACGGTGCAAAATGTTTTGGAAGAAGCGTTGACTATGCTGTGCGGCGAAAAAGTAGTAACCGCAGGCAGTGGACGCACGGATGCCTGGGTACATGCTTTGGCACAGACAGTGACCTTTACTACGAATGGTCGCATTCCCTGTGCTAATCTGGTGCGTGCGGCGGCAAGCCTGCTGCCGGAGGATATCGTGGTTGTGAGCGCCGAGGAGATGCCGGAAGGCTTTCACGCACGCTTCAGCGCACAGTGGAAGACGTATCATTACAAGCTGCTTGTCAATGAGCACGTCAATCCCTTTATGGTGCGTTATGCCTGGCAGCTGCGTCAGCAGCTTGAGGTGAAGGCCATGAACGAAGCGGCGGAGCTACTGCTGGGAACGCATGATTTCAGTGCCTTCCGAAGCAGCGGCAGTGTTGATACTTCGCCGATAAAAACAATTTATGCTGCCAAGTGGCAGCAGCAGGGAGAAGAGATTCTTTTCCGCATCAGCGGTGACGGCTTTTTGTATCACATGGTACGCAACATAGTCTGGTCCCTGGTACAGGTGGGAATGGGCAAGCGTACGGTGCAGGATTTTGCCGCCGAGCTGACGGCACAGCGCTGTGAATTCCTGAACGAGCCTGCTCCGGCACAGGGTTTATATCTGGCGGAGGTCGGTTATCGGGAGTATCCGCAGCTTTAAGGGAAAAACTCTTGGAAAATGCTAAAATTTTAACAAAAATACTTGACTTAAACTCTTAAGTTGCGTATAATATATCTACGTGATTTTCCGCTTGATTTCACTAGCCCCGAAATACGGTGAGAAGATCGCAACGAACTGTATATTTGGAAAATATCTAGGAGGGACACAAGCGATGAAATCTTTTATGGCTAATCCGTCTAACATCGAACACAAATGGTACGTTGTTGACGCAGCTGATAAAACTCTGGGCCGCCTGGCTGCAGAGGTTGCAAAAGTCCTGCGCGGTAAACACAAACCGACCTTTACCCCGCACATGGACACCGGTGATCACGTAATCATTATCAATGCAGATAAGGTTGTTCTGACCGGCAAAAAACTGACTCACAAAATTTATTTCCGTCATTCCGGTTATCTCGGCGGCGACAGCTATGTAAAAGCTGGCGACATGCTGAAGAAAAACCCTGTAAAAATGGTAGAGCTCGCTGTTAAAGGCATGATTCCGCACAACAGCCTCGGCGCTCAAATTTTCTCCAAACTTCATGTATATGCTGGCAGCGAACATCCGCATGCAGCTCAAAAACCTGAAGTAATGGAAATCAACGTTAGATAATATCCGGGAGGGAACAAATAAATGGCAGTAGTTACTTATAACGCAACTGGTCGTCGTAAATCTTCTGTTGCTCGCGTTCGCCTGGTTCCGGGTGAAGGCAACATCGTTATCAACGACCGTGAATTGAACAAATACTTTGGTCTGAAAACCTTAGAGCTGATTGTTAACCAACCGCTCGAAGTTACCGAAACCAAAGGCAAATATGACGTACTCGTTAACGTAAACGGCGGCGGCATTTCCGGCCAAGCTGGTGCTATCCGTCACGGCATTGCTCGCGCACTGCTGAAAGTTGACGCTGAATTCCGTCCTGCACTGAAAAAAGCAGGCTTCCTGACTCGCGACCCGCGCGAAAAAGAACGTCGTAAATACGGCTTGAAGAAAGCTCGTAAAGCTAGCCAGTTCTCCAAACGTTAATAGAGAAGGCTATCTCAATCAATCACAAATCGCAAGAAAAGCCCGTAACCATGCAGGTTGCGGGCTTTTTCTTCGCCTCCATTATTTTCAAAAAGTGTCCACAGCTTATAGAAAATCAGCTACGTATGTAACGAGTATGCAACACATATGTAACACGTATGTAACAAACTATATTAAATTTATAGCCTCTAACAGTTGCTCTAACGTCTTATGAGTGTAAACTCTTTCCGTTACGTCGGAGCTGGCGTGCCCCAGAATTAGCTTCTTGATTTTTACATTTACGTCTTTATCATCAAGCAGGCTTGCGCAAGTGTGGCGGCCGTCACCGGGCAAGTGGTCCATCTTAAACATATTCATTACCGGTTCCCAATATCTGCTGCGGTATGCGTCATAGGATATATTCTTGCCCCGTTCATCAGAAAAGATATATTCGCCGGTGCTGCGTTCACAAGCATCCTTGAAGAAGTCGAATATTTTATCAGCAATAGGAATTCTTCTGCCGCGGCCTGCCGCAGTTTTCATGCCGCCAACGAAGAATTTATTTTCAAAGTCGACGTTCGCCTTCTCAACCTTCACTAGCTCGGTGGGGCGCATGCCGGTATAACAGAGGATAAGCACGGCTTGCACTTTTATATCCTTGCTGTTTTCCCATAATATAGCAAGCTCCTTTTTAGTAAGCGGATTGTGTATTCTGCTTTCAACCTGGGGCGGTAGGCTAGTAAGCTCAACATAATTTTTTACTATAATATCATTAGCAAGCGCATATTTGGCCATCAGATTACATACGATTCGGATTGCCTTCTTGGTAGCGTAGCCTTTGTCGCAGTCATTTATGACTTGCTGAAATTGCGCAGTCTTAATATCTTTGAACGGTATATCCCATAGTGGCGCGCAGCGCTTATATGCTGCCTTATATTGGTTAGATTGCTCTTTGCCGTCAACGTAGGTTGCGGCTTCCCATCTCTCGTGTACCTGGGCAAACGTCAAGCCTACGCTTTCAACATCATAGGGTGATTGATTGTATTCAGCCAGGGCATTAAGGGCTTCCGTGCGCTTTGCATAGTAGCCTAGTATTTTCATAAGCTGGCGACCTTCATCGGTAAAGCCCGTTGTAATGCGGACCATATACGGCCGCCGCCGGTTCCCGGTCAGCTTCGTAACAGAGCCATAGCCGTTAGGTAATTTCATGTTTAGTTGCTCCTTCCTTTTTCAGTTGTTGCATTTTTTGCAACAGTTGTGGATAAACTGTGTATTAATTCTTTCAAGCGTTTATATGAAGTTATTATTCACAAATTAAACATATTATCATGATATAATATAAGTAGGTGTTCGGGGCGGCTGTGCGGTCCGGTGTAGGCGCAGTAGACGGCGCAGTTTCCGCGAACACTGATACAAGCACTATAGTACCTTCATTTTTTCGGGGTGTTGAAATGAAGATGCAATCTTGATTTTCCTTAGCTCTCCTTTTTTCTAGGTTTTCATGTGTTCAGATTCTTTATGCTAAACAACCTCCTTTCAAAATTGTGTTTACGGTTCGGCAAAAACAACAGCAACAATAGCTCACGTGTACGGCGTGGGCTATTGTTGTTTTTGTTTGAAAATCTCATTACGCAATTTCAGATATAATTCTGTTAGCGACATATGCTTAGTATCTTTGGAAGTTTTACCCTTGAACACAGCAAATAGAATAAAAAGAAGATAGTAAGCAGTGCAACACCATACAGTATAATAGGCAACAGGACTTACAGTTTTAGCTAAAAATACAAATGGAATTAAAGATAATATAAACAAATATAAATTATTAATATTTTTATATAAATAACATAAAAATTTAACAGTAGCAACAGCTACAAGTCCGTTGACTAGGGCCATATAACCGGTGCCAAAATATGAGCCAAACGCGAATATAAAGCAATAAAACATTGCCTTCTCTGACATAGTAAATTCACTCCTATATAAAAAAATAATGGGCAGCTTTTTAGACTGCCAATGTCACGCCTTGCGCCAATGGCACAGCGAAAATTGTTTGATAGAGGTTCTTAATCTGTAGGCTTATAGTGTCACTGTCAACCATGTTAACCACCTCACTTTCTGTCTTTATTTGATTTAATAATAGCACATTTAAATGTAAACTGCAATTCAAATAATTACTTTTCCTAAAACTCTTTATAATGAGCGAGCTTAGTGGTAGAATATAAATAGGTTCTTAATGTTGTAGGCCTGCTTTAATTTGAATGGAGGGCACAATGCAGGTTTTATTGAGTAGGATAATCGGTATATTGCGGGAAGTGAAAGATGAAGAAACGCTGGCTGTCATATACAGTTTTATCCTTGGACTTGTAGACGAAGATTGATTTTTTATTTGCTGCACTAATTTAAAAGGCATAGCAAAATCCCCCGTACCGCGGATGGTACGGGGGATTTTTTTATTTGCCGGTTATTTGCTTTTTTGCCAGATTATGAACGAAATCTTCAAATAAAGTTTTCATCTCGGGCGGCAGTTTGAGATATTCCAAAAATAGATTCTTGGTAAACTCATCATCTGTCTTTAGCAGCTTGCCAACTTGCAGTGCTAATTCTTCGTTGGTTGTATTCCTGGCACGGAACATTTCACCTTCGCCAGTACGTAGCCAATCTTCATTAACGTAAAATACACGGCAGATGTCTGCGATTGTTCGCTCTGATAAATTCGTTGAGCCGCGTTCATAACCAGCAACGGTAGAACGATTGACCTGAATTTTATCCGCAAACTCCTGTTGATTTAGTTTTAAAGCTTTGCGCAATAGCTTTAAACGCTCTTTCATTGTTGCTCACTCCTTTCTAGTGTTTCCACCAAACATTGCACGATTATTTTACTACATATAGGTAGGAAAATCAAGAAAAATAATGTTTCTAAAAAACAAAAATAGATTTACAAACACAGCGCTAGAATGTATAATAATAACACAGGATGTTTTTTAAAAAGAAAAAACGATTTTCAAAAACATCGGAAGGAGGGAAAGAGGATGTATAGCTTTAATGAGCTGAGCGAAAGCCAAAAGCTGACAGCAGAAGAAAAAAAGACTGCTAAACAAATTCTTGGTTTGCTCAACGGTCAGAACCATGTAGCAGCAAAGCAGATGCTTGACTTCTGTAGCTACGTAATCGAATGTAATTCTAACGTTGCTGTTGTTTTTGAAGAAGAGCAAGCAGAAGCTTGATGTTGTTATCGGTAGAGATTATCCGGCACTGCTTTTCCTGGTCAATATAAAAAGCGCAGCCTGGACAATCAATTTTAATACCGGTAGCCATACCTCCGGTAATTGGACATTTTTTAGGCATTTCAATAAACATAATATCACCTCCGTTCTGTAACACCTATTATAGCACGGGAGAGATGGAAAGGGGCGAGAATAATGGAAGTAAAGCAAGAAGTATTCACTGAAAAACGCGTAAAGCGCACGGCGGTTGATATGTCCAAGCTTAAAGCGGACGGCCTTATGGTTGCGGCCGCATATATGCAGGGCTTGCAAGCTGCCGTAAGACTGTGTGAACAGCAACAACAGGTAGTCGGCCAGTAGGGCTGAAATAGAAACAAGCCCCGCGCCTAGCGTCGGCGCGGGCAGGAGGTGTGCTTTGAATAGTAGGACCGACAAAGATTTGAAAAGAATCATGGGCGCAATCCGGTGTGACACGCTGGAAGAAAAAAGCTAAAAAGAAAGAACGCGCAGAAGCTATTGAAAGAGCTGAAAAACGCTACGAAACGGCAATGCGCTTTCTAAAGCAAAGGAGGCAGTAAGATGCTTGGAAACGTTCCTATTAAAACGGCCGCACGGCTCATGCAGAAAAGCGAGATGTTTGTGCGTATGGGCCTGCGTAGTGGCGCGTTACCGTTCGGCGTGGCAATTCACGCCAGCAGTAAAAAGAGTTGGGCTTATCATATCAGCCCCGCAAAATTTGCTGAGTACATGGGGATTACGCCTCTTGACTTAGAGGCAGAAGTTTGGAGGTACGAATGACTAGGAAAAAGAGAAAATGCGCTGTGTGCGGTAAAGACTTGTCGCACATGAACTTCTCTAAAGTAGTAGATAAGGAAAGCGGCCTGCTTGTTACCGTGTGCAGCGGCGGCGAGTGCTGGCGTAAGATTGTAATGAAAGGATGGGCAAAATGAGCAAGACTACTAAAGGATTAGTAAAGGCTTTTATCATCACTGTTATTCTGCTTGCTGGTCTTGTCTTTCTGACCGGTGGCAGCGCCGCAAAGCTGGCCATTAGAGCACATGGTGTTTTGTTCCCTAGTTATAGCAGAACCCTGGTTGCTTACTATGTAAGCGAAGGGGAGACAGTGTGGGACATTGCAAATGCTCACATGAAAGAGCAGGACAAGTACAGAGATTGTCGCGAGCTGATGTTTGATATTCGCGAGCATAACAATCTTATAGGTAAAGAGCTGCAAGCGGGGCAACAAATTGTTATCCCTTTGTATAAAGAAATTTAATTTTATTTTTGAAAGGAGATTGATTTTATGAACAACGAATTCGAGCTGGCGATTAAAGATTTCGTCCGCAATGGCGGCGTAGTGCTTGCCGCTAACCACAATGCAAACATTGTCGGCGTCAAAGGCAATATGAATGAGGTCGATGAATACCTTATAAAAGCACTTCTTGGAATGAGCGTATCGGTTATCAAAAATAACCCCAAGGCCTTTGAGGTTATGGCGGCGGCTACAGTAGTTCACCTGTGGAGGGTTGTAAAAATTGCAGAGCAAAAATACAACGCACCGAACCTCGCTAAAGATGTGATGTATCGCATCGTGGGAGCGTTGACCGACGAAGATATTACGTATATGACAGCTCTCTCCGCGAAACGTATGTTAGAAGATATAGAGAAAAGTGGGAAAGTAGGGAAAATAGAAAAATGAAGGGCAAATTAATTATGACAGTTGAGCAGGCGGCTGACCGCGTGGCGTGGGAACGCGTCCGCAATAGCGGTATCGGCGGCAGCGATATTGCCTGCATCATGGGACTTAATCCCTGGAAGAGCGCTTACGCACTCTACGCTGAAAAGCATGGCGACGTTGAGCCGGAGGACCTTTCCAATAATGAATTTGTTTATTGGGGTACGGTGCTTGAACAGGTTGTAGCTGACAGATTCTGCGAGCTGACCGGCAAGAAGGTTCGCAAGTGCGGCACGCTGCAAGATGAAAGCTATGATTTCATGCTTGCGAATGTTGACCGCCTTGTGATTGGTGAGAACGCAGGCTTGGAATGTAAGACTGCGAACGGCTTTAAGTCGAAAGATTGGGACGGCGACGAGCTGCCAGATTCTTATTATTGCCAGTGTCAGTGGTACATGATGATTACCGGCTGCGAGAAGTGGTACATTGCCTGCTTAATCGGCGGCAACCATTTTGTATGGAAGGAAATTCCGCGCAACGATGAGTTTATTTCAGATATGAGAGCGCAAGCGATTATATTCTGGAATAACCTCCAGAGCAATATCCCGCCGGAGGTTGACGGCAGCGAAAGTACTGCCGCAACCATTGACAAAATGAATAAGGATAAGTTAGCGGTTGACAGTATCGCACTGCCTAGTGCAGCAGAACAATACATTAAGCGTATTGATGGGCTGACGGCAACAAAAAAGGTACTGGAAGAACAGTTAGGCCAGGCACAAAATGCCTTGAAGCTCATGCTGAACGGCAGCGAAAATGGTATGTTCAGAGATAGAAAGATTACCTATAAACAGACTGCTGCAAGGGTGACGCTGGACAGCAGGGCGCTGAAAAAAGACCTGCCGGACGTATACGAAAAGTATGCTAAAGTTGGCAAGCCTAGTATGAGGTTCACGTTAAAATGAGCCTTACAGAGCAGGAGAAATTAGGCGTAACCTTGTTCCATAAGCGGAAGGAATTAAGCCTGCTGCAAGGTGAAGTTGCGCTAATGGTTGGCGTGGAAAAGCCGACCATTAGCGCATACGAATGCGGCGTAGTTAAAAATATTGCATTGCGTACACGTGTAAAATTGGCACAAGCATTAGACTTGTCGCTGGAAGAAATTCTGTATGACAGTGAAAAAGACTGTTTGAAATTAAGGAGGTTAAAAGAATAATGGCAACAGTAAAAGGTATTACAAAAAGAGCGGATACTAGTGCAGTAAAAGCTCCGTCGACTTTGAGCTTAGCGATTAACAGTGCAGCGGTACAGCAGCGCTTTGAAAAGATGCTCGGTGAAAATGCCGGCAGTTTTTTGTCCAGCGTTCTTACTGTATGCAACAACAATAAGTTGCTGCGCGCGGCGGACTATCGCACAATCCTTGCGGCGGCAGCAACGGCGGCAAGTCTTAAACTTTCGGTAACTCCGGATTTGGGAGAGGCGTATATCGTTCCGCGTGGTGGGCAGGCGTGCTACCAGACCGGCTATCGTGGTTTGATTCAACTGGCACAGCGCAGCCGTCTCATGAAAAAAATCATCATGACGCCGGTGCGGGAAGGCGAACTGTTGAATTGGTGCGTGCTTGATGAAACTTATGATAAGGGAAAAAGAATAAGCGATAAGGTTGTTGGCTATTATGCGTACTTTGAAACGATTGACGGCTTTGAAAAGGCTGCATACTGGACTAAAGAAGAAGTTGTTACTCACGCTAAACGCTTTAGCAAGGCTTTCAACAGTGGCCCGTGGCAAACAGACTTCGATGCAATGGCCTGCAAAACGGTGCTTATTTCTATCCTCAAAACTTACGCTCCGAAGTCTGTTGACTTAATGAAGGCACTTGAAAATGAAAACAAAGTGGCTTCTATGAACGAAACCACCGGTGAGGCTGAATACATCGACGTTGACGCAGAGAACGCTACAGAGCAAGCGCAGGAGCTTGCAGAGGGCGGCAAGGTTGATACTGTAACCGGCGAAATTTTCACGGCAGAAGAAATTGAAGCAAGTATGAAATAGGTGGTAAAGCATGGCTGATGTAGGCTGGGTAAGACTTTCAACAAGACTGTTTGAAAATCGCAAAATTAAATACCTGCTGAATCAACCTAAAGGCGCGGAACTGGTCCTATTGTGGGTACATCTGCTGTGCGCAGCAGGAACCGTTAACGATGGCGGTAGGGTGTACATCTCTCAAAACGTGATGTACACTCCGCAGTCATTAGCTGCTGATTTTGGAGTGCCGAAAACCATTGCCGACAAAGCATTAACTTTATTCCAGGACTTGGAATTGATAGAAGTCAAAAGTGATGGTTGTATTCGAATCTTGGGTTGGGAGAAGCATCAAAATGTCACGGGACTAGAAAAGATACGTGAGCAGAACAGGTTGAGAAAGCAGAAGCAAAGACAGTGTGACAAGTCACGCAATGTTGATGAGGATATGTCACGTGACGGTCACGTGACAGAGTGTGACAAGTCACGCAATGTCACGCAACAGAGAAGAGAAGAGAAGAATAGAAAAGAAAAGGATGATTATCATCATCCTAAAAGAAATGACGATGACGAGAAAAAAACGCATACTGAAATTTTTGCCTTGTGGGAGAAAAACATGATGCCGCTTACTCCAATCGTCGGAGAAAAACTGCAAGCCTTGTTAGGTGAGGTTGGTGAAGCTGCCGTAGAGCAAGGAATACTAGCGGCGGTAGAGCACGGCGCTAGAAACTTTGCGTATGTGCAGACCGTAGCAAGAAACTACGTCAGCGGCAACAGCAAGAAGCAAGGCAGGAATGATTATACAGGCATGGACCTAGTGAACGAATTGTACGGAGGCGAAGAAGATGCTGCAACAGCAGAGAATAGCCCAAACGATTGTTAAACTGCAACAGGCAGGAAAACGGATGCCGCAGGATATACGCCCTGGCTTTGACCGCCTGGAAGAAGCGAAACGAATCTTGTCAGAAACAGTCAACCTTTGGGCAGGAATTTTTAATCAGCAAAATATAGGCCTTGACCGGTGGGAGAAGGCAGAGCAGATAGCGCTTACCTTGACCGGTGCGAACGGCCTTAACGTGAATATTATCAGCCCGGCGCTGATGCAGGCTGCTTTGAAGCAGGCAGAAGAAGCTCATGTGCAGGAGAATATAAACCGCTGCAACATGGAGAAGCTGAGCGACGGCAAGCCGCTTGCTGATAGGCTGAACAGTATGCTGCTGAAATGGACGGCGGCAAAGCTGACGGAACACCGGCTCATTATGCCGTATATGCCGCAGAACAAAGATGTGTTTGAATACGGCCGGCAGATTGGCTTGAATGATAACGCTATTGACAATCAATTCCGTATCCTGCAATGCTACATGAACGACTTTACGTACAGTCGCAAGCATAATGAGCCTTGTAAAAGTAAGCTGCTGAAATGTGGCGATACGCTTACTTTGGAGGTGCTGGCGTGAATAATTGGACGGTCCGTGAAGTAAAAAGATAAACAAGGAGGTTGAAGAACATGGAACATCAAGAAAAGCTCATCAAGGCTGTTAATGCAGAGCTGGAAGAATGGCGGCTTAGCGGCGATACTGACTATCTGCATAAGGCTATGGCTGTTATTCGTGCGGCGATTGAAAAGAAGGAGGAAGAATAAATGACCGTCAAAGAATTTTACGAATGGGCAGTAAAACATGACGCAGAAAATGAGCATTTAACATTAGATGTTTTGTCGCATTATACTGGTTATGCCACTGGAGTTGATGAAAAAATGATTGTTATAGATAGCGGCAAAAATAAAAAACCTAATGGTGTGCGTATTATAGTGTAGGTTATCTAAGAAAAGAAGGTATAAACATGGCTAAAAATTTAATCCCTGAAATCGCTAAGATGCTCGGCGTAGAGCTGGGCGAAGAATTTAAAATTAAGGGACGTGAATATATTTTTCACTTCGTCGACAACGGATTAATAGCTTACAGAACTGATGGTAGTGTATTGCCTTATGAAAACTGTCTTGCTCATTTTCTGTGGTTAATAAATGGTGCAGAAGAAATCGTTAAAATGCCTTGGAAGCCGAAAGAAGGTACTGAGGTTTATACATTTAGCTTCACAACACATGAATATAACTCACGATTTTGCCCACATAAAGGCGTTTGGTATGTTACCAAATGGAATTGGGCCGGGTTTCCTTGGCAGATTGCTGCATTAGACAAAGGCTGGGTATTTAGAACTAAACAAGAAGCTGAAGCTGCACTCCCCGCCGTTGCAAAGGAAATGGGCGTTAATTATGAGCTATAGGAGGCTTTAAATGAATTATGGCGATAAACATACAGAAGATAGTCTTGTGTCACGTTTAGGGCGTTTATACGGCATTGAGCGTGGCTTAGATTGCGGCCCGATCAAAGAGGCATCAAGAAACAGTGGGATGTTTGCGTGTATATAGACAGAGAGACATGTGTCTATGGCACTTATGATACTAAGGATGAGGCCTTGCGAATTCTCAATTACTTGGCTTCAACTATAAACAGTAAGAATAAATAACTAGCCCTAGGGTGCGGCGGCTGGGTTGCCGAATGGCAGTAGGTTGCGGACTTGGCAACAGTAGGCCCATTATTGTTATGGACTGATGAAACAGGCCTGCGTAAAATCCAAGAATTCTTACGCCGCCGCTTTTTATAAAAGGAGTGATAGAATGAAACATTACAGGCTTAGATGGGAAAGTATAGCGTTCCCGGATATGGGACTTACAGAAATCGTCGATGCAGAAACGGCGAAAGACGCTAAAGTCAAGGCTGAGAAGAATTCTACCGATGAATTTCTGTCAGTATATTATTTAGACGAAATAGAGGAGGTACCAGAATGTGTAGTAAACATATGAGTGAATTCGTGTGCCAACAGCTTGACGAATTGGAGGCGCTGTTTAAGAAAAAGCATGAGCAGTATTCCTCCGGCGCAGATGAGCTTGCTAATTTTCGCTGCGGCGCGCTGCTGAACGAACGTAGCGACGATGCAGAGGGAATGTTTGAGGAACTGAAAGCGTATATGGCAAAGCATATCGCTTTTGTTTATACTCATGATATTCATGGTGATAAAATCGCTGAAAGTCTGAAGGATATTGCCGTATATAGTCTGATTGGCTTGTATATGGAGGAGCTGGCGAAGGCTGAGGACGAAGAAACATATAGTCTGGGGCCGCGCTGCATTGACGATGCTTTAATTTTAGCAACGGCTGAAAGCTATCATAGGGGCTATGAATTGGGAAATGTTATTAAACCTGTTTTTACAGCACGTGAGAGTAAAGAGGACACAGAAAAATGAATTTAACATTTACGATTCCAGGCGAACCGACGGCGCAGGGACGGCCTCGCTTTTCTACTCATGGCGGATTTGTAAAAGCATACGACCCGGAGAAAAGCCGTAACTATAAAGCCTACGTCAAACTGTTAGCCAGTGAAGCGATGCAAAATATAGGGCTGACGCTTACGGAATTGCCCCTGGGCGTTGAGATAATAGCTGATGTGGGTATTCCTGCAAGCAAGTCAAAAAAATTCAAAGAGCAGGCTTTAAACGGCTTGCAGCTGCCGATAAAAAAACCCGATGTTGACAACGTTGCAAAAATTATTCTTGATTCTATATCTGGCATTGTCTACAAGGATGATAAACAGATTGTTAAACTTACAGTTTCTAAAAAATATAGTGATACACCAAAAGTTGAGGTGAAAATTTATAATGTTGAATAATTGTTTAATACTTGGTTGGGTGAAATTTGAACCTATGGTGCAAGTTATGAAGAACGGCAAAGAGGTATGCAACCTTGAAATTCAGTGCTCCAGAACGTACCTTGACAAAGACGGAAAGAAAATTTATGACTACATTTCCTGCCGCTGCTTTATCCCAGGACTGATTAAATATATCAGCAACTACATCACAAAAGGCACGCAAGTTATTGTCGGCGGACGCTTCCAGACTGATTTATACGTGGATAGAAACGGCAAAAATTCTAAAGCAAGCTATTTACTGCTGGAGCATTTGGAAAGCGTAAAGATTGCGCAAACCACTACGCCTTATCCCCCCAAAGCGGAACAGAAAGACCCGCTCGATGATGTGGACTGGTAAAGAAAATGGATTACGCAGAAGCAGCAGACCATGCAGAGAGTTTGTTCTTTGCTAAAAATGCAATAGGTAAAGCGGTTGTTTCTACCAGAATGCAGCAGAGGGCGGAACGCTTGGAATTTGATATGAGGACCGGCGGCGATTCTACGGCACGGCTCGCGATTCAAGCAGTAACGCCGCTTGCTGCGGTTCGGTGTATTTATCTTGGGCAGGCTTTTTTGGTTTACCAGCCGGAAAAATGGCTGGATGTTATGGAACGTTCGCTTCTCCTGTTTCGGCAGCGGTTCGGGGACAAGTCTTATAAGGCAATTCAGCACCGGTATGTATACCATTGGACGGTCCGCAAAATCTCCGTTATGGATGAGATTAGCCCGCAGGTGTACGCGCTTCGACGCCGCTCATTCATTGACGGCCTACTCATGCTGGCGATTCAAGAAGGACTATTACGGATTGACATAAACGCCAACAGCTTCCAGAAGGCCAGGGCAGAACAGAAGCAAGAAAAGTAAAGGCAGGCGCGCGGCGCTGTCGCTTCCACGCATTAAGAAAACGCTTGCTATTGGTTGGGTACCGTGGTATAATAACCTTGTCGATAAGCGTAAGTGTTTTTCAAGTATTGCGCTTGTCGGTCCAGCTCTAAAGGCGTAAAGCTGGCACGGATTGAAATATTGTTGATTTTCTTTATGAAATCGCACCAAACAAAAAAGCCAGGGCTTTCGCCTCGGCCTTTTTATTTTTCGCTTCCCTAAAGTATGCGCCGCACGCACAGAAAAGGGCCGCCACGCGTTCCAATCATGGCAGCCCTAGGATTATACCTGTAAAACATTTCGACTTCAAAAATATATAGCCTGCTCGCATTTGCAGGATACAGAAAAGCCCCGGGGCGTTTGCCCTGGGGCTTGTGTTTTTTTATAATGCTTCGTTAAAATACCGGGCGGCGGTACAATTCGGTAACTTTTGCCGCCAGCTCATCTCTTATCATCCAACGAATAAGCGGGGACGTTGCGTTTTTAAATTTTTTGCACGCTTCTGCAACCAATCCCGCGCGCAATGCGTCAACTTCCCAAACGTGCAGCGGCGTGCGTTCTTTCAACGTGCGCGCGGTCCAATTAGTTGGCGGGTTCCAAAGCTGTCTGTAGTTGTCCGGCAGCCCTACGCCTTGACGCTTCCAATGGTTCAGCAACGCCAGGCGAAAAGTTGCGGCTTTCCAATTAACAGTTTGGCGGCCGCGCTCATTGTCAAGCCGGGCGCGGATAGCTTTCTGCTTTTTGATTTCGGCTTTCAAGCCGACAAAATTTTTCATGATTTCGCTTCCTTTCGATAATAGCCCGGCTTGCGCCGGGCGGGTGATTCAGGGTTATAGTTCGACAACTTCCAGATATGCGCGGCGGCGGTCGTTGTCGATGATATACGGGCGGCAGCCGCTGCCGTCATATTGGTTAATTACGTCGGCTTGTTTAAAGCCGTCATAATCAATCACCGGGCAACCTACGTCATCAGCGTAAACGCTAGCGCCTTCCGGCAGCATCATGTAAACGCGGTCACTCGCTTCACTGTAAGCGACGGGGGCCAGCGAATAGCTCTCATTATAGCCGCATTTCTGGTAGTCGCGCCAGCCGGGCAGCAGAACGCGGGGCGCTTCTTCATCGTAGCCCACTTCTTCGTATTCATCGGTTTCAGCGCGGTAAACGTGAACGGGGTAAAGCTTAGTGGTTTCGCCTTTGATAAGCTCGCCGCTTTCGGTGCAGGCGGTCGCTTCCCAATATTCGCCGTTCCAGTCGCTTTCAAAAGCTGCGTAGCGGCGGCCTTCTTCATCGGCGGCTACAAAAAGGGCGTTATAAACGTTGTTTTTAACTTCTTTTAACATGGTTGATTCCTCCTAAAATTGTTCCTGCCTATTAATATTCTACACCGGCGGCGGCTTTACTGCCGGTGTAGTGGGTTGAATAAATTAAAATGCTGATTCAACGGTCTAAATAAAAATTGCTTACGCTTGTTCCGTATACTTCCGCTTTATATATGCGGTCGGGGTTGCAAGCAAGGAACCAGCAAACAAAGAACACTTTCGGCCCGTAAATTGCAACGTTGCAATTATTCGCCAGGTCAATAATAAGATTATGACTATTACGACACACGCCGTCAAGCTGATAAAATTTCTTTCGCTTCACTTTAAAGCCTCCCTTAATAAGCGTTAACTTTCCAGTTATTCCAATCGTCAAAAGTGATGGGCGCCAGCATTTTACGTAAAACAAGAATATTCTGCTCGTATGCCTCTTGCTGCTTTTTCAACATCAGCCAGGCAGCAGCCGCCGCTTCTGCGTCGCTTATGATTTCGGCTGGCGTCTTTCCGCTGGCTTCTTTCTCCAGGCGCTTCAGTTCGTCGCGCAGGTAGTCCCCGTTTAGCACACGGTTCCGCCAGTCGCCGGACTGGCCCCACGGGCCAACGGTAAAGCTTGTACAAACGTGCTCACGCTTGCCAACGTCATAGCTTAAAGTGGTGGGGTCGTACCCGTTCGAATAGCCAGCGGCGCGGATGGCGTCGCGGATGGGGTCAAGCCGCGTGCTTTTCTCGCGCGTTTCCGCTTTAAAAATATCAGTGTAGGCGATATAGCAACGGCAAACGCCTTGCGCCTCTGCGTTTAACGCTTCATCGGCAAAAAACGCGGCGGCAAAATGATTTGCCAGGTCTGTAACGGTGTGCGCCGGGGTGATTCGTGCCACGTGTTCGCGGCATAAGCGCCAACATAACGCGCGGCGCGGTTCCACGGCTGCAAGGCTCGCTTTTATAGCTTCTACTAATTGTTCGGCTTTGCTCATGGTTTCTTCCTCCTTTATTTCGCTTTTAAAATTTTCAAGGTTCAGTTTTGGCCTGCCTCATCAGTACCGGGGCGGCCGGTCCCCGGTATACGCCGCGCGGGGCGGCGTTTCGGCTATTGTAACAAGGGCGTTTCCGGGCGGTATTTCAAAAACTCGCTGCCGTGCAGGTCGCGTATTTGCTCCATAGTCAACGCGCGGCGGACCTTCTTCACCCATTCGCCTGCATGCCAGTACCATAATTTTTTCTTGCTGGCCCATCTGCAGCCGGCGCCTTTCAAGGCGTCTTTGTTCTCTTTCGTTTCGCCTCCAATCCATAACCAGCTCCCGCAGATTTCGATTTCAAGGCCTTTCAAGCCCATGAGCACGGCCAGGATTTCGGCAAATTCCGCTTGTTCGGCCAGGATTTCGGCGGCTGTTTTATAAGTGCCATCCGCTTTCTTGTTGCGCTGCCACTCCTGGCGGCTTTCGCTTTCGGCCAGCTCTGCGGCGCGCTTGTCGTGCGCTGCGCTCATTGCCTTAAATTCGGCGGCCGTGCCTCCCTTGTCCGGATGGCAGCTCATGCAGGCTTTTTTAAATGCCTTTTTTAATTCCTCGATTGTTTCGCAAGCGGCAAAAATCTTTTTCCAGTCCATTTTCTTTTCCTCCTTTTTCGGTTCCGGGTTGTATTTGGCTTTTAATTCGGCGAATTTCTCGCGGCTGACTTTGGCAACCAGCTTTACAAAACGGCGGCTGCTGTCCCATGTATCATAGATAACGCCGTTGACAACGGCTACGGCGTGTTTTGCTACAAAAACAACGTAGCTGGCGCCGGTATCGCAATGCTTTGTAAAGCTGTTGACTGTTTCGCGGCTGGCGGCTTTAACTTCAATTCCCAGGTCAGCCAGGGCGGCGGTGATGTTCTTTACGGTGTTCCATGCAGCGCCGCTTTCAAATACCTTTGTTTCCAGCAGCTTTTTAGCCTGCTGGTAGGTTAACGGGGTTGCCGTGCAGATAGCTCTAATTGAGCAATCACCGATATTCTTATTTTCGGGGTTCGCGTTATACTTTTCAAAAGTCATGTTTTTTCTCTCCTTTCGGCTGTTGGCTAGGGCTTCGGACCTTCTGCCTGGCAGCTTTACGGCCCCCAACGGGGCCGCCGTCAGCTTTAATATTTGTAAACGGTTGCTTCACCGTCAACACCAAAAAAGACGTTATAGAAATGGCCTTTGATTACCGTGTAGAGTGCTTCGACGTGCCCCGGGAATTCGTCAAAGTCGCGGGTGTTCAAAATTTTAATGTCTTTTAAATTCGGCTGAAAGCCGTATTCGCGGAAAAGCGCCAGCTGAACCATTTTAGCGTTGTTGATTTGTTTCATGCGTGTAGTCATTGTTCATTCCTCCTTTACGCTTCTTCTTCACTAATCAAGCCTAAGCGAACGGCTTTGCAATGTTCGCATTCGCCAGCGGTTTCGTCTTCTTCAACGATTTCAGTCAGCGGTTGCAGCTGGGGTTCGTCCTCAGTATCCTGGGTGTTAACGGCTGCCACGTCAGCAGCTACCATTGTTGCAAACATTACCATTGCCATAATTAAGATTTTTTTCATTTTCATAACCTCCTAAAATAGTAATTTCGGTTTTGATTAGTTTATTTGCTTTGTTGAGTATATTATAAACGCCTTTGATTAGCTTGTCAATACCTTTTTTGATTATTTTTTAACTTTTTTGATTTGATTTTTTGCGGCTATGGTTATATAATGTAGATAAGCAAAAAAAGGAGGCTAAAAACATGATTACACCAATTATCAAGGCGGCCGTGCAGCTCGCAGGATTGAGCCGCGCGGATTTGGCGCAGGCGCTAGGCCTTAGCACGCCGCAGGCATTGAGCAACAAATATAACCGCGGCAGCTTTACCGCGCAGGATTTAACCAGGATAGCGCAGGCCTGCGGCGTTCGCCTGGCGTTTGTAGATGATGCCGGGCGCGCCGTTCTGACGTTCCCAGCGCCGCCAGCAGATAGCGACGGCAGCCCCGCAGATGATGCGCAGGGTAAATAACAACATTATAAGAGGATAGCAACGGCCGCACGCTGGCAGATGTTCAGCGGCGGCCGTTCTTTTTTATTTAGCAACATTTATAATAGATTAACGCCGTTCACAAAAATATAATAATGTATCATTGACTTAATAGCATTTTTTAAGGCATATAATTTATAGCAAGATAATAAATATAATTTAATTGATGATTGACAGATGGATTCTGTTAATCATTTTTTTATTGTCTTTTTCTGGTAAATAATGATTATCTTTTCAATATGTATTGTTAATGTATTGTTTACTGATTGTCATTATTGATAATATTAATTGTATATACAGTTACAGAGTTTGTAACGAGAGTGTGACAGAAATGTTTAAGATTAAAAGTTTATTAGCTAATACAAATACACCAACAAGAGGCAGACCGCCAGCAATAGTCACGCAGCCGCAGACGTTAGAGGAGTGTGCGGCGCTGCTCAAACAGCAGGGCGCAGCCGTTGCCGTCCTGGCTGTGCAGGACCTCCAGGCTTATTGGCTCAAGATTATGTCAGACAATAAAGCCAGCAACAAGGATAAGCTAGCCGCGTCGAAGCTATATGCAGAGAGCATAGGCGCGTTTGACAAGCAGACGCAAGCCAACAAGGGCCCGGCTGTGTATCATTGGGGCGCGGCAGATGACGCAGTGATAGTAAACGATTGTTCAGAAGATGCTACCAAAACATAAACATAGATAGAGCTTTTAACATAATCCTTATTATCGGACGTAAAATATTATCCTGCTGCTGATTAGCTGGCTCCTCCAGATGTTGGCGGCAGGCGTTCACCTGGCATATGCTGCGGCCGTTCCTGCGTGGCTCATGCGGCAGGCCTACCACGTTTTTGTTTTTGTTTGGCGTGGGTTCTGATTGGTTGTTTGGCGGCGCTGGCGTTGGTGATTTCCCTGGGTTTTCGCAAAAATTGATTTTGGTTCTTGCCTTTCCCGCTGACATTGAGTGGGGGTGGGGCCCAAAAATTTCGCAGCCGCCGGGGGAGGTAAATACCAAAAATTACCAAAACGATTTTTTCAAGGGGGGTAAACATGGAAAACGTAATACAGATACCATATACTCCACGACCTGCATGGGCGAAGGTTCTGCATAAGGAATTAAGCAGACACCGCTTTGCAGTAATCGTAGCACACCGCCGCTTTGGTAAGACCATCGGAATGGTGAATCACCTTATAAGGGATGCTTTGCAGAGTGATTTAATCAGCCCACAGTATGCTTTGGTAGGTCCGTTCAGTGCACAGATGGAAATTATTGCATGGGGCCCATTGAAGTATTACACAAGCGTCATAGAAGGCATTAAGGTGAACGAAACTAAAAAGTATGTTGAATTCCCTAGTAAAGTACCTGGGGCACAGGGTGCGAGGATATATATCGTTGGTGCAAATAATCCCGACGCATTGCGCGGTACATATTGGGACGGCGTAATACTTGACGAGTATTCGGATATGAAGCCGGAGATGTGGACGCAGATAATCCGACCTGCGATAGAGAACGGCGACAGAAAAGGCTATTGCTATTTTATTGGTACACCCAAAGGGCAGAACAACTTCTATGAGATGTACAAGAAGGCCAAGACGAACAAGCGTTATTTTGCGTATTTGTCGAACGTGTACGATAGCGGCATTATAGACGCAAAGAGCATAGAAGAACTGAAAGAGGATATGCCGGAGGTAGAATTCAGACAAGAGTATTTGTGTGACTTTAGCGTATCGGCGATTAATGAGCTTTTCAGTCTGGAAGAATTAGACAGGGCTTTCAATAGAGAGTTGACGGAAAAGGATATTCCCTATGATATGCCGCTGGTGCAAGGCGCAGATATAGCACGCTTTGGCGATGACAGAACGTGTATATGGCAGCGTAAGGGTTTAATGGTATATCCACGACCGAGAGTGTATAAGAAGCTGAATACGATGCAGACAGCAGATTATATTGCTTTGGCAATGGATGAAAATAAAGCAGATATGACCTTTATAGACGTTGGCAACATGGGCGCTGGCGTAGTCGACAGATTGCGGCAGATGGGGTACACGGCGCTAAGAGAGATACCATTTCAAGGCGCGGCGATAGAGAATAAGCGTTATGAGAACATCAGAGCAGAGATGTACTTCAAACTGAAAGAGTGGATAGAGGCTGGCGGCGCTTTGCCGGAAGAACCGGGGCTAAGAGAAGAACTTGCAGTCATTCACTATAAGTATTCTAAGAATGGGCGTTTAATGTTAACGCCTAAAGAAGAAATAAAAGAAAAACTAGGACGTTCCCCAGACCTTGCAGACGGCCTAGTATTAACATTTGCAAGGAACGTTCCGTTAAGACAGTTAGGGCTTGATGATAGAAAGCCTAAAAAGCTAATGTGCAACACGGAGTATTCGATTATGGAGGCGGTTTAAAAATGGGTGGTATTGCAAAATTATTCGGTGGCGGCAACATGCCGACTATTGAGAAGGTGGACCCGGCCCCGACTACCGTTGCGACAAGCAGCGAAGTTGCGACCGGTAGCGACAGTAACAAGAAGAAGCGTAAAGGCTTTGCATCTACGCAGACAAGCACTATTGCTAGTGGCGTCGAGGGCGGCCGTAATACTTTAGGCTAAGAGGTAACAGCTTATGAACTTTCAAACGATAGCGGCGAGCAAGCCACAGGGAACACTTCCTAGTGACGGGGTGCCGCTGAAAAAGAACTTGCCGGACCGCCAACGTTTGGTGCGTAAGCTTAAAAGCATGTACGAAGATAGGCGAGATTGGGAGGACAGATGGAAAGAGATAAGAGATTATCAGCTTCCGTTTGTCGGTGAGTTTGACAATACGGCAGACAAGACCAATCCCGCACGCAGACGTGACTTAAAGATTGTGCACGGGGTAGCTTGGAGAGCGGCGCAGGTATTCGCCGCAGGCGTTATGAGCGGACTTACACCGCCGAGCCGCCAGTGGTTCAGATTTGCATACAGGCGGCCGGAACTGAATACGAATGTTGAGGCTATGAAGGTGCTTGACACAAGACAAGAGATTGTATCAAGCGTGCTTGCAAAGAGCAACTTCTATAACAGCATCCATACTGTATATCTGGAATTGCCTTTTGGACAGTGCCCGATGGCTATATTCTACGACGCAGAAAATGGCGTGCGGTTTCAGACAATGACAATCGGTACTTATGCACTTGAAGCAGACGGCTTCGGCAAGGTAACTACTTTTGCAAGAAAGTACGATATGACTTTGCAGCAGCTAGCAGACTGCTTCGGCGTAGACGCTTTGCCCGACAATCTGAAAGGACTGTTAGACAATCAGACCAATCTTACTAAGAAGTATAAAGTCTGCTGGATGGTAGAGCCTAACAGCGATAAGCTTCCCGGCTATATGGACAGATTGAATATGCCGTACAGAAGCGTGTACTGGTTGGAAAAATCAGAGAGCGACGAATATTTGTATGTTGGCGGCTTTGAAGAAGAACCAGTACCGGTAGCACGTTATCTTGTCAGCGGCAATGAGGCATACGCAAGAGGTCCTGCGTGGTTTGCAGAAGGCGACAGCAAAATGCTGCAACTGCTGAAAAAAGATTATCTCACAGCAATAGAGTTAAAGATAAAGCCGCCGATGCAAGGCAGCCCAAGCCTTATGAATAACGGCGGTATTAACTTGATGCCTGGCGGTCTAACAGCCGTAGATGACCAGACGCAAGATATGGTTAAGCCTTTGTTCGCGGTTGACCTTGACTTGAAGGACGCGCAGGAAGAAATTATTCGCGTTGAGGATGCTATAAAGAGAGCATACAGTGCTGATTTGTTCTTGATGTTAGATAACCTTGATAATAGCCGCATGACTGCTAGAGAGGTTATGGAGAGAACGCAGGAAAAACTGCAACAGCTAGGCCCCGTGGTTGAGCGATTGCAGGATGAATTCTTAACACTGATTCTTCAACGTGTATATAACATCATCGACAGAAGCGGTGGATTCCCACCGGTACCGGAAGAACTACAAGACATTTTGAGTGAAGAGGATGTAGAAGTGGACTATATTTCACCGCTGGCGCAGGCGCAGAAGATGAGCGGACTTGTGAATATCGAACAGGCGATAGCACAAACAGGACAGATGGCGCAAGTATGGCCAGAAGTTACGAAGAAGATTAACCCGTTGGGTGCTATTACAAAATACTTTGAAATGCTTGGCGTGCCTGCAATGGCATTGCGCAGTGATGAAGAAGTACAAGAAATGCTCAAACAAGAGCAGCAGGAAATGCAACGGCAGCAGGAAATGCAGGAAGGCTTGGCAATGGCACAGGCTGCGGCTCCTGCGGCAGAGGCGGCCAAAAATCTTACTGCGGCGGCGAATGATTCCAATCCGGCTATTACAAGCTGGCTAGGCGTGCCGGGAGGTTGGGAATAATGAGCGAGCAGTTTAAATATAAATCCAATACCGGCGAGGATAGAAAGCAAGCACTGCTGACAGAGTACATGGTAAGAGAGCAGGCAAGAAGGGATAAAGAGGCCCTACTTGACCTGCTGGGGAGTGAAAGCGGACGCTGGTTCTTGATGCGTATGCTTGATGTGACCAAAGTAAACTCTATGTGCTTTACCGGCAACAGCAAGACTTTCTATAACGAAGGCCGCCGCGACGTAGGCTTAGGCATTATAAAAAGCATTTTAGCACTTGGGCTGCAAGGCATAGAGCTAAAACAGCAGGCTGAAATGGAGTACGCAGAATTCCAACTAAAGCTACAAGAGCTGGCAGTGGAATATATAGATAACAACAAGGAGGAATAACTAATGGGCGAGAACGGCGAAAACACAGTTGTAAACGGCGAAGGCGCACAGCAACAGGCTGAACCCAATACCGTGGCACAACAGCAGCAGACAGAACCGACTACTACTAATGCAACTAATAACACAAGTGCTTCCGGCACTATTGCAGGGAATGGAAGTAATGGGCAAGGCACACAGCAGCCCGGCACAGTGAATTATGACTTTGCAGGAGTAGAGATGCCAGAAGGCTATGAGCTTAGTGCTGATGAGCAAGGACGCTTTGTAGATGTCATTAAGGGCATGAACCTTAGCAACGACCAGGCAAGAGCACTTGCGAAGTACGGCACAGAGTATGCAAGCCGTGTAGTGCAAGGCGTAGAACAGCTCCGCGCGCAGGAAATCGCTAAATGGGGCGATGAGGCTAAAACAGCACTGGGCGCAGACTTGGGCAAAGTACAGGGCCTTTGTGATACTGCCTGCCGCAAATTGGAGGCAATGTATCCAGGCTTGAATGTGCGTGAAGCATTGGAAGTTACCGGCGCAGGCAATCAAATTGCTATCGTGAGAGCATTTGCGAAACTTGGCGAACTGCTTGGCGAGGACCCCGGCTTGGCTGCACAAAACGGCGCGCAAGGCTTAAACACTGCACAAGGCGTTGCCGCAAACATGTACCCGAAAACCGACTGGAGCAGGTACAAATAATTTTTAACTTTTAATTAAAAAACAGGAAGGATGATGAAATTATGGCTACTATTGGTTACTCCCAAACTATGAGCGACTTACGAAAGTACTTAACTCCGCAAGGCGCTATTGACCGCGTTATGGAAGTACTTAACGAATCTAATCCTATTATGGAAGATATTCGGTGGATGGAAGGCGATTTGCCGATTGGTACTAAAACTACTATTCGTGCGAGCCTGCCTTCTCCGTCTATCCGTCGTATTAACCGCGGTACTTCTCCGACTAAAGGCACTGTAAAGCAGCGCATTGATGTATGTATGCACTTGGAGGACCGTTCCTGCGTGGACGTTGAACTGCTTTCCGGCAAGCCGAATCCGCAGGCATTCCGTATGGCAGAGGATGATGCACACGTAGAAGGTATGGGCCAATACGTCGCACGTCAATTCTTGTACGGCAACTTGGATGAAGACCCGGACACTTTCAATGGTATTGCGGTTCGCTACAATACTTTGACCGACGGCGGCAAAGGCACTCCGGGCCACCAGGTGATTTCCGCGGGTACCCCTGGTACCAACACCAACGCTTCCATCTACTTCGTAGATTGGGGCGACAGACGTGTAATGGGTGTATATCCTAAAGGCACCCAGGCAGGCTTGAAGACTGAGGACTTGGGCGAAAGCGACGTATACGATGAGAATAACAAGCCGTTCCGTGCATTGCAGACCTTGTACTCTTGGAAGTGTGGCTTGGCGGTACAAAATGTTCGTTCTATTGTGCGCGTGTGCAACATTGATGTCCAAAAGCTTAACTCTTTGACTGACAGTGCGCAACGTGAACTGATGAATAAATTCATCTTCGCAAAGAACCGTCTGCAAGACCCGAAAGCGCCGGTTGCGTATGTATCTGACGGCGTATACTCTTGGCTGGAGTGCTATCTGAACAACAAAAACAATGTTCATGTTACCCGTCAAGATTTTATGGGCGCACCGCCTAAACTGTACCTTGCAGGTATTCAGATTAAGAAACTTGACTGCCAAAGCGAAACCGAAGCGGCAGTACAATAACCGGAAGGAGTGAATAACAATGATTTTTGACCAGCAAAATATGTACATGGACAATTCCTTGACCAGCAATGTAATTGCGAACGTTGGCGGCGGTGATGCGGCCGACCCGTTATTTCTTGTTATCACTGCGCCGACCGCCTTAGCTACTAGCGGCACTATCACTGCGGCGCTGGAAACTTCTGACAGCGAAAGCTTCGGCACTAAAACTGTTGTGGCGACTTATACTCTTGCTGCCAGCAAAAAGGGTATTTTGGTTGCAGCAAAACTGCCGTATGGCATGAAGGCTTTTTCCAGACTGACTGTTACCGGCGCAAGCGGCGGCAAACTGACTGCTGGCTTGACTGAAACTGTTCCGAACTGGCCGGGCTGATTTAGTACTTTAAGGGGAGGGCGAAAGCTCTTCCCTTTTTTAATAATCAAGGAGGAATAGTTAAAATGCTTAACATTACCGATGTATGTAATATGGCGCTGGCTCATATCGCCAAAGGCCGTATAAGCAATATAGATGAGCAGTCGGAGTTGGCCAGACAGTGCAAACTGTTTTATGAGCCTACCCGCAAAGAGTTATTAAGGAGCTACACTTGGGGATTTGCAAAGCGCGTGAGCAAGCTTGCAGAACTTAGTATCGAATCTCCGTACTGGTCCCACGTTTACGCCTACCCCGAAAAGTGCCTTGCTGTGCGCAAGATATTTGACGCTGACACCGGCGCAATGATAAGGGCAGGCGAACAGCAGCAGGAAGAATGGGACTTGTATATGGCAAGCGACAACGTGCTTGGCATAGGGTGCAACATTCCTGCTGCATGGCTTGAATATACCTATGACGTTGACGATGTAGAAATGTTTTCGAGTGATTTTTTGAGTGCGTTTACTCATATGTTGGCGTTTAATATCTGCGTACAACTGACCGGCAACAGCGGCTTGCAACAGACACAGTATCAGCTTGCAATGGCGGCATTGCAGAAAGCAAAGCATACCACGGCAAGCGAAAAGAAAGAGTTGCCGGACTACCCGAGTAAATACTTTGACGGGAGGGCGTAATTATGGCTAGTGGGTTGACACCTTATTATTTATTGCAGCCTGCATTTACCGGCGGGGAAATCAGCGCCGAAGTTGCAAACCGCGTCGATTTAGATAAATATCAGTTTGCGGTACTGCAAGCCTATAACTGCCTTATCAAGCCGCACGGCCCTATTTATCGCAGACCGGGCATGAAGTATATGGCACGAACGAAACATAGCGATAAAGCGTGCATCCTGGTACCGTTCAACGGCGCAGATAACACCGACTATCTTTTGGAGATTGGCGAGAAATATATAAGGGTGCATAAGAACGGATTTTATATAAACATAGAAGTTGTGACACCGTACACGGCAGATATGCTGCAAGATTTGAGATTTGTACAAAGCGCAGATACTATGTTTATCGCCAGCGGCAAATATCCCGTGAAACAGCTTGCAAGATATTCGGACACCGACTGGCGTTTTGCTGACTTTGAAATTACTGATATGTATTTCGATGAATCGACCTCACTTGAAAATTATAGCGGCATAAGCTATACCGTGCCCGGTTCCTACACATTCCAACCAACTGTTACCGGTGAATACCAAATTGACATTTCGGGTGCAGGCGGCGGCGGCGGTGGTGCCGTTACATGGATAAGGCACGGAGAACACCATACCTATAATTGTGCAGTCAAAGGCGGTGACGGCGGCAGCGGTGAACGCATTATAAAAACTGTAACGCTGGATAAAGGCACAAGTTATACGATTACGGTCGGTAGCGGCGGCAGTGGCGGCGCGTATGCTTATAGTGCAGGCAACTACGAAGATACAACAGCTACTAGCGGCACTAAAGGCACGGATAGTACGGCGTGTGGGCTGACCGGTAGAGGCGGAGGCGCAGGCGGCGCGGCTAGCCGTATGTATGTCGAGGACGGCTATTATTCTAATGTTGGCACGCAAGGCGTAACATATGGCGCAGGCGGCGGTGCGGCAGGCGGTGCCGGCGGTATAAAGGGTAGCCCAAACGGCAAAGCGGGCGCTAATGGCTGGGTAAAGATTTTATATACCGGCAATAAAGAATTGACACCTTCGGGAACGCAAGGTGATATTACCTTGACGAGCAACAAGAATATTTTCGCTAGCAGCAAGCCGGGCGCGTATATCAAACTTAAACAAGAGATTGCAAGCAAGACTGTATCCGCCAGCAACGGCACGACAGAAAGAGTACGTGTGGGCGAAAATTGGAAGGTTATCAGTCACGGAACCTGGGAAGGCAGTTTTACCATAGAAAAGAGTGACGATGGCGAAAGTTGGAAGGAATACAGAAAATATACATCTAAGAGTGACTATAATCCGTCTGAAAGCGGCAGTGTAACAGAGCCGGTATTTTTAAGGGCGGTATGCACTATAACTAGCGGTACTTGCACTGTTGATTTAACAGCAATGGCCTACAATGCAGAAGGCGTTGTAAAGCTTACTGAAATCACTAGCGACAGTACAGCTAAAGCCCATGTTGAAAAAGAACTTGGCTCAACGGATATGACAACTAATTTCTTATGGGGCGCATGGAGTGAAGAATTTGGCTACCCGCAAACACTTTGCTTTTTCCAGGACAGACTATGTTTTGGCGGCACGAAGAAGCAGTCTTACATGGTATGGATGAGCAGAACCGGTGACTACGGCAATTTCAGCGTAGAAAAAGCAAGCGGCACTGTTACCGATGATAGCGCAGTAGCACTTGCGTTTGTAAGCCGCAAACAGTTCAAAATTTTACACTTGATAGCAAGTACCGATTTAATCGTCTTGACTGCGGGTAACGAATGGACAGTAAGCGGCAGCGATACTGTAACCCCGTCTAAGGCCGTTCCCAAAATGCAGACTACACGTGGATGCAGCACTGTTGAACCGCTGATGATTGGTGGCAGAATCGTGTTTGTACAAGGCCGTGGAAGCACTGTAAGGGATATGGCATATAGCTATGAAACAGACAGCTACGGCGGTAACGACTTAACCTTGTTGGCAAAGCATATTATAGAGAATGTGCAGATTGTCGACAGCGCGTATAAGCAGGAACCCGACAGCACTATATACTTTGTGAGAAGTGACGGAACTATGGCTTGCTTATCCTACATCATGGAACAGAAAGTATATGCCTGGTCGACGATAGAAACGCAAGGCAAGATTGAAGCTGTGGCGGCAGTGCAGGAAGGCGACGAGGATATTATTTATCTTGTAGTGAAGCGAGAGATAAACGGCGTGACAGTACGCAATATTGAGTATCTGGCAAAGAATCCTGCAAAGAGCAATAATCCCGACGATTATATTATGCTTGATAATGCTATTGAGTATAGCACTGCTGAAAAGAGCAGTGGGGAAACAGAGATTGATGCGGCAGAGCTGGCAGGTGAAAAAGTTACTGTTATCGGTGACGGAAGAATGTATAGCGGACTGACAGTAAGCCAGGACGGCACTGTGACGCTCCCGGCGGCCGTGCAACACGCTTTTATTGGATTGCCCTATAGAAGTATCGTGGAACTGCCAAACGTCGAAATTAAGACGGGTGACGGCACTATGCAAGGACGCAAAAAGCAGATTAGTAATTGCATCCTGCGTTTAAGTAATTCTCTTGGCGGCATGGTCGGCCCGGATATAAATACTATGGACTTGATGAACTTTGATGAGCAGAACGCAGTGAGCGATATTAAATTATTTACCGGTGATAAGCATATGACTTTGCCTATTGGCGGCTTTAATAACGAAGGCAGAGTGATTATCGTTACGGATGAGCCATATCCTTTTAACTTGCTGGCGGTAGTGCGGGAGGTGTCTTTCGGTGGCTAAGAAGTGGACTGTTGAAATCCTTGATAATAAGTCAAAAGAAAATGTTGTGCCGTTGATTGAAGAACTTATGCAAGATATACGGCCACATGATAAGGAAGATTTGGAAGCAAGCAGTGACCCGGTATTTGTGCTCATTGGCAGTATCAAACTTGACGAAGAAACAAGGGTATACCGTGGTGAGGACGGAAAACTGCTTGCGATATTTGGCAAGGGTACCATGGAATGGGGCGCACCGGGACGCGGAATCTGGATGGTAGGCACGAACGAACTTTACAATGGTTACACAAAGAGCCTGCTTTTCAAGGAAGCGAAAAGAGTGCTGAATGAATGGGTACGCAAGCATGGACTGCTGCACAACATTGTTTATGAGAAGAACCGCACTAGCATTAACTATTTAAGACACTTGGGGGCGGTATTCTTGGTAGAGCCTAAAATAGGTTGGGACGGCAAAAAGTTTTATCAGTTTTATATTCCATATAGAGGGGAGTGAACGTAATGGGTACACTTGGCATTTTAATGGGCCTGCAAACTGTCATGCAGTTAAGTGGCCAACATCAGCAGGCCAAACAGCAGGAGCAGGCATATAAAGCGCAGGCGCAGGCTGCACAGCAGAACGCGGCTATTATGAGCCGCCAACGTGAGCAGCAGGCAGAAGCGTATGCGCAGAAGCAAAGCCAACTCAACGATAGAATGAGGCTTGCAAGAGGGCAGGCGCTGGCGGCGGCCGGCAGCAGCGGCCTAACCGACAGCGGCAGTGTTGCTGATATTCTTTCAAGCAGCGAGGACGCTTACAAAAAAGACAGTATGAATCTGTTGCAAAATCAGCGTAATGATGCGTGGAGCACTTATGTAAACGAGGTTAATTATCGCAACCAGGCAAGCGCATATAATGCGGCGGCGAAGAACGCTAAAGCCAACGGCAAAATGCAGATGTTTAGTACGCTTGTAGGTGCGGCGGCGAACGCTTACTCTAAAGGTATGATTGGCGGCAGCAAGGGAACAACTACGGTAAGCAGTGACGATTGGTACGATGCTAACAGTGATTTCAATCTTCCTGCTAGCAATATGAACGGCTTCAATCTTTACAACCAGGCAAAGAAGAATAACCCGTTCATGGATAATACAGGCTTTACTAAATGGAACTGGTAAGGGAGGTGCAGTATGAAGATTGCAGGTTATCAAGGCAGCGTCAATTTAGGTACCGGTGGCGGTGCGACTGTCAAGGTATCGAGTGACCTTAACGCTTATGGCAGCGGCGGCAAAGGACTTGCCGCTATTGCCGGTGCCGCCAACAAATGGGCGGTAGCAGTAGAAGCACAGCAGGAAGATGAGGACAAACAGTCCATTCTTAATGCTATGGATATATTTAATAAGAGCCGTTATAACATCATGTACAACGATGAAAGCGGCCTTATGAATACAAAGTTAGAAGGCACTGCCGGTGCAGGCGCAAGCTACACAGAGCAGATAAATAAAGCAAGGCAGGATGTATTAAGTAATACCAAATTGCACAGCCAAAAGAACCAGCTTGCATTAGACCATTTAATGTATCAGAGCGCACAGCAAGGCTTCCAGACTGTCGACCAATACGAGCAGAAGCAAAAAGAAGCAGTCACTGATTTGCGCTATGACAATAATATTCAGAACTCCTGCGAGTTTGTACAGAAGAACTGGAACAACCCGCAGGCGCTGCAAGATGAAATTATTCGTACACAGTTGCTGACAAGTGCTATATATGGCAAGCGTGGCGCAGAGTTTATCGAATCTAAGAGCAGAGCCAACATTGGGCAGGTGGTAGCAAGTGCCGTCGGTGCAAGCATCACCAACGAAGATTATGGCACTATGCGTAACATCATGGATAAGTACGGTAGTTATCTGACTGCCAATCAGCGAGCTGCTTTTGAAAAGGTGGCATACGATAAAGAGAGCAGCGCTTTTGAAAGAAATACCGCTAAAGATTTGTATGCTAAATATGGCGACAATGAAGAAGCAGTACGCAAAGAACTTGAAGGCATGAAAGGATTTAGCGGCGGCGAAAGCGGTAATGATTTTGAGAATTTGCTAACTTCTTTCGGTATTCAAGAGAGCGGTGGCAATTATAACGCCAAGAATGGCCGCACCGGTGCAAGCGGCAAGTATCAGATTTTGCCGGATAACTGGCCTAGCTGGAGCCAAGAAGCAGGCTTGCCAGCAGGTGCAGAAATGACACCGGAAAATCAAGAGATTGTAGCACGCTTTAAGTTAAAACAATACTATGATAAATACGGTGCAGCAGGTGCAGCGGTAGCATGGTATAGCGGAGAAACTAATGCACAACGCTGGGTGAGCGGTAAAACAACGGATGTATGGGGGAATACCTGGGACACACCGCAGCATGGGAATGAGCCTAGTATCAAAGAATATGCAGAGAGTGTTACCAATAGGGCAGGGAACGTGCGCAGCACCCACAACATGAGCCAGGATGAGCAAGACCGCATTATGAAGCAGTACCGCACTATTAAAGCAGACCATGACAGAATAGAAACTTATAAGAAAAACAAACTTTTTGAAGGAATAAAGAATGAGATATTTGCTATGTTTAATAACGGTACAAGCTACAGTGAAGCTATGACGTGGGCTACTAGTCAAGCAGGCAGTGACCCCGATAAGTATGTAACATACAGAAATGCAGTGACGGCGATATATGGACCGCAAGGCAGAAGCGGAAGCAGTGGTGGCGGTAACGGAAAACTTGATGACGATGCAATAGGCGTACTGGAAGATATGCTGCAAGAAGGCAAGTTTTCTAGCATTGACCAATTCTTAGCATACGCTGCTAACAAAGGTGCATCGTCTGCACAGCGCGGGAAGTTAGAAAAAATATACAACGATTGGTATAGCGGTACAGGCGAATTTGCTTTTGATATGGAAGGCCTTGTACAACAAGTCGCAGGCAAAAATGCCGATGCACTGTATAAGAAAAAAATCCAAAACTACGGCCGGCAATGGGTACGCGCTTATCGCGTAAAAAATCACGGCATGAATCCGGGTGAAACGGAGTTGTTGGAAGCCTTGAGAAACTGCGTAACTACTAAGGTTTACGGCAGCTATGTTACCGAAAAACATTCATTCTGGTTTGACAGTACAGAAGATATAAAAGCAAGTGACGCAGATTTGATTGCACGTGGTATCGCAAGCGTAAACAAAACCGGTGATGATTGGTACGATGTTAAATGGCTGGATGGCACATCGGGCAAAATAAACGGTGCATATCTGGCAAAGTTACTGAAAGGAGATTACTAAATGGCTAATGAACCTTTAGACGAATTCGACCGCAGATTAAAGGCAAAAAAGGAATATGCTAATTATGGCTTTATTGCTGATATTGACAGCGGCTTGTCACCTGCTGAAACTCTAGGCTATTATGACCTGCAAAAAATGAGCGACGATGAGTACAATAAGTTTTCGCAGGCAGTACAGAGCAATAGCTCACCGACGATTGATACTAGCAGCATTATCAACGATGATAAACCAGGCATAGGCACTGCCGTAATGAACGGCCTTAAAGGTTCGGTGCGTGGCTTATTCGGTGCGGCTAAAGCGACCGTTGACGCTAATATTGAAGCTCATAAGGGTGACAAGAATGTTGTTAAAGAGTATGACCAATCAGAGAACATCAGCAAGGCTTTAGGCTATGTTACCGACGAGATTTTAAAGCGCGAAGAAGTTAAGGCTGATACGGCGGCTGGGCAACTTGGTTATGATTTGGCTGAAAACGGTATTCAGCTTTTAGTGCAACTTGCGCTGACTAAAGGTGTAGGCGCTGCCGGTGCAACTGCAAAAACTGTACACGCTATCAGTATGCTTTACAATGGCGCCAACATCAGCGGCGAACAATACCTGCGACTGCGCAAAGAGGGCGTAAGCGCAAGCAGAGCAGCAGAGGCAGGCTTGATGAACGCAATTCCGCAAGCGGTATTAGAGGAACTGCCACTTGGCAGACTGCTTAAAAAGATGCCTGCCGGTAGCGGGCTGAAAGCTAAGATATGGGAAGTTACCAAACGTGGCCTTGAAGAAGGTGTTACCGAAGCATTACAGGAATTCCCGGAGCAAGCTACGGACTTATGGGCAAAGAACCCCGGCGCAAGCACTGCCAAACTTGCAGAGAAGTGGGGCGAGAACTGGCAGCAGAACTTGAAGGAAGCAGGATATAGCGGCCTTATCGGTGCTATTCTTGGCGGCAGTGTTAGCGGCGTAAGCGTTGCCGTTGACAGTGCTGTTGAGCACGTCGCTTTGAAAGCCAACGAAGAACGCAAGGCAAAGTTAGTAGCAGATGCTGAAAGAATCAGAGAAACAGGCATTAACCCGGAGCGTGCGGCGGCTGAAATTGAAGCGAACAATCCTAACTTTGAGGACGATACTGTTACTGTATCAGCACAGGACTTGGAAGGCTACAAGCAGACCAGCAGCAACAATAAACTTTTTGAGAAATTAGGAATTACCGAAGAAGAAGTCGGAGCGGCTGCGGAGCTTGGGCAGGATATAGACATTAGCCGTGGCAAGTTTACGGCGGCTATGGCTAAAGACAATGCACTGTTTGAAGCTACGAAAGACAATATGTACTTTGACAGCAATGGCGAATTGTCGGACGGCGGTGCAAAGACACGCAAAGAACTGCGAGAAGGGTACAACTTAACCAGGCAGGCAAGCGCGGAGCTTGACACAGAACTTGACGCTATTGTTGGCAGCGCTACTAAAGCAGGTATGAATAAATCTCATGCCGGCAATTTGCGCTTAGTGCTGGAGAGCCGCGCACTTATTGCAGACCCCGAAAATCCTGCTGCGTGGCTGCAAAAGAATAAGCTGCGCTTTGAAGATGGCGGCAAAGCTAAACAAAAGAATGGCTGGTTTAGCAAGGGAGGAGTGCTTAAAAAAGAGCAATTCTATACTACTAATATTACCGGAAATGAGATGGGACACTATTCAGATTTGAAGAGCTTGCAGAAAAAGGCTTTTGCATGGTATAGGGACAACTTGCAAGGCACGAGCGTTCATAATGGTGTATTGGGTGATATTAGAATAGATAAAGGGTATCAAGAAAATAATATTAAATTTGGCACAAGTGGCAGAAAGAAAATGGAACACACTTCCGCTAAAAAAGAAAAACTTTTTGCATTGCGCTATTTACGTGAAATTATGGAGAATGGTAATTTCGTTACAGAATCTGCGCCGCAAAAAGAAAAACATTCAGACGAGAATTTTTATTATATTCATTCTGCATTGAATGTTAATGGTGAAAAACGTTATGTAGTTGTTACAGTAAGAGAACATAATGATAAATCATTATCATATTATAATCATAATGTTTTTAACGAAAGTGAGTATAAAAAAATAGAGGACGCGTTCAAGCCCTCGGGTTCCGAGCAATTCAAGGCTCAGCCCAGTATCTCAAACAAAACGTCCTCTTTTGCTGATAGTGTATCACAAAAAGCAGATAATTACAAGCAACAAAAAATTGTCAATGGTACACTGAAAGATAAAGGCATGATTTCCCCAATGGATGATGGTACTTATGTTATCACGCTTTTTAAGGGCGCAGATGCAAGTACAGTTATCCACGAAACAGGACACTACTTTGTGGAAACCATGATTAACGAAGCATTGGCAGACCCCAGCAACACAAGACTAAACGCTGATGCGAAAAAGCTCATGGAGTATGCAGGCATTGACGCTGATGTATGGGCAAGCGGTGACGTTGAAGCAAAGAGAGCCGGGCATGAAAAGCTGGCAGAAGCATTTGAAACCTACATCATGGAAGGCAAAGCGCCTAGCGTCGGACTGCGCGGAGTGTTCCAGAGATTCGCTAATTGGTTATCAGCTATTTATAGTAAGATAGCAAGAAGTGAAAATGCGGCAGAATTAACGCCGGAAGTACGGCAGGTATTTGACAGAATGTTGGCGTGCCGTGAAGAAATTGAAGTTATGGCGCGCATGGAGGGCATATTCGGCGGCTTGCCGGAGAATATAACATCTAAGTTATCAGACCAAAACAAAAAGACCTTGCAGAATAAAATCTTAAAGGCTAAAGACAAGGCCGTGGATATTCTGACAAGACGCGCAATGGCTGATTTCAGCGCAAAGCGCAGAGCTGAAAAGGCTGCTTTCATAGAAGAAATACGGCCGCAGATTGAGCAGGCAGTAGCGCAAGAACTTGTCAATCGTGCAAGAGTGCAAGTCGGGCAGGAATTTGGGCAAGAATCAAAACTTGCCAATCCTGCTATTATAGCAAGAAAATACAGACACGTTTTAGGAAGCGTATTGCCAAACTATAATGATATGCTGAACGATACCAATGCTAGCATTGACGATATACTCAATCCGATAGTTGAATATCTGCAAGCAGAAGTCGACACATACGGCACACTTTCTAAAGAGCGTGTTGCAAATGCTGAAGATATGCTGATTGCTATGTTCAGCAAGTCAAGACAGAAAACCGTTACGAATCCTACATTCGTTGTTGATGAGCACGGCATGGCTCATGCTAACTTTAGGCAGAAAATCAACGAATGGGAAACAATCGAAGCTAATCCGCGTAGGCTTGCAAGAAAATACATTTATGGTAATGAGCGCATAAACTATAACGAACTGTTAAAAGACACAAACGGTTCTATTGACGATATTTTGAATCCTATTGCTGACAGAATAGAAAGTGAGCTTGCGGAATACCAAGATACAGTCAAGAGTGAACGTGCGTTTTTTATCAATGGCAAGTGGGGCTACTTCGCCGCAACCAATAGAACAGAAGGCAAGTATGCAAACGATTTTGCAGGCATACCGGACCAGAGCGCAGTCTTGGTTGATTTTGGTGAGATAGGCAAGGATGGAAAACGTCATTGGACTAAGCGAGCTTTAGAGCAAGCGGATATTGAAGGCCTTGTATTCCATGAAGCAGGCGACAGTATTCGTAATGTCAACTGGGTATCAAGATACGTTCACGATTACGGCGGCAACATAAGCGACTTGACCAGCAAAAAAGGACGCAGAAGAATTGCCGAAAAGATTGCAAGGGGCGAAGATATAGCGGACTACTACGATTTGCGTAGCACCGGTTTAGATTATGGCGATGCCGAAATTAAGGCAGACTTTAAACATATTGTCGATGAGCTGGACAGACTGCAAGCGTTGAAGCATAGACTTGAAACAGACCCCGAAGGTGTCGACCTGGTAAAAGAAAGTAAGCGCAACCAATTATCGCAGGAGCAGAAAGAACTATTTGACCAGATAGCAGAAGAAAACGGCTATGCCGGCGGCTACGAAATGGCAAGGGAGATTGTCGAAGGTTACACCGTCAATGAGAATGAAGGCAGCGACGTACAGGACAACTGGGCAAGGAACTATATTCGTAACGGCGGTGACAGAGCGAAACTAAAGAATGAGGAAGGCTTGAAGGAGATTGCCGAAACTTTGGTAGAGGGTGAGCAGCTTACAGAGCTTAACGAGCTTAAAGCCTTGAAGCACGAGCTTGAAACTAATCCGGATAAAGTCGACCTTGTGGAGATGAGCAAAAAGCGTGCCTTGTCTAACGAGCAGAGAGAACTGTTTGACTGGGTGGCTGACAGTTTGGGCTATGACAGTGGCGATGCTATGGCGCAGGATATTTTGACTTCACCGAGCGAAAGAGCTATGGTACGTCAAGAGATTGACAAGGCTGTGAACCGCAGATTCCCCGACTTCATGCAGGAGCGTGAGCAGGCAAGAGAAGCGGCAAGGGAAGCACTCTATAATGACGAGAGCGGCGAAGTGGTGGCACTTGAACAACAGCTTATTGATGAGGCACTCAACGAAATAAGCGACAAGGATATTAAGCAAAAAGAGCGTGAGAATATTGCTAAAGTGCGGAAGCAGAACGCAGACAATTTTGCTAAACGCTATATTCAGACTTTGCCAGCAGGCGAAGTTATGAAGCCGAGAAGATTTGCTATGGCAGAACGCAGAGCGGCGGCTAATGCAAACAAGGCTGCTAAAGCCGGACTTTTGGAAGAAGCGGCTATGTATAAGCAGCAGCAGATGATTAATCACGCTTTGTATCGTGAAGCAGTCAAGGCCAAACATCAGATTGAAAGCGCAAGAAAGTACGTCAAAAAGCAGATGCACAGCAAGAAAGAAGTGTGGGGAACAGAGCAGCACTTCTTCCAGATGTGCGCATTGCTGGAGCGTATGGGCTATCACCGCAAGGACTTTAACACCAACGGCAGAGAAGTGCAGCCGCTTAGCGATTACATTGCAGAGATGCAGGCAAAGTACGGTGACGAAATTATTTCTATGCCGGAGTTTGTTTTGAACCCGAATAATGATTTGACCAATGCACCGCAGCTTAGCCTTGCGAACTATATGGACGTTATCGATGCACTGAAAAACATTCGTGCTATTGCAAAGCAGGATACGCAGATGAACAAAATCGCCGCCGGTGAAGCCTTTGAACAGGTTAAGGCTGACACGATAGCGCACCTGCAAGAATTGCCGGTAGAGTATGAGGCGGAGATTGGCAGCGACAGCAAAAAGAGCCTGCGTAAGCGAATTGTCGAATGGCCTAAAAACTTCATGGCTACGCTGCGTAATGCTGATAACTTCTTCTTGATGATGGATAATTGGACAGAAGGTTATTTTACTAGGGAATTTTACAACAAAATCAACCATTGCGCAGATATGGAAAGCACGATGCTTGAAGGTTATCAGAAGGAGCTTACAGATGCTTTGCAGAAATGGGAGCCAGACAAAGAAACCGGCATTGCGCACGATAAAAGAATTTACTACGAAGAACTTGGCGGCAGCGCAGATAAGCATGCTTTGATTGCTATGCTGTGCAACCTGGGCAGTGATAGTAATGCTGCAAGGCTGTGTTCGCAAAAACCGGTAGGCGTAAAGAATTCTGATATATGGGTGGAAGAATCGGAGCTTATAGGCAAAGAAGAAGCAATGCTGCAAACCAAACAAAACCTTATAGAGTTTTTGTGCAAGCATCTGACTAAAGCAGATATTGCCTATGCCCAGGCGCGTATCAATGCAGCAAGTAAATTCTGGCCTATGCTGGCAGAAGTCAACCGCAGAACAAAAGGCTTTGAGCCGCCGAAGATTGAAGCGTCGCCGCTGGTGATGAAGCTTGCAAGCGGTGAAAGCGTGGTATTTGAAGGTGGTTACTTCCCGTTGGAGCGTGATACACGTACCGGCAGTATGCCCGGTAAATTCGACAGAATCGACAGTACCGAAGAAGGCAGCAGACCGCCGCAGCGGACTTTGGCTACTAATACCGGTTCCAGCAAGGCGCGTACTGGCGGCAAGTATCCCGTCGACTTATCGCGCGGCAGTGAGGTTACGGCGGTGAAAAGCACTATTCATGATATTTGTTATCGTGAAACAATGCTTGATTTCAGAAAGATACTGAACGATGAGGATATTTACCGCAACATGGTTGAGCGTTTAGGCGATACCAACGTAAGACTTTTGAGAGAGTTTTTGCAGGCTTGCGCTAATCCGTACGGCAATAAAACAGCATATATGGCAGAGAATCTGTTTACGAAAGCCGCCAACGCTTTACGTAATATCGCAACAAATACGGCTATTATGCTTAACTTCAAAACGGCAATGCAGAACTTTTCTAACATCCTGCTATATGGTAATAGTGTAGAAGGCTTTACTCATGCCGACGCTTTCAGAGCCTTGTACCGTGGCTTTACAGGTGAAGGCAGGGCAGAAGTAGATGCGATTTGTGCAAAAAGCGTGTTTATGCGTGAACGCATGGAAGTACCAGACGTTACATTGAGAGATATTCAGAATCGTTCCGACCTTAACTCAATTGAGAAAAAGACGCTGAAATATGGTGCAATGCTATTAGGCTACACTGATATGATGACTGCAAAGCCGGTATTTGCAGAAGCATACATGAAGAAAATCAACGAAGGCAAGACGGAGCAGGAAGCACTAGACTTTGCGAACGCTGTTATTCGGCGCACGTTAGGCAGCAGCCGAATTCATGATGTATCAAGTCTGCAACGTGGCAGCGGCTTATTCAGACTGTTTACGATGTTCCAGGGATTTTTCAACACACAGTTTAACCAATGGGACAGAGAAGCACATATCGCCAAAAGGTTATGGAATAGCGGCGAGAAAAAAGAAATGGCTGAACGGCTGATTGCTTTCGTTACCGCTAAATGGTTAGGCGTATGCTTGCTGAACGTAGCTATTGCAGAGCTTTCTTTGACCGCGCCTTTTGAGAAAGACAAAAAAGACGATTGGAATAATCTTGCAAAAGAGCTTATCAACTACCCGTTGTCTATGGGCGGTCCCGTCGGGCAAGCGGCGAACGTTGGTGTACAGAACTTGCTAGGTATGAGGAACTACGGCTACAGACTGACTGCGGCGCAAGGCTTGATTGACAGAGGCTTTACTGTTGCAAGACGCTTGAACGACGTTGCGGAAGGCAAGAAAGAACCCGGCGAGTTAATAGAACAAGCAGCATATGTCGGCGGCGCATATCTTGGTATTCCCAGTGGTATCTTTAATATCATATTCAACGGCATAGATATTGCTGCTGATGATATGGACTTTGAGCTGCAAGACATTTACAAACGCAGGCCAAAAAGCGAACGCAAAAAAGATTGACAAAAATTTCACAAAGTAGCATAGATACGAACCTTTGAAAATGAATGTATAATTAGTTAAAGTGATTTTATTAAAAGTAGATATATTTTTATATATCTACTTTTTCTTTTGGCAAAATAATAAAAGGAGGGGAGCTATCATGATTGCTCATGTAGATAACAGAATCACATATAACGGCAATGGAAATGCAACAGAGTTTGCGTATCAGTTTAAAATTTTAGACCGAACAGACATTAAAGTTATGCTGACAGACGCAGACGGCAAAGAAAAACTGCTGACTAAAGATTATTATGTTGATGTTGAAAAAAGCGTTGTACGTTATCCAGGTTACGCAGTTGGCGCTGAAGTGCCGGAGAGCGAAAGACCGGCGGTATTGCCGGCGGGCTGGAAACTGACGATTTACAGGGAAGTGCCGGTGACGCAGGAAACAGACTTGCCCGACCAATATCCTTTTAACCAGGTTGAGGCTATTGGTGACAAATTGACGATGATTGCGCAACAGCTTACCGATACTACCGGCAGAAGTTTGAAAATCGGTGTAAGCAAAAGTACTGATATTGATACTGTAATCCCGTGGGAGAACGGCAAGAGCTTTAGAATTAGCGACGACGGAAAAACTCTTGAATTGTCGGAAGACCCGGCAAAGGTTTTGCCATTGGCGCAAGGTGTTTACGCGCAGACTCAAGCACAAGCACAGAGTGCCGCTGCAAGCGCAACTGCGGCAGCAAAGAGTGAAGATAGTGCATTCAAATCAGCAGGCGTAGCAGGTAACAGCGCACAGTACGCGAGCTTATCTGCTGCAAGCGCTTCTGAAAATGCGGAGCTGACGAGTGGTTATAAGCAGGAGGCATTAACCGCCAAGGCTGACGCTGCGGCATCTGCAACCAACGCGAAGGCAAGCGAAGCCAATGCAAAAACTAGCGAAAACAACGCAGAAGCCAGCAAGGAAGCAGCTCAATCTGCTGCTACTGCTGCTAGTAACTTTGCGTCTGCTGCAAGAAATAGTGCAGGTGAAGCAAAAACCTACATGGACAATGCAGAACTCTACATGAACAACGCTAAGAATTATAGCGAGAATGTGAATGTATTTATTCCTAGTGTATCTTCTTCTGGTGTGTTAAGCTGGACAAATAAGGCTGGCTTGGATAATCCTGCTAGTGTAAACATTAAGGGCGCAAAAGGTGACAAAGGCGACACTGGCGCACAAGGTATACAAGGTGTAAAAGGCGATAAAGGTGATACAGGTGAGCAAGGCTTACAAGGTATTGCTGGTAATGCTGCTACTATCCGTATTGGTAGCGTGACCACAGGCGCACCTGGTACTAATGCAAGTGTTACCAATAGTGGTACTTCATCTGCTGCTATCTTGAACTTCCAGATTCCAAGGGGTACTCCCGGTGCTGATGGCGGTGTTACTGTTGATGAAGAATTAAGTGATACCAGTCTGAACCCTGTACAGAACAAGGTTATCAAAGCAGCTCTGGATGGCAAATTGAACACTACTGACACTGCTACTGCTGCTCAAAAATTAACAGCTTCTAAAGTAACTGCTGTTAATGTAGGTCGCCCTATTGTCTTTTTCTCTAATGATTCTGGGGGCGCATGGCTGGAAGCTCGTTATGATACTAATTTTAAGTACAACACAGTAACTAAAGATTTAACTGTTGGCACTATTAATGGTGTTGATGTTACGGCAATAGATACCACCTACGCTAAGAAAACAGATATTAGTGGTGTGGTTAAATCTGTCAATGGCACAGCACCCGATGCGAGTGGTAATGTAACTATTACGGCTACTGGTGGTGTAAGTACATCCTCTGCAAATACATGGACGGCAGTGCAGGAGTTTTATAATACAAAGACCTTCCGCGCCTGCCATACCGGCTATTTTGTAGAAGGTACTAGCGATACACCGGTAACTGATACAATGTGGTATACAACAAATGGTGATTTTACTCTTAATCTCTCTAATCTTGCTATGTTGCTTGGTACGTATGAATCTATTGTATTCTCTGCATACTTTACTGCTGATGCTGACCATGCTCTGACTATCAGTGGTGCAGGCACTATGACATACATAGGTAGTGCAAGCGATATTGCTATTTCCGGCTCTGGTACACTTCTGACTGTCTGGATGATAAAGAACTCTAATGGTGTTGTAAGTATTGTACAGGCTCATAAGTTAGGAAGTGGTACATAATGAGAAGATTGTTCTTTGGTGAAGTAAAGGTTGAAGATGGTAGCAAGAAGTGGGATTATGATGAAACAAATAATAAAACAATAGCTTTTACTGTTCCACCAGGTATTAAAAGAATCAAAGTGTTTGCAGAAGTTGACTATGTTTCGGTAGAGCCGAATATTTACGTGGGTGCTTCTATAAAAAATAAAATGACTAATAAAACATGGGGCGAAGGCCTCTCAGAAGCTAATGATGCAGGAGATAACGTGTCCCATCAAGATATTGATTCTATTGTAGGTGTGACTCCGAATAAAACCTATACATTATATTTTGATTGTTATGCTACATCTGGTGTAACTTTTTCATGGGGTAAAGCAATAAATGCGATGACACCTACAGTTGAAGATTATTAAGCAAAGGAGAAACAAAATGCAAACAAAATATAAACACAAAGACCAAACCTACTCTAGCATTTACCCACTTTCAGAAGCCTTAGGCAAAGAGGGTATTTTCATCCCACTATCAATCAGCGATGAATCCTTAGCAGAATTAGGCGTAATCATCACGCATGAGGAAGAACCCTTAGAAGTAATTAAGCAACGCAAGATTGCGGAGCTTAAATATCAGCGTGATAAAGCAGAGGTTACTCCCATTGAATACAATGGACATAGTTATGACTTTGATAGTAAAGCCCGTGACAGAATCAGCGCTGCAATTATTGCGCTGGAACTGCAAGGCGAGGGAGCTACAATAGAGTGGACCACGGCAGATAATGCCGATACGCCAGTAACTGCTAACGATTTAAAGATGATTATTGCTGCCGTGGCGGTGCGCTCAAACAAACTGCATACTGCGTATCGTGTAACAAAAGAAAAAGTTGAGGCAGCAACTACGGCAGCAGATGTAGAAGCCGTGATACTTAAAGTTTAATTATAGGGGTGTAGCAGATGATAGAACAATCTTTAGATGCGGCGTTGAACTCCGTGATTAACGTTGTGTTCGGTGGCGTAATAACGCTGCTAATTACCATGTACCGCCAAAAGAAAAAAGAAAATGACGCGCTGAAAGCGGGGCTGCAAGCGTTGCTCCGTGACAGAATAATCCAGGCATATAATCACTACGTCCAGGATAAAGGCTGGATACCAATCTATGCCAAGGAAAGCATCGACGCTTGCTACAAAAGTTATGAGGCGCTGGGCGACAATGGCGTGATTGACAGTCTGATGGAGCAGTTAAATGAACTGCCTAACTATGATTTAAAAGAACATGATGAAAAATGTAAGGAGTGTAAGTGTCATGCGTAAAATAATTAATATGTTAAAGAAGAACGACAACGCTTACAGCGTAGGCAGAATCTGCGCTGTGATTGGCTTTGTTGTTTGGGTATTGGTTACACTATGGCTTGCTTTTTTTGCCAAGACCTGGAGCGGCTACGAGAGTTGTACGCTTGGTATGGTTACACTGCTGCTTGTACAGTTAGGCAATAAGGCTATTGAAACAAGAATGTTTAAGGTGAAAAGTGAGGAGCGGAACGATGAGCGATTGGAATAAAGCATTAGCGACAGAGATTGCAAAAGGATTGATTAATACAGGAATTGAAGGTGGCTATGACAGCGTGGCGAAGTCTACGGCTTATGCTTATCCGTCAATCGGCGTGTCACAATGGGAAGGCAACAGAGCCGATGAGCTTTTGAGAGCTATTCCCGGCGGTGAAGAATTTATTGGCAGAACTTATATTGATATTAAAGCAAGCGGCGAGCTGCCGATGCTTAAAGAGTTGTTAAGAAGTGAAGCAGGACAGCAGGCACAGTTGGAACAGCTTTCCCGTGACTGCCTGCAATACGTCGATGTGCTGCAGCAGGTGCCGACGTTGGACGATACACGCTGCCTTATTTATGCTGGTATGTGGTGCCCAACTAGCACTTATGTTGTAAAGCGTTTTTTAGAGAATCGTTTTGAGCGCGTCAACCTGCGTAGTCTGGAGGCACTTTACAAACTGTTTAAGAATTACTATTGGATTGCTGCTGATGTTGGTGAGATGTATAGAGCAGGTTATGCCAATAGAGCACGTATTACTTATGAGTATGTTGCCGGCATTGATTTGACAACACCATACGGCATACCTGCTTATGGCTATGCTGGCAATGGAAGATAAGGAGGTGAAATCATGGAAGAATTAAAAGCTTTTGTTGCTGACAAGAAATTTTTAGTAGGCCTTGTTTTAGGCTTTGCTCTTGGCGCGCTGCACCATTATTTCGGATTATAACAAACTACCAGGCACATAATAACAATCTTCTACAAGAAGGCGCAAATTGCACAAAAATACTTCGCCTATGAGCGTTTTAAATTTAGTGCCGTTTATGATTTATCCTGCGGCGAGCTAAAGCCGCTTGTAGGCGAAGTTTGTGCTTCTGACACGATTTATTATATTTTACAAATATAGATATTTACATGAGGTAATAATGAAAGATGAAACAAGACGCAAGATTGATAGAGCCGTTAAGATTAGTCTTATTGTTGCTGGCCTTCTGCTTATCTGTAATGACGTGTACTGGCGCTGGCACGGCGGAAGCGGCACCCAAGCAGATAACAATGTCAATCGAACAATGGAATCAATTCAAAAATCAAACGAATCTGCTGGAAGCGAAATTGAATCTGGCAGACGAGAAATTGAAACAGCAGAAGAACACGTCAGCAGTTCTGTTGACGCAATTAAGCGAAGCGAAGAAGCAGCTCACTCTAACGCAAGAAGCGCTGACGAACTCCAAGCGCTCATTAGTGAATGCAAAGGAATCGTTGAAGCGCAGCGAGGAATTATACGAGACGTTGATAGAGCAAATGGAATACGACCGGAAGAGAACGAACAGAATTAAGTATCAGCGGAATATTTATGCAGGTACTGCGTTATTCTTCTTGCTTTGCGCAGCTGCAAAATAAAATTATTGGATGGTGTTACGATGGATGAAAAGGAACAAATACCAGCAGGCATTATTACAATGTTATTAAAAGGTTATGTAGAAACTATTGCTTTCCAAAGAAAGATAATCTGTGCCGCTTTGTTTGGATGGGCGGCAACAGCTATAGCTTTTATTTATTTAGGTAGGTGACAATAAAATGGACACACTGCTGAAGAACACGCGTGACTGGCTACAAACATCAACGCGGCGTTCTTTCAGCGCGGTATTGGAAGAAGCAAAGATAACACCACGGCAGGTAGAAATTTGCGAGCTGAAATTTGTAAAAGGCTTGACTAACTATCAGATAGCTATGCAATTGAATGTATCTGTCAAAACAGTGGATAAGGAATTGAATACTGCGTATAAACAAATAACAAATGTATTATCATTCCTTTAAATGCAACGAGCCGCCTTTTATGGCGGTTCTTTTTTTATGGGGAATTTGTAGGTATTGGTTTGCTAAAAAACAGCTAAACTATAAGTGAGGTGATAAGTATGTACGGACAATATAACCCTTATATGGGCGCAACACCGCAGATGCAGCAACGGCTGAATTATTTGCAGCAACAACAGCAGCAGATGTACCAGCCAACTATGCAGCAGCCTATGCCTATGGCATTGAAAGGCAGAATTGTTACCAGCATGGATGAAGCAAAGGCAGCTCAAATTGACTTGGACGGAACGAGCACTTTCTTCCCTTGCCCTGCCGAAGGCAAGATTTATGAAAAGCTTATAGGCTTGGACGGCTTGCCGATTTTCAGAGTATACCAAATCAACAATTCGCAGAAGCAGCCTGCGTATGCTGAACAAAACATTGTAGATAGATTAGTAGAACGTGTGGACAGATTGGAAAAGCAGATTGGAGGAATGAACCATGAACCCGATGCAGATAATGGCAATGTTACAGAACAGCGGTAATCCTATGATGATGCTTACGCAATTAGCACAGCAGAATCCTATGATGAGCCGCGCAATGCAAATGGGGCAAGGCAAGAATGAAGCACAGTTAAAAGAAACTGTACGTAACCTTGCAAGGCAACGTGGCATGAGTGACGAACAGTTTACTCAGTTTTTAAGTCAATTCGGTTTAAAGCTCTAATGCGCGCAATGAGCTTTACATATAATTCCTGGAGGTGAAATTTTATCATGGAAGGTGCAAACATTGTTCCGGTAATGGACATGAATCGAAACAACAACTACGGTGACTGCTGGGGCGGCGGTATGTGGTTTATGTGGATTATTGTTATCTTTGCCTTAATGGGCGGCTGGGGCGGTAATTGGAATAACCGCGGCAATATGGGTGCTGAAATTTTTGCAAATGGCAGCATGACACGTGACCAAATTGCGGACCAATTTTCTATGCAGAATATTAAAGAAGGTATTCGCGGCGTTCAGAATGGCTTATGTGATGGCTTCTACGCTCAGAACAGCACTATGCTGAATGGTTTTAACGGTGTGCAACGTGATATTATGCAGACCGGTTATCAGTTAGGCAGTCAGCTTTCCGAAAATCGTTTTGCTCAACAGCAGTGCTGCTGCGAAACTAACCGTAACATTGACGCAGTGCGCTATGAGAACGCGCGTAATACCTGCGATATTGTCAACGCAGTAAAAGAGGACGGCGAAAAGACCAGGGCAGTTCTGATTGCCAACCAAATCCAAGACCTGCGTGACAAGCTCGCAGACCGCGACCGCGACTTGCAGACTGCTAATTTCCAACTGTCTCAGCAGGCTCAGAGTGCTAACCTTATCGGTACGCTGAGACCTTATCCGCAGCCCGCTTATATTACCAACAGCCCGTATCAGAGCATCGCTGCTAACGTAGCTGGCGCTTGTGGCTGTACTTATAATGCAGGCTAAAATAATAAGTTATGTGCATTAACTGCACTGCAAGGGACGGTGCAAGCCGTCCCTATTGCTTTAATAAAGAGGTGAAAACAAATGATTTGCAATCAGAAATCCGCATTAACAACGGTAGCAACGGCGGCGCAGACTGTTGCAGCGAACGGCTTTGTCGGCTTCCCTACTAACAATCTTCTGACTGGCGTATCTATTAAGCATCCGGCAGGAAGTACAAGCGTTAACCTTATCCAGGGACTTTACCTTGTGACTTTGAACGCTGATATTACCCCGACTGCGGCAGGCGATATAGGTTTAAATCTTCTTCGTAATGGTGTAGCAGTACCGGGAGCAGAAGCAACAGTAACCGGTGCAACAGGCGATACATATAATATCTCCTTCGCTACACTGCTTAGAGTATTGCCTAGTTGCTGTGTGATTGATAATAATGCAGCGTTGCAGGTGCAGGCTACGGCAGCAGGCACTATCAGCAATGTATCTTTGAGCGTTGTAAAAATGGCGTAAGGGGGCGACGTTATGCACAAACTAAAGAAATATTGGGAGAAGGTAAGCGCTGACCCAGTAAAGATAACAGAGATGGAAGAAATAGTTTGTGAAGCGTTAGAAGAAGTGCGCGGACGCTGCCCGAGGCTGTTTTGGGATACTGCATATAAACTGCATTGTGTAGCTTATGGCCCGCATTTTGACGAAGAGCTTGCAAAAAAGGCAGTTTCCAAAATGAAGAACATTGACGGTACGTGTGGCGAACATTGGACGTTTGAACAGACTAGCCAATTTGCAGACCAACAGGGAATACGTTGTAAAGCTGATTGGTACTATGTTATGAATATGCTGCATAGTGATTTTGCTGAAATTCTTGGAAGCGACACTAACAACTACGTGCGTATGGCAAAAGCGTATATAAACGACCCGGACGCATCAGAGGGAAAAGTTCTTGACGCTTGGCTGGCGCAGATGGAAGCCTAACTGTAAACCTTAAAGCGATATGAGCACATATAAAGTACATATCGTATGTGACAGGTATGTAACAAATAGCGTAAAGAATGGCTTAAAATAAGGGTACTCAATTTACCAAACGTTAATTTTTGGTTTACTGTCAAGCACCAATCACAAACACAAATCGCACAAATTACTCCGCAACTGTTGCAGTTGCGGAGTTTTTGTATACAAAAACCCCGCCATTGTGGCGGGGG
>ERZ780228.95-NODE-95-length-92295-cov-7.855659_pt1 | contig 92295 bp, 77 predicted proteins | sample MGYA00511015_ERZ780228 | MGnify/ENA primary metagenome ERZ780228 (study PRJEB29588, sample SAMEA2161897) | human gut metagenome | biome: human gut; feature: human-associated habitat; material: faeces | place: Denmark | collected 2008/2010 ...
AAAAGTATATACCAGATATTTGTTCAGAAGAGATTAAAATGGAATAAAGTGAAACACCGGCACCTGCCGTACCGAGGGTACGGCAGATGCCGGTGTTTTTGATCGCTTTAATATTTGAGAATTATACTCGAATATCGTGCAATAGAAAAAGCGCTTGCCAAATGGCAGGCGCTTTTTGAACAGGAGCCTACTGCTCCTTAGCTAACAGGTCCTTGAAGTACTGGTGCTCTTCGGGCTGTGTTTTTAAAATATCCATGGCTTGGTCAGTAGCCGTTTTCCCAAAGTTCCTCACAGCTCAAATCAAGCTCATCATTCCAACTGATACCATAACCACCAACATCAACCTTAACCAAGTTAAAAAGACCGTTGGTATATTCTAAAGCTCTAAAGGGCTGCCATATTTTCCAAAGCGGTTTTACATCATAATACTTGCAAATACCATTGATAAAGTCAACCTTTAAAATAAAATCTGGCATTGCTTTTACATCTTGAACTTTATGAAACATGGTAGCACCTCCTGTTATTTTAATGGTGGTAGTTTAATAAATTCCTGTGTTTCCCAAATATGCATCAGCGCAGTTTGGTGCAATGCAGCCCACTCTTTGACAAGCTCCAGTGCTTTAGGTGGTAAATCTCCTTCTAGCATTTTTAATGATCTGATTTCGATTTCGCCTGTGTATTCACCGTATATGACGTGAAAATGTGGTGGGTTGTGTTCTTTTCTTTGAAAATACATCTTGATGTACATACCGTAAAAAGAAGATATTAACGGCATACTGTTTTCCTCCTTTAATTATAATATTTGCTTCAGCAAAATACAACATGAGGTGCTTAAGAAAAAAGCAGTACACATAGCATCCGGGAAATTCGGATACCGTAGGTACTGCTAAATACTACCGACATGAGCCGGTAGGCCCTGCTTATTTTGTTGTGAATGTGAAGCTAAGCTAAGTATAAATAAGAGGGCAACGAAAGTCAAACGAAAATTCTGAAAAATCGTATAAACGAGATGATATTGCGATATACAGGTTTAGCCATCAGCATATAAAATAATCTTGAAACATAGAATATAGTTTGCTACAATATATTACTGTAGACTGTTTTCGATAAGCAAGCGATATAATATACACTTGCAATGAACAAATTTATAAGCATAGGAGATGCTAACTGATGAAGAAACTACTTAGTGCTATAGCAATTGCTGCAGCCTTGGGCTGCAGCTGTGCCGCCGCCAGCCCGCTGGTTACGGCTGACGTGCCGCTGGACAGCAGCTATTACGGTTATCTTGATAAGCTGGAGGGCATGGGCTATATCCAGGATATGCCTGCCAATACCAAGCCTTATAGCCGCCTGGACATGGCCAAATGGGTGCTGCAGGCTGAAGCAATTGCCCAGAGCAAGCCGCTGCCGCCATACCTGCAGACCAGGCTGGATGCAATGCGCGAGGGACTGGCAGAGGAGATTGCTTACCTGCAGGGTGCAGGGAAAATCAATAATGTGAAGCTGCGTGGTGCGAGCGTTGACCTTTCCTATCTGCAGCAGGACAGTGCTGCGTATAAGTATAATAACGCCAAGGCACATTGGCAGCTTTTGAACCACAATAATAATGGCTATCTTTATGGCGATGGCTTTAACGCTGTGGGCACGCTGCACATCAGCGGCAGCCTGAGCAAGGACCTGGCTGTGGGCATTACGCCGCGCTTCAGCTGGGACAAGGACGAGCATGGCGATGCCAGCCTTGTTGAGGGCTATGCCAAAACGCATTTGGGCGTGTGGGGGATTACTGCCGGCAGGCAGCCGATGTCCTGGGGCGTAGGGCGTGCAGGACAGCTGGCCTTTGGCAGCAATGCAACACCGCAGACAGCAATTAAACTGAATTTGCTGGAGCCGCACACCTTTGACAACGGTGCGTTGAAATTCCTGGGTAAGGCGAATGTCAACGTCTTCGCCAGCAGGCTGGAGGGCAACAGAGTTACAAGTTCCGGTTCGGCGATGGAAAAGGACCATGCAGCTCTTGTGGGTGTGCGCGTAGATATTATGCCGACGGATGCGTTTACGATTGGCTTGGAGCGTATGTCGATGCTCAAGAAGTTCAACAAGCATTGGCTGCTGGGCGATAATGCAGATGATGCTGAAAAGGATAATTGGAACGATATTGCGGGCCTTGATTTTAAATACCGCTTCCCGGGCGTGCAGGTTTATGCTTCGCTGTATGGCGAGGATCAGGCGCATGCCTTTCCATGTGAAAATGCTTATAATGTTGGCATGTACTTTCCGCAGCTGGTGCCGGACGGCAGTTGGGATTTGCGCGTGGAGGCTGCCAAAACTAATGACGCCTGGTATGGCCATTGGGTGCTGAAGAATGGCTGGACATATAAGGATGCTATTCTGGGAGACTGGCTGGGCGCAGATGCGAAACGCGTTTATGCGGAGGTTAACCATTATCTGGCGGATGGCGGCAAGCTGGGACTGAGCTATACCTGGGCTGATATGCAGCCGACGGCGCAGCATGATGGCAGGCTGCAGGAGGTGGAGCTGAGCTACAGTAAGAGCCTGCAGAAGGATTTGCTGCTGCATACTGCTGTTGGCTATGGCAAGCTGGGGGATGACACCAGCAAGCTGGTGGCTGTTGGTCTGAGCTGGGAGTATTAAGCCTAAAGTCTGCAAGAGTTTAATATATGCTTTTCTTGTTCCCTGATAATATTAGTTTGCGAGGTGTAGCTTATGTATACTGAAGATCTAATCACCAAAGAATTTAAGAAAGTTTATGGAAAAGATGCTAAGTTGCATGAAGGTCAGTTAGAGGCGATAAAAGCCGTTCTTGATGGAAATAGGGTATTGGTTGTGCAAAAAACTGGCTGGGGAAAAAGCTTAGTGTATTTTTTGGCTACAAAGATACTGCGTGCTCAAGGAAAGGGGTTAACCTTAGTATTTAGTCCTTTGCTTGCACTGATGAACAACCAGTTTGAAGCAGCAAGAAAATTTTTTCCTGAAGATGAGTCCATTCGTTTATATAATTCTTCGGTAGGCAGTGACTACAAAAGGAAAACTATAGAATTATTAAAAGAAGACAATGTAGATATTCTCTTTGTTACTCCGGAAAGTCTTACTAATAATGATTTTATGGAAAATGTTATGGGTGAGATTAAGGAAATAGGTTTTTTGGTTATTGATGAAGCTCACTGCATATCTGACTGGGGACACGATTTTAGACCAGACTATATGAATATAGTTAAAATAGTAGATAATCTGACAAGCAATGATCCAGTGTTGGCTACGACAGCTACCGCCAATGACAGAGTTGTTAATGATATTGCGTCACAATTACGATATAAAAATAATACTAAGAAAAAGATGCTTATTTTGCGCGGCAATCTGCAAAGGGAATCATTGTATATCCAGGTGATAAAAATACCCGATTATAAAGGAAAGTTGGCCTGGTTAAAAGAACATATTGATGATTTACAAAAGCATGTTGGTATAATTTATTGTGCAACTATAAATGATTGCCAATTAGTAGCAGGCTGGTTGAGAAAATGCTTTCCTGATAAGCGTATAGAAATATATAATGGACAAGTAGATAAACATTTGAGAATAGATTTAGAAACAGATTTTTTGGGTGACAAAATTGATATCTTAGTTGCTACAAGTGCGTTTGGTATGGGGATTGATAAGCCTAATATTGGCTTTGTAATACATTTTAGTAAGCCCAAAAATGTTATTGAATATTATCAGCAGATAGGCAGAGCTGGTAGGGGGAAGGAGATTCCTTTGGCTTATGCAGTGCTTTTAGCATCGCCTAACGATGATGATGTTAATAAGTTTTTTATTCGTAGTGCTTTTGCTACTAAAGACCAGATGATGTCCATTTTTGATTCTATAAAAAAAGCTGATGGTATTTCGAAAGATGATGTTATAAAAGAAGGAAAGCATACGAGTGGATTAGTAGATAAAGTAATAAGATATCTTGTAGCGCAAGATGCAGTGATCAAATATTTTGATTCTGAATCGAGAACTACAAAATATATAGTTAAAGACAATAATTGGCATCCCGATGAAGAGCATATTAATCAATTAACACAACTGCGCCATATGGAATTAGGAGATATGAATGCTTACATTGCCAGCAAGCAATGTTATATGCAATATGTAACCGCTTTATTGAATGATAAAGCATCAAAGCCGTGTGGGCATTGTGCTTTTTGTAAATCTGAGCAGTCTTTGTCAGAGGATTATTCAGCTAGTATAGCATCAGAAGCTGAAGATTTTATTGATAGCTTTGATTATGATGTTGCTGCAAGAAAGAAATGGGCAGTAACTAATAAAGTTATTCCAGCAAACGAGAGAATTTGTGGCGATAAAATTTTTGTCTTAACAAAGTATGGTACGGGTAATTATGGTAAGCTTGTCAGAGAAGGCAAATATGAATCTGATCCAGCATATTTTGCAGATGAGCTTGTTGTGGCAGCAGCCAAAAAGCTTAGAGAAGTAGTTCGCAATGAAGACATAAAATACCTTATTCCCATTCCGTCGCTCAACCATCCTTCTTTGGTAAGCAGCTTTACAGAGCGTTTAGCCAAAAAGCTAAATTGTCAATATCTGGATATATTGGGTAAAACTAGTAAAGAAGAACAAAAAAATAAGCACACTTCAGTTCAACAGCAGAAAAATATTGAGGATAGTGTTTTTATAAAGGATAATACTTTGTCAGATGCTAATGTACTTTTAATAGATGATATGGTAGATTCCAAATGGACGATTACTGTTGCTGCCAGCAAGCTGGTTCGTGAGGCTGGTATGGCTAAAGTATTTGCTTTTGCCTTAGCTAATTCACAGAATAGTGAGGATTAAAAATGTCTAATTTAAGCGATAATGCTAAAGTTACAATATTGTTATGTTCTTCACTTGCGCTGAAGGATGGTGTGAAACCGTTTACTTCTATTCAGTGGTATAATCTGAGTGTCAAGATATATAAATCTGAGCTGAAGGAACCTGCTGCCTTGCTTGGTTTAAGTGCAGATGAGCTGATTGCTAAACTTGCTATTTCTGAAGCTGATGCTTCGAGAATAACTGTGCTTCTGTCAAGAAGTATAAATGTTGCTTTTGAGTTACAGAAGCTTGAAAGTAAGGGGATTAATGTTATTACTAAAAGTGATGATAATTATCCAAAGCGTCTGATAAAAGTTTTAGGGGGGCGTTATGCTCCGCCTATGCTTTATTATAGCGGAAATTTGGAATTGGCTAAAAATGATTGCATTGGTATTGTAGGCTCTAGAAATATTGATGACAATGGTAAAACTGTGTGTGCTACCATAGCCCAAAAGGCTGCACTGGCAAATATAACTGTTGTTTCTGGCGGAGCTAGGGGTGTTGACAGTACATCGCGTACCGTAGCATTAAAAAATGGAGGAGCTTGTATTGAATTTTTAGCTGATTCTATGGCTAAAAAAATAGTGCAGGGAGAGTACATAAAACCAATTTTGCAAAACAGGCTGTTAGTTTTTTCTGTCGTAAGTCCAAATCAAGTTTTTTTGGTATATTCAGCTATGGATAGAAATAAGTACATTTATGCAATGGCTAAAAAAACCTTTGCTATAGCTGCTGATTTAAATAAGGGTGGAACATGGACGGGTGTAATGGAGTCCCTAAAAAGAAAGTGGGGACATCCTTATGTCTGGGATACTGATATCTATCGTGGTAATTCGGAATTGATAAAAGCTGGTGCAACTCCTTTTTCTAATCCTAATGAACTTGATTTTTCAAATTTGGAGCAGGATGAAGCTGTTAATAAATTAACTATGGATAATTTATTTGCAGAACCATCTGATACAGAAGCTTATCTGGTCAGTGATAATTCTTCGGAATATAGTCAGGAGAAGGCCTTTAACAGTGATGCAATTTATAAAGCTGCTTTGCCAATAATCAAAGATTTTCTTGAAAATGAGCATACTTCGAAAGAGATAATTGAAGCATTAGATATTGTTCCTAAGCAAGCAGAGAAGTGGTTGAAAAAGGCTGTTGCTGAAAAGCATATTATCAAATTAACAAGGCCAGTAAGATATATTGTTGCAGAGGATAATTAAAAGTAATAGCGCAATGTAGTAGATAGCATTTGAGTTGTAGTTGCTAACCTTTGGGTATGCTTGCTGTTGGCCTGAGCTGGGAGTATTAAGCATAAAGTCTGTAAGAGTTTAATATATGCTAAAACATGAAAACACCGACGTCTGCCGTACTTGTGGTACGGCGGATGCCGGTGTTTTTTGCTTATTTACATGTAAGTGGCGCAATTAAATATCGCGCTGCAACCCTTCCGTCTGCTCGCAAAGCTCGCAGCCACCTTCCCTTTCAGGGAAGATATATCAGACCTGCGGAAGGCTAATCTTCGCAAATCTGTTTAACTTCTATATGCTCCCTAACAGGGAGCTGGCATCGCCGCAGGCGATGACTGAGGGTTGTGCCCCTCTGGGAAGGCGGAAGCTTACAGGCTTGCTGCTCTCTCCAAAAAGCCGCGCAGAATGTCGCAGGAGGCAGCGAACTTAGCCTGCTCTTCTTCCGTCAGCGGCAGCTCTAAAATCTCTTCAATACCGTTTTTGCCGATTACGCAGGGTACGCCGGCAGCAACGTTCTTCTGGCCGTATTCGCCATTGAGTGCGGTGGAGCAGGGCCAGGTAAGTTTTTGGTCATGGAAGATAGCCTTAATCAGCATGCAGGCAGCGTTGGCAATGCCAAATTCCGTGCAGCCTTTGCCGTCAACCTCAATGTCGCCGGCTCTTTTAACCTGCAGCTGCAAATCCTCCAGACTGAGGGCAGCCAGCTCCGGACGTTCAGCGCGCAGCTGGGCAAAGCTCTTGCTGCCGATGCGGATGGCAGACCAGACAACGAAGCTGGAATTACCATGCTCGCCCATGCAGAAGGCCTGAATAGATTTGCGGCTGTAGCCTGTTGCGGCGCTGAGCACACGCAGCAGGCGGTAGCTTTCAAGGCTGGTGCCGGTGCAGAAGCAGCGCTGCGGCTCCCAGTTCATCTGGCGGCGGATATGCTCGCAGATAATGTCTGCCGGATTGGAAATGCTGATCATAATGCCTTTAAAGTCAACCTGCTTCAGATGGCTGATAACCTCGTTGGCCATCTTGATGGAATCGTCAAACATATCAAGGCGTGTTTCGCCGGGACGGCGGCTACGGCCGAAGGCCATTACCAGAATATCGGCATCGTTGAGCTCGCTGTATTCACCTGCGCGGATTTTGGCGTCGTGACCGCAAAGAGCACCGCTGACACAGTCGTCCAAATCCAGTGCCTGTGCTGCAGCTTTTTCCTTAAGAATATCAATCAGTACAATATCATCTGCTTCACCGGACTGGATGAGCGCTAAAGCAACGTGAGAGCCGACATGACCTGCGCCGACGATTACAACCTTACGAGTTTTTAACATAACAGAGACCTCCTTTATGAAAACAGGGAACCGTCCCCACTTGTGCTGGAGATAGTTCCCTCATTTTTTCTATGCGGTAAAAATATGCCTGTGCAGTATTTATCCCGCTTCGCTATTTTATTTGTTTGCTTCTGCTTCGGCAATAACCTTATTGATATCTTCGATAAGAGCATCAACATCAATGCCGTGAGCGCCTGCGCCCTGACCGATGGTTTCGAAATGAGCAGCCATGCAGCCGATGCAGCCCAGACCATATTCAGCGAAAACCTCCATGATTTCAGGATGGTTTTGAACGGCTTCAATAATGCCGGTATCTTTAGTAACCATTGTATAAGTCTCCTTTTTATAAAAATTGTACACATAATCCGTACTCATTCATTATATCATTTGTGCTTCTAAAAGCCAAATTTATTACTGAAAATTTTTTGCGAAATAAGCTTGACAGAGTTCACGTTTTTTTGATTATTTTTTCACATTAAGCCGTGAAATACTTGCGTTTACGGCTGATAAACGATATAATGGAGAAAAGTGGTGTAATGTGGGTAAAAAGGGGGCGACAAAATGCTTTTAGGTGAATACGAACACACTCTGGATGCAAAAGGTCGTCTTGCTATGCCTGCTAAGTTGCGTGAAAGTTTGGGCAGTAAGTTTATTATTACCAAAGGTCTGGACGGCTGTCTTTTTGTTTATGATATGGAGCAATGGCATCAGCTGGAACAGAAGCTGGCAGCCTTGCCTATGAGCCGCAAAACAGCGCGTGATTTTACCCGTTTTCTCTTTGGCGGTGCCTGCGAGGGCGAATGTGACAAGCAGGGCAGAGTACTGCTGCCGGCAAACCTGCGTCGTCACGCCGGTCTGGAAAAGGATGCCGTGATTGTCGGCGTAGGCAGCAGAGCCGAAATTTGGGATGCAGGCCGTTGGAACGAATATAACGAAGAAAATGCCGATGATGTGAGTGAGCTCGCAGAGCAGCTTGCTGATTTAGGAATATAAGATTGGTGTTGGCTATGGAATTTAAGCATACAAGTATTCTGCTCGCTGAGAGCGTGGACTTTCTGATAACAGATAAAAATGGTATTTACGTGGACTGCACTATGGGCGGTGCGGGGCACAGCAGTGCGTTTGCCGCACAGCTGGAGGCAGGTGGTCTTTTGATTGGCATTGATCAGGATGATGATGCTATTGCTGCCGGTTCCGAGCGCTTGCTGAACAATTTTACCTGCAAAACCGCAGTTGCGAAGTCCAATTTTGAAAACTTTTCCCAGGTATTGGATTCCATGGGAATCGATGAAATTGACGGTATCTTTTTTGACCTTGGTGTTTCGAGCTATCAGCTGGATACACCGGAGCGTGGTTTCTCATATATGCATGACGGACCTTTGGATATGCGCATGAATAAAGAAGCAAGTCTGGATGCAGAGTACATCGTCAACCACTACAAGGAAGAAGAGCTGGCGGATATTATTCACCGTTACGGTGAGGAACGCTGGGCAAAGCGTATTGCGCAGTTTATTGTGGCGGCACGCAAGGAAAAGCCGTTGACTACTACCTTCGAACTGGTGGATGTCATCAAGAAGGCTATTCCCAAGGGAGCAAGACTTGACGGTCCGCATCCGGCGAAGCGTACCTTTCAGGCGATTCGCATTGAGGTGAACAACGAGCTGGGAATTCTGGCTGATACGATGGAAAAAGCTGTGGACCGCTTAAAGAGCGGCGGCCGCATCGGTGTTATTACCTTCCATTCGCTGGAGGACAGAATTATTAAACAGACCTTTGCGAAGCTTGCCAAGGGCTGTACTTGTCCGCCGCAGCTGCCGGTGTGCGTATGCGGTAAAAAGCCTTTGCTGCGCAAAACAGGCAACATTGTTCCATCTAAGGCAGAGGTAGAGGAAAATCCGCGCAGCCGCAGTGCGCGCCTGCGTTATGCAATTAAAATTTGACAGATAATAGCTGAGAGATAAATTTTGATGTTTTGATGAAGGGTGATTTTGATGCTTGCCAGAAAATACGATAATTATGCTTGGCAGGAGCAGCCTGCCGAGCAATATGAGGTTCAGCAGCCTGCCCGCAGAAAAGTACATAGACCTGATCCGAGAAGAGTACTGCGCAACAGAATTCTTAAAGCATTTTTACTTATTATGGCAGCTTATTTTATTGTTGTTTTACGCAGTAACGCTATGGTGCAGTACGGTAATGAGCTGGTGAGCCTGCAGCAGCAGGAGGCTCAGCTTATCAGCAAAAACAACGAGCTGAAAATTGAGGTTGAACAGCTGAAGGGACCTGAGCGTATTATCGGTTTGGCTGAACAATATTTGGGTATGAGTGTTGCCCGCAGCAATATTTATGTTAAGGCTGGCGGAAGCAGCAATTCTTTGGCTGTGCATAACAAATAAACATAGCCATTCAGTTTATATTGTGATATAATTTGAATGGGTTTTTGGGAGGCAGCCTTTTGGCTGCCGTTTCAATTTAAATTCTATACTATAATTAAACTAGAAGTAATTTACGGCTTTGCTCCTTGAGGGGCAGAACGTAAAACAGGGGGGTTAATAAATGGAAAAGCAATTAGCTTCACTCCTTGCCTTATTGCCGCAGGCTGAGGTAATTGGCAGTGCTGATAAAGTTATTACTGATGTAACTGCCGATTCCCGTGCGGTGGTAGCCGGCAGTCTTTTTATCTGCCTGAAGGGTGCAACTGTAGACGGACATAAATTTTTGGCAATGGCTGCCGAGAAGGGCGCTGTTGCTGCGCTGGTGGAGGACGTTCCCGCTGAAGTGCCGCAGGGTGTTACTCTTATTAAGGTTGCCGATACGCGTGAGGCTATGGAGCTGGTAACGCCGTATTTTTATGATTATCCGGGACGCAAGCTGAGAATGATCGGTGTGACCGGTACTAACGGCAAAACCACTTCGACAAATATTATTCGCTTGATTCTGCGCAAGGCAGGCTACAAGGTTGGCCTGATTGGCACTATCAATATTATGATTAACGGTGAGATTACCGAATCTCATAACACTACTCCAGACGTAGTTGATCTGCAGAAGACACTGTATGCTATGTGTTGCGCCGGCTGTGATTACTGCGTAATGGAGGTTTCCAGTCATGCGCTGGCGTTGAAGCGTGTGGCAGGCATTGAATATGACTGCGCTGTGCTGACGAATATTACTCAGGATCACTTGGACTTCCATAAAACTATGGAGAATTACCGCGATGCCAAGAGCCTGCTCTTTGAGCATCTTACCGACGGCAGCAAGCCGAATAAAAACGCTGTCTTCAATATGGATGATCCGAGCTCCGCAATTATCCGTGAGCGTACCAAGGCTAATGTACTGACCTATGGTGAAGGCCATGATAATGATATCTATCCGCTGAGCTTTACGGTAGAACCTAAGCATATGCAGCTCCTGTTGCATACTCCGGTGGGCGAAATGGACCTGGAGCTGAAGATTACCGGCGAGTTCAACGTGTATAATGTTATGGGCGTTATCGGTGCAATGCTGGCTGAAAAGATTGACAAGGATATCATTTGCTCCGTACTCGACGGCTTTGACGGCGTCCCCGGGCGTTTCCAGCTCGTTGAGGCAGGACAGCCTTATACTGTTATTGTAGACTACGCACATACTCCCGACGGCTTGGAGAACGTGCTGAAAACCGCACGCTCCATTACCCGCGGCAAGCTGTGGGTTGTGTTCGGCTGCGGCGGTGACCGCGACAACAAAAAGCGTCCGCTGATGGGTGCGCTGGCACTGGAGCTGGCTGATAACATCGTTGTTACCTCCGATAATCCGCGTACTGAGGATCCGGAGCTGATTATCGACGAAATCTTTACGGCTCTGCAAAATGTGCCTGAAGGCAAGCACGTTACCCGTCTGAGCGACAGACGTGAAGCAATCTGCTATGCTTTGGCAGAGGCTGCTGACGATGATGTAATCCTGATTGCCGGCAAGGGCCACGAAAATTACCAGATTTTGAAGGACAGAACTATTCACTTTGATGATAAAGAAGTTGTAATGGAATACTGGAGTGATAAAAAATGCTGAAGGCCAGTGAAGTTTTAGCAGCCACTAAGGCTGTTTGTGCAGATTTTGAGTTTACCGGCGTAACCACCGATTCCCGTGCGGTAAAGCCGGGAGAATTATTCGTAGCGCTGAAGGGCGATAATTTTGACGGCCATGACTATTGCGCCAAGGCTGTGGAGCTGGGTGCTGCGGGCGTTGTTGTTTCCCATGAGGTTAGTGGCCTGCCTGCTGGCGTTGCTGTGTTCATGGTAGAGGATACGCTGCTTGCTTATCAGCAGCTTGCGCATGCTTACCGTCTGCGTAAGCAGGGACTGAAGGTTTTTGCTATCACAGGCTCTAACGGCAAAACCTCTACCAAGGATTTGCTGGCTGCTTGCCTGAGCTGCAAATATAACGTTGTCAAAACTCAGGGCAACTTCAATAATGAAATCGGTTTGCCGAAAACCTTGCTGAGCATTCAGCCGGATACAGATATTGCCGTTGTGGAGATGGGCATGCGAGGCTTGGGCCAGATTGCCGAGCTGTGCAGCATTGCCGAGCCGGACAGCGGTCTGATTACCAATGTCGGCGAAACCCACATGGAGCTTTTGGGCAGCATGGAAAACATCGGCAAGGCCAAAAGCGAAATCGTGCTTAATCTGCCGGAGGATGGCTTTGCTGTGCTCAACGGCGATAACGAATACGTGCTGCCGGCAGCAGACAAAACCAAGGCAAAAGTTGTTTACTTCGGCATGGGCGAAAACTGCGACTTCCGCGGCAGTGATATTGTGACCTCCGGTGCAGGCACCACCTTTACCTGTACCCATAAGGCTACGGGCGAAGCTGTCAAGGTAAGCCTGCAGCTGATCGGTGAGCATAACGTTTATAATGCGCTGAGCGCTATTGCCGGCGCCTTCTGCTACGGTGTGCCGATGGCAGCAAGCGCACAGGCACTGGCAACTGCCCGTCTGACAGGCAGCCGTCAGGAAATCGTTTATATCGGCGATATCACCTTTATCAACGATGCTTATAATGCAAGTCCTGCTTCTATGGAAGCGGCACTGAAAACCTTGGCGGAGGCCAAGAAGGCAGCGCACGGCAAGGCCCGCACTATTGCTGTGCTGGCAGATATGCTGGAGCTGGGAGATATCAGCGAGGATGCGCATCGCCGTGTAGGTCGCTGGGCTGTAGAAAACGGTGTAGATTTTGTACTGACCTATGGACCGCAGGCTGCTTATATTGCGGATGAGGCTGCAAAGCTTGGCGGCAAGAGCAAGCATTACGCTGACCGTCAGGAGGCAGCGGATGCTTTGCGTCTGATGGCTTCCGCAGGTGATATTATCCTGTTGAAGGGCAGCCATTCCATGCATGTTGACAAAATGCTGGAACTGTTCAAGTAAACTTAAGAGAGTGAGATTTTAGTAGATGTTAAAATTAATCGGAATTCCTGTGACTGCGTTTATCGTGTGTGCTTTAATCGGCCCGGTGCTGATTCCTTATCTGCATAAGCTGAAGTTCGGCCAGTCTATCCGCGAGTGCGGACCGGCAAGCCATATGGCGAAAAGCGGCACACCGACGATGGGCGGACTTATGATGCTGGCAGCGTTGCTGGTTGCTTTGCTGTGGGGCAACTTTACTCCCCATGTAATTATTGCTCTGGTGCTGACAGTAGGCCATGCGGTCATAGGCTTTATAGATGATTACATCAAGGTTGTAATGAAGCGTAATCTGGGCCTGACTGCCAAGCAGAAATTCTTACTGCAGTTCATTCTGGCCGGTGCCTATGTATATTTCGCCGAAACGCATATCCGCAATACGGAGCTGTGGGTTCCCGGCATCAATGCTGTCATTGATTTAGGCTGGGGTTATTATGTGCTGGCCTTCTTGCTTTTGGTTGGCACAACCAATGCCGTAAATCTGACAGATGGTCTGGACGGACTGGTTTCCTTTGTCAGTCTGCCTGTTACCATGGTTTTCGCTTTTATTGCTTACATGCAGGGTATGTTGGATCTGAGCGGTTTTTCTTTGGGCCTGACCGGTGCCTGCCTTGGCTTTTTGCTGTTTAACCGTCATCCTGCCAGAGTATTTATGGGTGATACCGGTTCCTTGGCTTTGGGCGGTGCTGTTGCCGCTTTAGCGCTTTTGACACGTACAGAGCTGCTGCTGGTTATTGTCGGCGGTATCTATGTAGCGGAAGCACTGTCGGTAATTATTCAAGTTACCTATTTCCGCTTCAGCGGCGGTAAGCGTATTTTCCGCATGTCTCCGCTACATCATCATTTTGAGCTGGGCGGCTGGCCTGAGGTTAAGGTTGTGCGTGTGTTTACAGCAGTAAGCTGCGTATTGTCTGTCATTGGCTTATGTCTGTGGCTTAATGCATTTGTATAAAAAATCTTCGGCTATAACCGTTTTGTCGCAAATTTTGCGGTGAAAGGGCTATAGCCTATGTATGTTTATGAATAGAGGGTGTTTCTTGATGACTAAAAAGTATGCTGTAATCGTTTACGGCGCAGGCATCAGCGGCCGTGGAGCAGCGCAGGTGCTGGCAGATAAAAAGCAGCAGGTATATTTGTATAATGATATGGACTGCACTTTAGAGCCGCAGCTGCTGCAGCTTTTGCAGAGCGTTGGCGGTGGGCTGGCCATCGGTCAGGCTGCATTTGAAAGCCTGCTTGATATTGCAGGGGTGTTGGTGCTTTCTCCGGGTATTGCCTGCGATAACGCAAATGTGCTGCTCGCAGAGCAGCGCGGACTGGAGGTCATCAGCGAGGTTGAGCTTGGCTACAGGCTGTATGGCGGTCACATTGCTGCCATCACCGGTACTAACGGCAAAACCACTACCACTACTATCGTGGGTGAGATGCTCAAGCGTTTGCCGGTGCCTTCAGCAGTAGGCGGCAACATCGGTTTGGCACTGTCTAAGGAGGTAGAGAGCCTGCCTCAGGATGGTTGGCTTGCTGCCGAGCTTTCCAGCTTTCAGCTGGAAAAAGTCAGCAGCTTCTGCCCTGATATCGCAGTAGTGCTGAACCTGACTCCGGATCATCTGGAGCGCCATCATACGATGGAGGCCTACGGCGAGGCGAAGAAAAATATTTTCCGTCAGCAGGGTGAGGCGCAGGTTACGGTGCTTAATTACGATGATCCTATCGTGCGTACCTGGGGTGCGGAAACTAAAGGCTGCCTGTGTTACTTCAGCCGTAAGGAAAAACTGCAGCAGGGCATCTATATGCAGGACGGTAATTTTAGCATCAGCTGGGACGGCAAGCAGGAAACTGTCTGCAATATCAGCGAGCTGCATTTGTTCGGCGGTCACAACGAAGAAAACGTGCTGGCAGCCATTGCCTGCGGCTTTTTCGCCGGAGTGAGCATCAGCGATATGGCTGATGTGCTGCGTAACTTCCGTAGCATTGAGCACCGCATTGAATACGTTGCTACGATTGATGGCGTACCGTATTACAATGATTCCAAGGCTACCAACACCGATTCTACGATTAAAGCGTTGGAGGCCTTTAAGGACGGCCACATCATCCTGCTGGCAGGCGGTCACGATAAGCTGACACCGCTGAAGCCGATGATGGAGCTTGTTAAAGAAAAGACCGATGCGTTGATTCTGCTGGGTGCAGCCAAGGAGCGCTTCCACAAGGCTGCTGTTGCCTGCGGTGTGCCCAACATTGTGCTGGCCGACAGCTTTGAGGATGCAGTGAGCAAGGCACATGCGCTGGCGCATAAGCCGCAGGTAGTGCTGCTTTCCCCGGCCTGCTCGTCCTTTGATATGTTCAAAAATTATCCGGAACGTGGAAATTATTTTAAAAAGCTGGTACACGAGCTGGAGGGAGGTAACGTTAAGTGAAGGTAATTCTTTCCGGCGGCGGTACGGGCGGACACATTTATCCGGCCCTGACCATTGCGGACCAGATAAAAAAGCTGCAGCCTGAGGCGGAGGTAAGCTTCGTAGGCACCAGGCAGGGATTGGAGAAGGATATCATTCCCCGCTACGGCTACAAGCTGCAGTTCATTGAGGTAGCAGGCTTTAAGCGCAGCCTGAGCCTGGATACCCTGTGCAGTGCGGCAAAGCTTTTTGCCGGCTTATATGATGCCTACAAGATTATCAGCAACGAAAAGCCGGATCTGGTAATCGGTACCGGCGGTTATGTCTGCGGACCGATTGTTTTCATGGCAGCATTAAAGGGAATTCCCTGCTGCATTCAGGAGCAGAACGCGATGCCAGGTGTAACCAATAAAATTTTGTCACGTTATGTGCGCAAAGTATTTTTAGGTTATAAAGAGGGCGGCAAATATTTTCACGGCAAGGCAGAGCTGGAATATACCGGCAATCCTATCCGCAGTGAAATTCTGCAGCATACGCGTGAAGAAGCTGTTAAGGAGCTGGGGCTGGACCCGGCGAAGAAGACGATTCTCGTTTCCGGCGGCAGCCGTGGTGCACGCAGCATTAACAACGCTATGCTCGAAGCAGAGCTGGCGCTTTCCGGCAGAGCCGAGGTACAGGTGCTGCATGCGACCGGTGACGTGAATTATGACGCCTATATGGCGGAAATCAAAAAGCGCGGCGGTGTGGCAGATAACATTATTATCAAGCCTTATCTGCATAATATGCCGGTAGCGTTGGCTGCGGCCGATCTGGCAGTATTCCGTGCTGGTGCAATCGGCCTGGCAGAGCTGATGGCTAAGGGAGTGCCGTCGCTTCTGGTGCCATATCCGTATGCTACGGCAAATCACCAGGAGTTTAATGCCAGAGCGGTAGAGGCTCAGGGTGCTGCCAAGGTTATTCTTGATAAGGACCTGACGGGCGACACCGTTTTGGAGTTTATCGAGCATTTATTAGTACATGAAGAGGAATTGCAGCAGATGCATGCGGCGGCCCAAAAGCTTGGCAGACCGCAGGCTGCAGAGGTTATAGCCAAAGAGGCTGTGGCCTTGACTAAACAATAAGGGAGGGCCTCGAGTGGCTGAAAACAAATTAGCAAACCTGCATAATATACATTTTATCGGTATCGGCGGCGCCGGCATGAGCGCGATTGCTTATGTATTGATTAAGCGCGGCTATGATGTAAGCGGTTCCGATTTAAATGCCGGTCATATGTCGGCACATCTGGCGGAAGAAGGCGCTATGGTTTATATGGGCCATGCTGCCAGCCAGGTGGAGGATGCCGAGGCTGTAGTTATTTCTACAGCGATTCATCCCAACAATCCGGAGCTGGTAGAGGCCAGAAAGCGCGGTATTCCCGTGCTGCACCGCAGCGATGTGCTGGCTGCGGTAATGAATGCTGCCGACGGCGTAGCTGTTGCAGGCGCTCACGGCAAAACTACTACCAGTGCGATGATTTCCTGCATTGCGGCAGAAAGCGGTATTGACCCGACTGTTATCATCGGCGGCGAGGTAAGCAGCCTTGGCGGTAATGCGCGCAACGGCGCAGGTCGCTTTGTGGTAGCGGAGGCGGATGAAAGCGACGGCTCCTTCCTCAAGCTGTATCCGTATCTTGCTGTAGTAACTAATATTGAAGATGACCATCTGGATCATTACGGTACAGAAGAAAATATATATCAGGCTTTTAAACAGTTTGTAGGCAACATCAAGGAAGGCGGCAAGGCAGTCCTTTGCTTTGATAATGCCAAGGTACGCCGTCTGGCTGCCGAAACTGATAAAGAAGTGATTACCTACGGCGTAGAAGGCGAGGGCGCTGACTACATTGCCCGTGATATTTCCTACGGTGTTGACGGTACCAGCTACAAGCTGTACTATAAGGGAGCATTTGTGACGGAGGTTCATCTGATTGTTCCTGGCAGACATAATGTGCTGAATTCGATGGGTGCGTTTGCTGCTGCACATGAGATGGGTATCGCTACCGACAAGATTCTTGCATCCTTGAAAAAGTTCGGCGGTGCCAAACGTCGTTTTGAAACCAAGGGTAAGGTTAACGGTGTCTGGGTTGTTGATGATTATGCGCATCATCCGACAGAAATCGGCGTAACGCTGAAGGCTGCCAGACAGACAAAGCCTGAGCGCCTGCTGTGCGTGTTCCAGCCGCATCGCTACACCCGTACCAAGCTGCTGTTCTCCGAGTTCTGTGAATGCTTTAAGGATTGCGATGAGCTGATTCTGACTGACATTTATGCAGCCAGCGAGGAAGCAATTCCCGGCGTGAGCAGCATGCATTTGGCAGAGGGTATCAAAGCAGCGACCGGTCAGGAGGTGCTGTATATCGGCAAGCTGACCAAGGCTGAGGAATACCTGGAGCGCGTTGTACGTCCCGGTGATCTGGTGATGACCATCGGTGCCGGTGATGTGTTTAAAATTGGAGAAGAATTAGTTAGGGAGTTGGAAAGAAATGCAGATTAATAAGCAGGATGTTGTTGCTGTTGTTTTAGGCGGGCCTTCCTCTGAGGCCGAGATTTCGCGTGTTACCGGCGGCGCTATTGCGAACGCTTTGCGCGAAAAGGGCTATAATGCCAAGGAAGTTGAGCTGAATCCGTCTAATCTGATTAACGAGCTGCGTGATATGAACGCTAAGGTAGTATTTAACGCCGTTCATGGTATGTACGGTGAGGATGGCCGTTTGCAGAGTATTCTGGAGGCAGCAGGTATTCCTTATACCGGCTGCGGCGTACTGGCAAGCGCTGTTTCTATGGATAAATCCGCTACGAAGCGTTATCTGCAGTCTGCAGGCATTCCTACCGCACCCTGCATGATTATCAACAAGCGTGATGCAGGTGATTTGCAGGCGTTGGCAGAAAAAATTATTTCCGAGTTCGGTCTGCCCGTAGTTATTAAGGCAGCAACACAGGGCTCCAGCATCGGCGTGGTAATTCCCAAGACTGCACAAGAGGTTGTGCCTGCACTGGAGGAAGCCTTCAAGTATTCCGAAAATGTGCTGGCAGAAAAGTGCATCAAGGGCAAGGAGCTGACGATTTCTATTATGGAAGAGAACGGCGAGCCTAAGCCGTTACCGGTTATCTGGATTGCACCGCATTCCGGAGCCTATGACTTCCATTCCAAATACACCAAGGGTGCTACGGATTACCACTGCCCGGCACCGTTTGATGAGAAAACTACTGCCTATATCCAAAAAATTGCCGTAGAAACCTACAAGCTGCTGGGCCTTTCCGGTGTAGCGCGTGTAGATGCTATGCTGGGTGATGAGGATGGTGTTGCTTATGTACTGGAAGCAAACACTGTTCCTGGCATGACGGCAACCAGCCTGGTTCCGAAGGCTGCTGCTGCTGTAGGCATCAGCTTCCCGGAGCTCTGCAAGAAAATTTTACTGAGCGCTAAATAAAAATGTTTTACAAGGAGCCAAAGGAGGTGCAGCATGGATTCATCGCAGACTATACGCGAACAACTGCGCAAACGCAGACGCCGGAAATTCTGGCACATGGTGCGCCTACTGGTATCCACGGCTATACTTGCTGTAACCTGTACATATGTCTGGCGCTATGTGCATAATCCTGCGTTTGCTTTTGGCAACGTCAGCATTCACGGAAGCAGTCAGCTGACGGAGGCGGAGGTTATCTCGCTTGCAGGCTGTGGGCAGGGACCATTGAATCTTTTCAATGCCAGCTCCGGCCGTCTGCGGGAGGCTTTGCTGCATGATGTCCGCTTTAAAAATGCAGAGGTGGCTTACCGCTTTCCGGCAACCCTGCAGGTGAGCGTAGAGGAACGGCAGCCGGCGCTTTATGTTGCCAATTCCTATCATAGCTATCTGAAGGTGGATTATAACGGCGTTGTTCTTAGTGTGACGACTACTATTCCGGATGCTAAGGCCCCTGTGCTGGCCGGCATAAAATGCGGTAATCTTTATCTGGGGGATAAGGTTGCCAATACGGGTGTGCTGCAGATTCTGCAATTTTTGCAGCAGCTGACGCCGGAAGCACTGCAGCGTATCGGTGAAATCGCCGTTGATGATAAGCAGGATGTCAAGCTGCAGCTGAGCGGAAGCTTTCCGGTGCGTCTGGGCAGGGTGCAGGAGGTATCACAGAAGGCTTCTGTGTTTATGACTGTGTTCAACGAGATTAAAGATAAAAACATTAAGGCTGAATATATTGATTTGACCTTCGGTAAGCCATATATCAAGCTTTTGCCGAAATAAACTGCTGTTAACTTGTTATAGCTGCAAAGCTGTTGCAGCTGATGTCACAGTGAGGGTGAGATAATGAAAGAAATTTTTACTATGGATTTAAAGGGCAAGCTGTTGATTGCCGTGGTATTCATGGTGTTGGGATTTATGCTTTCGGTACAGTATAAAACTACAGAGCTTCAGCGCAATGTGCGTATGGACCGCGTAGAGGATTTGTCGGAACGCCTGAAGATTATGGAAGCCGAGAACAAGCAGCTGCTGACAGAGCTGGAAACCTTGCGTGCAGGTGCTGCCAAGGATCCTGCTGATGATCGTATGAAGCTGATGGCAGGCACGACTGACGTAGAGGGCGAAGGCATTGAGATTTTGCTGGATGACAGCAATATTGCCAAAAAGTCCGGTGAAAATCCTAATTTGTACATTATTCATGATGAAGATTTGCTGCGTGTGCTCAACGAGCTGCGTGCTGCCGGTGCGGAAGCAATTTCTGTCAACGATCAGCGCATTGTGGCTATGAGTGAGATTCGTTGTGCAGGACCTACTATTTCGGTAAACAATGTCCGCAGCGCTCCGCCTTATGTTATCAAGGCTATCGGTGCTCCTAAAACTCTGAGCAGTGCCCTGCGTCTGCGTGGCGGTGTTGTAGAAACCTTTGAGTTCTGGGGCATTCAGGTAAAAATCAAGACTGTTGAAAAGCTGCATATTCCGGCGCTGAAGGCACCGCGCAGCTTTGAATACGCTAAGATAGTGGAAAGCAAGGAGGCAGCGAAATGATCGGATTTGCATTTGCCGGCCTTTTGCTTGGTCTTATACTTGGTGTTTACTGTCCTTTCAGAGTGCCACCCGAATACGCACGTCTGCTTGCCGTAGCTGTTATGGCAGGTATGGATGCAGTGCTGGGCGGTGTACGTGCTTCACTTGAAGGCAATTATGATACTCAGGTATTCATTTCCGGATTCTTTATCAATGGTATTCTGGCTGCCTTTTTGTGCTATGCAGGTAATCTGATCGGTATCGATTTATATCTGGTAGCGGTACTGATTTTCGGTATGCGTATTTTCCAGAATTTGGGAATTATCCGTCGCCTTTATATGGGCAAATAAGTGTCCTGTCGGAAGATGAAGAAAAAAATTCATTAATAAGCAGGAAAATAGCACTTTCATGTTGAACAATATAAAAATGATTTTTTTATAAATAAGCTACCCAAAGCTAAGGGGGACGTAGAATATGTTTGATGACGTAGAGACAACCTTTGAACCGTTGGCCAATATTAAAGTAATTGGTGTAGGCGGTGGCGGCAATAACGCCGTAAACCGTATGATCGACGCCGGCGTAAGCGGCGTAGAATTTATTGCAGTGAACTGCGATAAGCAGTGCCTGATGCTTTCCAAGGCAGAAAAACGCATCCAAATCGGCGAAAAGCTGACTAAAGGTCTGGGTGCAGGCGCAAACCCTGAAATCGGCGAAAAAGCTGCCGAAGAATCCCGTGACCAGATTCTGGAATCCCTGAAGGGTGCAGATATGGTATTTGTTACCGCAGGTATGGGCGGTGGTACCGGTACCGGTGCTGCGCACGTTGTTGCGGAATGTGCCAAAGAAATCGGTGCGCTGACTGTCGGCGTTGTAACCAAGCCCTTTGGCTTTGAAGGTCCTCGCCGCATGAAGCAGGCTGAGGCAGGTATTGTCAACCTGAAGGAAAAGGTTGATACCCTGGTAACTATTCCTAACGACCGTTTGCTGCAGATTATCGAAAAACGTACCTCCATGCTGGAAGCGTTCAAAAAGGCCGATGACGTATTGCGTCAGGGCGTTCAGGGTATTTCCAACCTGATTGCTGTTCCCGGTCTGATTAACGTTGACTTCGCCGATGTCAAGACTGTTATGTCCAATGCAGGAAGCGCTCTGATGGGCGTTGGTACCGCTAAGGGTGAAGGCGGCGGCAAGGCTGCAGCCGAAGCTGCAATCAAGAGTCCGTTGCTGGAGGCATCTATCGACGGTGCCCGCGGCGTACTGATTAACGTTATCGGCGGCAAGGAGCTGTCCCTGTTTGACGTTAACGAAGCTGCCAATATTGTCAATGAAGCAGCTGATCCCAATGCAGTGGTTATTTTCGGTGCTGTTATTGATGAAAACCTTAATGACGAAATCCGTGTTACGGTTATCGCAACAGGCTTTGAGAAAAAATCTCCTGTTACCAAAAATACAGTTGGCGGTCCGGCATCTATCAACCGCAACAACAGCGGTATTATCAAGAATTTCTCCGATTCAAACGAAATTCCGCCATGGCTGCGTCACTGATTGAAAGGAAGGCAGTAATATGAAGTGCCCGTTTTGCTCCCACAGAGACAGCCGTGTTATCGACAGCCGTGCTGTAGAGGAAGGCTGTTCTATCCGTCGCAGACGTGAATGCCCTAATTGCGGCAAACGCTTTACTACATATGAAAAGTATGAGGAAACTCCGCTTGTTGTCAGCAAGAAGGATGGCCGTCGCGAGCTTTTTGACGGTAAAAAGCTGCTGGCAGGTCTTTTGAAGGCTTGCGAAAAACGCCCGGTTCCTTATGAAAAGATTAAAGAAATTGCCGACAGTATAGAGCGTGAGTTGCGGATGAGTGCGGATGCGGAAATTCCCAGCGCCCAAATCGGTGAGCTGGTTATGAAGTATTTGGAGCAGACGGATCAGATTGCTTATGTACGCTTTGCTTCCGTATATCGTCAGTTTGCCGACGTGCGTAATTTTATGCAGGAGCTGGAGCGTATTATGCAAAAATCTAAAGACGCAAAATAGAGGTGCGGAATATGAAAAAGTATTTACTGCTTACTTTAACGGCTCTTATGCTGGTGGCCGGCTTCAGCGGCTCGGCACTGGCTAAGGAAAGACTCTTTACGTTTTCCAATAACAATAACGGAGCCGTGAAAGAGGTCAATTATTATCTGGATAATGGTGCCAAGGTTGTGTTTATGGACACAGCAGCCAAGGCTACCGACAGCACGGTGATTATCACCGTAGTGCTGGATATACCGGAAGGTGTGCCAGCATATCAAAAGTAAATAGCAAAAGGGTGCCGCAGGCACTTGCAAAGGGAGACGGCATTAGCCGTCTCTTTTGGTATTAGAGATAAAAGGAGCGGTTTTGATGCAGGATTTTATCATTACGCAAAAAAATAATATCTGGTGGGGAATGTTCCCTCGTTTGACGCAGGCGGGCTTCGGTAATGCCTGCAGCTGTCGTCTGCATGGAGAAAGCGACATGGTACCGGGTACTTTGAATCTGGCTTTGCATGTGGGTGATGAGGTGGAACTGGTGCTGCAGAACCGTCGCCTGTTTGCGCAGGCTTTAGATTTGGACGCATCAAAATTTACTACCTGCGAGCAGGTGCATGGCAGCAATGTTGCGGTGGTAGATGAAGCCTTGGTCGGCGCCGGTGCGACAGCGCTTGCAGATACGATTAAGGATACGGATGCTTTGGTTACGAATTTGGTAAACGTACCGCTGCTGCTGTTCTTTGCGGACTGCGTGCCGCTGCTTTTCGCCGACGAGCGCCAAGGCGTGTGCGCTGTGGCGCACGCAGGCTGGCGCGGTACGGTAGCACAAATCGGCCGTAAAACAGTAGAAACGATGCAGCAATCCTTCTGCTCCCGTCCCGAAGATATCATTGCGGCGATTGGTCCGTCTATCGGCCAATGCTGCTACGAGGTGGACGATTTTGTGCGCGGCAAGGCAGCAGGCTATGAGCAGTTTTTTGCGCCTAGAGCGGAAAAGCCCAGCAAGTATCTGCTGGATTTGTGGGGGTATAACCGTCAGGTGCTGCTGGACGCAGGATTAAAGGCGGAAAATATTCTTACTGCTGGTGTCTGCACGGAGCATAACCATGAAATGTTCTGCTCCTACCGCGCGGAGCAGGGAAAAACAGGACGCATGGGTGTGTGCCTGTACAGAATGTCTGCCGAGAAAAATGCGTAAGTACTGAGCGTGCGTAGAACTTACAGTTAACGTTAACTTGAAAACTATAGAAAGACCGATAAGAAAATGCGTTAAGAAATGCGTCTTGTAACGCTAAAAAATACGAAAAGAGTGAGTGAAGATGCTTAAGGATACGTTTACTTTTCAGGGACCATTAGGTGAGATTGAATGCCTGGTTGAGCCTAACCGCAGTGATAATAATGCCGTTCTTGTTATGGCACACGGCTTCCGCGGCAGCCGTGACAGCGGCGGACGTGCTGCAGGAGTGGCGCAGCAGGCTGCTGCACATGCTGCCGTAGTGCGCTTCAACTTTACGGGTACGCAGATAATTTCGCGTCAGGTGGGGGAGCTGCACGCCGTACTGGCGGAGGTACGCCGCAGACAGCCCGGCTGTAGGCTGTTTCTTTTGGGACGCAGTCTGGGAGGTGCTGCATCTATCATCACTGCAGCGCAGGACGGTGCTCTTGCCGGCCTGATTCTGTGGGCAACACCGAATAATCTGCGCTTTACCTTCCGCTATGTGATGACGGAGAACGAATACCGTCGTCTGGACAACGGCGAAACGCTGCATTTTAACGATGAACGCGGCGAATGCGATTTGACACCGGATTTCCTGACGGACTTTGACCAATACGATTTGCCGGCACTGTTGCAAAAAGCACAGCCATTGCCTGTACTTTTGCTGCACTGCAGTGCGGATGAGGTGGTGCTGGCGGAGCAGGCGCAGCGCAACGCCGCAGCCATCGGCAATGCGGCTGAGCTGCATATATTTGCAGGCGGCGACCACAGCTTTACGCAGTACAGTGACGAAGCAGGTGCGCTGCTGAGCGATTGGCTGGGCAAACGCTTGAAATGCGGCGCTTGTTAGTTGTATAATATACTTGAGAAATTATATCCTTTTCTATGGGAGGAAAGAGCATGAAAAAATTGTTAATAATCTGCCTGATGCTGGTGTGCGCACTGGGGATTACAGCCTGCGGTCAGGAAAAACAGGAGCAGGCACCGAAGGCAGAGCCTGCGACGGCTGTTTTTAACACAAGCATGGGCGATTTTGAGGTGAAGTTGGCAACAGACTATGCACCGGAAACGTCGAAGAATTTTATTACGCTGGCCGAAAAGGGCTTTTATAACGGCCTTACCTTTCACCGCGTAATCGATAACTTTATGATTCAAGGCGGTGACCCGGCCGGCAACGGTACCGGTGGTCCCGGCTATACTATTAAGGATGAGTTCAGCAGTAAGCTGCTGCATGACGGCCCCGGTGTAATTTCCATGGCAAACCGCGGCCCGAATACCGGCGGCAGCCAGTTCTTTATCACCCTGCGTGAAACTAAATGGCTTGATGGCAAGCACGCTGTTTTCGGCAAGGTAAGCAAGGGCATGGATGTTGTTTATAAAATCGGCAAAACAGCAACAGATTCCAATGATAAACCGTTGGAGCCTGTAATCATTAAGAAGGTTACGATAGAAAAACGTTAACACCCCTTTTAAAACAGGTAGGAGGAAATTGCTTGGCTAGTGAAGAAGAAAAAATGCAAGGTATACTCGAAACTGTTGACCAGCAGGAAATGGTTGGCATTTGCGGACGTAATGATGAATTTCTGCGTTTAATCCGTGGTGCTTTTGACTGTACAATCGTCGCGCGCGGCAATCAGATTACCATGAGCGGATGCGCTGAAGAGGTGGCGCAGCTGGCACAGCTGCTGCAGGAGCTTCTGTTTTTGTACCGTCAGGGACTGCCGCTGACAACGCATGATGTGCGTTACAGCATGTATATGGTGAAGGCAGGAAATTTGGAAAGCCTGCATCGCATGTACGCTGATACGATTATCGTCAACAACCGTGGCCGTCAGGTGAAGGCCAAAACATTGGGACAGTGGCAGTATGTGGAAACCATCCGTCATAACTATATAACCTTGGGCATCGGACCTGCAGGCACAGGCAAAACCTACCTGGCAGTGGCGCTGGCAGTAGCGGCGCTGAAGAAAAAAGAGGTGGAGCGTATTATTCTGACGCGTCCTGCGGTAGAAGCAGGCGAAAAGCTGGGCTTTTTGCCGGGTGATATGCAGGATAAGGTAGACCCGTATCTGCGTCCTCTTTATGACGGCCTGTATGATATGCTGGGCACGGAAACCTTCCAAAAGTATCTTACCAAGGGTACGATTGAGGTTGCACCGCTGGCATACATGCGCGGACGCACGCTGAATGACGCCTTTATCATTTTGGACGAGGCGCAGAATACTACACCGGAGCAGATGAAAATGTTCCTGACGCGCTTTGGCTTTGGCAGCAAGATGGTCATTACCGGCGATATCACACAGATAGATTTGCCGGGCGGCAAGAACAGCGGCCTGAAGGACGCTGCGCGTATTCTGGGAAACGTTCCGGGAATCGGCGTGATAAAGTTCAGCGAGCAGGATGTTGTGCGCCACGAAATCGTGGGTTCCATCATCAAGGCTTATGAACGCTTTGAAAAACAAAAAGAAAAATATAACGGAGAAAAACAAGCATGATAATTAATTTGGAAAATGACCAGCAGAAGCTAGAGCTTTCCGCGCAGGTGCTGGAGCGCCTCCAGGAGGGCTTGCAGGCAGTAGCACGCTTGAATGAGCTGCCGGAGGAGTCCGAAGTTGATGTAACTATTGTCGACGATGAGGAAATCCATGCGCTGAACCGTGAGTATCGCGGTATGGATAAGCCTACCGACGTTTTGAGCTTTGCGCTGGACGAGGACTGCGAGGATGAAGATGAGCCGGAGCTGATCGGCGGACCGGAGGAGCATCTTTTCGGTGATATCATCATTTCGGCGGAAACAGCACTGCGTCAGGCAGAGGAATACGGCCACGGCCTGGAGCGCGAAATGACGTATCTGGCAGTGCATGGTATGTTCCATCTGCTGGGCTATGACCATATGAATGAGGAGGATAAGGCTGAAATGCGTGCGAAAGAGGAGGAAGCTCTGCGTGCGATTAACCTTTCCGAAGAATATTTTGACCATCCTACAGGCATTCATTGATGCTTAATGCACAATTATTTATAACTAACCTGTAAAAAACATAGGAGGTGCTTTCCATGAAAGACGTAAAACTGAATGAATTATCCCCGGCTTGGCGCGAATTGTACGATGCAGCGGTTGCTGCCCGTAAGAATGCTTACATTCCTTATTCCAACTTTGCTGTAGGTGCGGCTGTACGCTGTGCCAACGGAAAAATCTACGGTGGCTGTAATGTGGAAAACGCTTCCTATGGACTTTGTGTCTGCGGTGAGCGTAACGCTATTTTCCACGCTGCCTGCGCCGGTGAGCGTGAGATGACAGAGCTGTGCGTAGTTGCAGATACCTCCGGCCCCGTTTCTCCCTGCGGTGCCTGCAGACAGGTAATGCGCGAGTTTGGTATCCAGACCGTGATTTTGGCAAATATGAAGGGTGACTTTAAAATTACCACGGTAGAAGAGCTGCTGCCGTATGGTTTTGAATTATGATAACAGGAGCTGATTAAGATAAAGAAGGTAAACAACGAAGAAGCTAAACATTATGCCGGCTTTGTGGCAATGGTGGGACGTCCGAACGTGGGCAAGTCCACTCTGACAAACAGTCTGATAGGCGAAAAAATCGCCATTATGTCCGACAGACCGCAGACAACCCGCAATAAGATTATGTGCATTATGAATACGGATAATGCGCAGATTATGTTTCTTGATACACCGGGCATTCATAAGCCGCAGCACAAGCTGGGCGAATACATGGTGCGCACGGCAGAAAGCACGCTGCAGGAGGTTGACGTTGTCCTCTTTGTAGTGGATGCAACCGAAAAACGCGGCGCAGGCGAGGATTATATCCTGAACCTGCTGCAGAAGGTAAAAACACCGGTAATTTTGGTAGTAAATAAAATTGACAAGCTGGCAGATAAGCAAAAGCTGTTCCAGATTATGGAAGGTTATAATAAGCTGTATAAATTTGCGGCGATTGTACCTGTTTCCGCATTGAATGACAGCGAATTCCCCGGTCTGGTGCAGGAAATCACCAAGCATCTGCCGGAGGGACCGGCGTATTTCCCTGAGGATATGATTACCGACCAGCCGGAGCGCGTGATTGCCGCTGAAATGATTCGTGAGAAGGTATTGCGCCTGACGCGTGATGAAATTCCCCATTCCGTAGCGGTTGAGGTGGATGAATTCAAGGAGCGCGACGAAGAAAACGTTTATATCAGAGCAACAATTTTTGTAGAGCGTGAATCGCAAAAGGGCATTGTTATCGGTGCTAAGGGCAGCCTGCTGAAGAAAATCGGCCAGCAGGCGCGTGCTGATATCGAAAATCTGCTGTACTGCAAGGTCTTTTTGGATTTATGGGTTAAGGTTAAGGCTGACTGGCGTAACAAGGATAAAGCCTTGAAGCAGCTTGGCTACAAGGAGTGAGGACTTATCAACTTTTTTCGGAAACTGATTGATTTCTGGCATAGGCTGCCGCTTGCCTGGCATTACCTGAAAACAGGCACCTGGCACAAGGAGGGCAGTGCCAGCAGTGAGGACGAGCTGCGCCAGCTGGTGAGCGCCAGCGAGCGCCACGGCCAAATTGACCATGTCGAGGGCAGCATGATCGGCAATGTTTTTGACTTTGCCGACCGTGTGGCGCGCGAGGTCATGGTGCCAAGACAGGATATGGTATGCCTGTTTTTGGATGATACGCTGGCAGAAAATATGGCTGTTGTGCGCAGCAGTCATCATACGCGCTATCCGCTCTGCATGGAGGACAAGGATCAGGTGGTGGGTACGCTGCATGTGCGCGACCTGCTGAAGATTAAGCCGGGGCAGACTACATTTGACCTGCGCCGTCTGATGCGTCCGATTGTCGTTATTCCGGAGGCTATGCCGGTGCCGAAGGCCTTGCACCTGATGCAGCAGCGTCATGTGCAGATGGTGCTTGTGGCAGATGAGTACGGTGGTACTGCAGGCCTGATTACGATGGAGGACCTCGTAGAGGAAATCGTCGGTGATATTCAGGACGAGCATGAAGCGCAGGAGCCGTCGGACGTGTTGCAGCTTCCCGATGGCAGGATTGAATTTGACGGCATGGTGCTGCTGGACGATGTGGCAGAGCAGCTGCCGATTGTATTTGATGATCCTGAGGAGGATACTATCGGCGGTTATGTTTTCGGTCTGCTGGGACGCAAGCCTGAGATTGGCGATGCTGTGGAAATTTCCGGCTACAGCTTTAAGGTGCTGCGCACGGAGGGCTTTCGTGTAGTGCGCGTGCTGGCTACGAAGCTGCCGCAGGAGCAAAAGCAGAAGGAAGAACAACAGGATGAGTGAGTCGCAAAGGGAGCTTTTGGCAGATGATGCGCTTGTTTTGCATGTGAAAAACTGGCAGACGGCTGATAAATATGCGGTCTGCTTTACGAAGGAGCATGGCAAGCTGCGCTTTATTGCTTATGGTGCCCGTTATGAAAAAAATATACATGGCAGATTGCTGCAGCCCTTTGCCAATCTGCATATTGAGGTGCAGCAGGGGCAGAAGATAGACAAGTTGCGCAGCTGTGAGCTTTTGCAGATGCCCAAGTCGATGGATATGCAGCAGATGGCTTATGCGGCGGTGGCGTCAGAGCTGACTGCCGTGCTGACGGAGGACAGAGTGCCGCAGCCGGAGCTTTATGAAATGCTGGGCGCTGCTTTGGCGGCGCTGATGCAGCGCAATCCGCGTCTGGTTGTTTTGTCCTATGCTATAAAACTGCTGGCGGCTACTGGCTTTGCACCGCAGCTTACGCATTGCGTGCATTGCGGTGAGGCTGTGACGGCGCAGGAGGATGCGTGGTTCAGTCCGTTGCAGGGCGGGCTTATCTGCAGCAGCTGCAAAAGCAGCTATAACGGTGACGGCCTGGAGCCGTGCAGTGCGGAAACACGCGAGCTGTGGCAGTGGCTGGCGCAGCTCGATTACGAGCAGCCGGCGCCCTTTAAGGTGCGCGGCGGTGCGCTCATGGAACTGGAAAAAATTCTCTTCAAGTTTATCTTCTTTCAGACAGATAAGCCGTTGAACAGCTTAAACTTTTTGAGTCAGCTGCAGCTGTGAGGCTGCGGCGGAGGCGCTTAATTGAAGAACGTAAAACGTAAACAAAAACGCTAAAGGCGTGTGAAGTCTTTAGCGTTTTTTGCATGCAAAAAGTCCGCTCACATGGAGCGGACGGAGTAAAGGCTGTTTTGGATATTTTACGAAAATGCTTCGTTTGAAGTATAACGCTGGGGCTTTTTACGTCAGAGAAGTTGTATCCTTATCTTCAACCTTCAGAAAGACTTTGTTGACGTACTGCTCGCAGTCGCAGGAGAACCAATGATTTTCCAAAGGCATGATATAAATATTGCCGACAGGCTCCAAATCATTGGTCTGTAGAAAGCGTTCGATGCGCTGGGATAATTTTTCAGCGTTCTCGCAAAAGGTACCCGAAAAAATAATTTCCAGATACAGACCGGCAGGCAACGTCATCTTAATGGATTGCCTGTGCTTAGTGGCACTGGTGACGCAGGAAAAATATGCCTGTGAACGTTGAAATTCATGCTTTTTAAAAAAGCTTTCCTGGTCTAAAACCCAGCCTGCATGATTAGGCAAGGCTCCCTTGTGATGCGCGCGTCTTTGCCCATGGCGGGCAAATTTGGTAATGCGGCTTTTGCCGTCGTCACTTTCCGCAAGCGGCGTCAGACGCAGCAGACGGTCATTTTGCCAGCTGAGCGTCAGATGGCGACATGTATTAAGCTCCTTGACGTGCATATCCTCCTTGATGCGCTCAATGGTGTCGCATATTTCCTGATTGTTGTGGATGATTGCCTGACATTCCGCTGTTTTTTCCTGCAGCAGCTGCAGAAAATTTTCTTTGCTGCGGTTCTCCAAATATTTTTTGATATTGGCGATGCTGATATCCAGCGCACGCAGGTTGACGATTATCTCCAAATCCAGAAATTGCTGGATAGAATAATTGCGGTAGCCATTTTCACTGACAAAGTCCGGTGAAAGCAGGTTAACCTTGTCGTAGTAGAGCAATGATTGCTTAGATATATTAAAAATTGCTGCCAATTCGCCGGCAGTAAAGTACTTTCGTTTGTCTTTATTAATCATAATTGTTCCTCATAAGCTTGACTATAATACTAGTATATAGTTTAATATTAAAAGAAGTAATATCACTTCTTTTTATCTAGTAAATTATATCATATTTTCCTTGCTAGTTGAATAGAAGTTTTTGAGTATAGGATGGAGGTCAATGTCTAATGAAAAAAATTGCGATTTATGGTAAGGGCGGTATCGGCAAGTCCACAACAACATCAAATCTGTCGGCTGCATTCAGTGAGGATGGTCTTAAGGTTTGCCAGATAGGCTGCGATCCGAAAAATGATTCTACCAGACTGCTGCTGGGACGCATCTGCAGCCAGACTGTGCTGGACATGGTGCGCGATAATGATGAGGTTGCGGCAGAGGATATTGTTCATACAGGCTATAACGGCATCAAATGTGTGGAAGCTGGCGGTCCTGAGCCTGGTGTAGGCTGTGCAGGCCGTGGTATTATTGTGGCGCTGGAAAAGCTGCGTTCGCTGGAGGTGCTGACGGACGAGGACCTGATTATGTATGACGTTTTAGGTGACGTAGTATGCGGCGGTTTCGCCGTGCCTATCCGCGAGGGCTATGCAACCGATATATATATTGTTTCTTCCGGCGAGCTGATGAGCCTGTATGCTGCCAACAATATCGCCAAGGGCGTTAAACGCTTTGCTATGCGCGGCGGTGTGCGTTTGGGCGGTATCATCGGCAACGGTCGTAATACACCGAACGAGCAGCAGCTGCTGCAGGAATTCGCCAAACGCCTGCACACTCAGCTGATTGCTTTCATTCCGCGTGATGTAATCGTCAATAAGGCGGAAAACAATCGCCAGACAGTGCTGCAGTATGCACCGGAAAGCGCTCAGGCCGGTGTTTACCGCAAGCTGGCGCATGATATCTGGCATAATGAAAACATGGCTATTCCTACGCCGATGAGCTTTGAGGAGCTTGAAAAGCTGGTGGCTGAATATGGCAATTAAAACAAGACGCTTTTACAGCGCACGCAAAAGCTGCAGCTGCAGTATGCCGGGCGTATGGCGCGCTGTTGCCTACATGGACGGCGCTGTGGTAGTTTTTCACAGCCCGCGTGCCTGCGCTCATGTAGCACGCACGATGGATATTAACTCGCAATACCGTACTTTGTCCGAAAATGAGCGCGAGCAGTGGGGCTCCGTGCCGCTGCTCAGCAGCCAGCTGCAGGAAAAGGACGCAATTTTCGGCGGTGTGGCGCGTTTGGAAAAATGTTTGCGCTTTGCCATTGAAACCTATAAGCCAAAATGCCTGATGATTGCAAATTCCTGCGTTGCCGGTGTTATCGGTGACGATGTGGAATCCGTGGCACGCGAGGTGGAGGAGGAATACAATGTTCCTATCCTTACTGTGGAATGCTGCGGCTTTTTGGGTGCGGAGTATTATGACGGATATTTTGAAATTACGCAGAAGCTGTTGGAGCGCTTCGTCAAGCCTTGCACCAAGCAAAAGGACAGCGTCCTGCTTTTAGGCGATAACGGCGGCCCGTGGGGGCATTACGCAAAAGAGGTTACCCGTATTCTGCAGGAGTTCGGCGTAGAGGTTATCGGTCAGTTCCCCGGCTATATGGCTATGGATGAGCTGGAAAAGGTGGCGGCTGCCGAATATGCGGTTGTGCTTGGCGGCCGCGGGCAGACACATATCGGCTTGCGTAAGGTTGCAGAGCAGCTGGAGGAAAAATACGGCACACATTATCTGGCCGATATTTATCCTGTCGGCTGGCAGGAAACGCAGGACTGGATTATCAGCATCGGCCGTATGCTGGGGCGTGAGCAGTTGGCACAGCAGGTGCTGAAGCTGGAGCAGCAACGCTTAGATGAGCAGCTGCAGCATTTTTTGCCGGTAACGGAAGGCAAGAAAACAGTGCTGTGCATCGGCCGTATTCTGAGATATTTTCATCCGGGGAATATCCTGCAGACCATCAGGCTTTTGCGCTTGAATCTTACCGGCATTATTCTCTTGGATTCCTATGACGGTGATGAGCGCGAAGCGATGCTGAAGGTTGTGCAGGAAAACAGCGATGTACCTGTTTATACTACGGCGGAGGGTGAAAAGCTGGTGGCAGAGGCAGACATTGTGCTGACAACGCATGAGCTGCAGAATAAGGAGGCGCGCCAGATTTTCCTGCCGATGCTGCCGCAGGTTGCCGTTGCCGGTGAGGTCAAGATGATGCAGGGAATTTATCAGAGCCTGTGCAGCAGGCTGAAGGGAGGCGTGCGCTATGTCTGAAAAGCAAGGTTGGGGCAATATTTGCGAGCGAGTGGATACCTGTGCGCTGACAGGTGCAGGTGCCTTTTTTGCTGCTATTGATAAGAGTGAGGTTTTGATTAACGGACCATTGTGGTGTTATTTTTATGCTTTGCGTCATCTGGAAAAGGCGCGTCCCGATATGTATACGCGCTTTTACGGCTCACAGCCTGATAATAACGCTGTTATTTACGGTTCCGAGGAATATGTGACGCAGGAACTGCGGCGCATGTTGGAGGATGGACACAAACCATCAATACTGCTTTTAGAAAGCAGCTGCTCGCTGAGCTTAATCGGTGATGATTTGGCAGGCATGGCACGCAAGCTGCAGCTGCCGTTCCCAGTGGTTACATTGGACAGCGGCGGTATGGTCGGCGGTTTTGCCGAAGGCTACGCCAAGGCTGCCAAGAAGCTGTTTGCGCAGCTGTTGCCGCAGACTGCGACAGCAAAGCCCTTGGCTGTCAGTATTTTAGGACAATCGGAATTTTATCTGCAGGGTGTTGCCGATACGCAGGAATTAAAACGCTTACTGCAGCTTGCAGGCTATGAGGTGCTGTGCACTCCCGGCTGCGAATGCACGTTGGAGGAGCTGCAGAAGCTTCCGGAGGCTTCGCTGAACATTGTTACGAATGCGGAGCTGGGTTTGCCGCTGGCTGAATATCTGCAGAAAAAATACGGCACGCCGTATATTTTTGCCGGTCTGCCTTACGGGGTGCAGGGAACGCTGCGCTGGCTGCAGCAGATAAACGCGCAGCTGCCTGCTCCTGCGTTGGATAAGGTGACGGCGGAAGCTCAGGCGCAGGATAATTATCTGCTGAGCCGTAATAATGAAGCCATCGCACTTTGGGGCAGCATGTGGTTTGATAACGTGCTTGTCAGCGCGCCTGCTACACAGGCGCTGTGCCTCGCACAGACGCTACGCACCGAATGGACTGATATCGGCAGTTTGACGGTCATCTGCCAGCAACCGCTCAAAGATGCGCCTGCCTGCGACACTGCAGAGGCGATTTATACTGTTGGCGTGGACGATGCTGCCATCAGCGAATATTTTAAAACCTGTGACAATGTACTGCTGCTGACGAGCAGCAGCGAAAGCTCGGTTCTTTATCGCAGAAAGCAGTGCAGCTTTGATGCCTGCAATATCTGCTATCCTACGAATGATGAGGTGTTTATTACCAAGCAGCCGATGGTAGGCCTGCAGGGCAGTGCTTACATGCTGGAGCGACTGTGGAATTGCTTTATACGCAGGAAAAAGAATAAAGTAAAGTAGGTGGTCTATGAAAAAGCTATTGATGATTATAAGCCTGTTGCTTTTGGTATTTACTGCAGGATGCAGTAAGCAGCAGGCTGCCGATGTTCCTGCACCGCCGGCGGCGGATGCAGCCTACAGCGTTACGGACGATGCCGGAAGGACGCTGCACTTTGAGCATAAGCCGCAGCGGATAGTTTCGCTTACATATGGTACGGATGAAATCCTTACCGATTTGGTTGACATAAAACGTATTATGGCCTACAGCCGTTGGGCGGGTGACAGCGAAATAAGCTTTATTACCAAGGAGCAGGCCTATACTGTGGGACGCAAGGTGCCGGAAAATACCGAAGCTGTTTATGCATTGCAGCCTGACCTTGTCGTTGCTTCAACTGCTACCTCAAGTGATTTGGTCCGCAGTCTGGAGGGCTTGGGCGTGCCGGTTTATATAGCGCGCAGTCCGCATAATTATCAGGAGATGTGCGACAAAATCCGCGGTATAGCTGCAGCTGTAGGCGAAAAGCAGCAGGGGGAGCTGATGGTGCAGAAGATGGATACGCACCTGCAGCAGCTGTAAAAACGCTTGCGTCAGATTCCGTCAAGCGAAAGGCGCGTTGCTGTAGCCTTTAATTTTACCTCTGCCATGGGGCGTAGAGGAGATTTGCTCGACAGCATGCTGACGATGGCGCATGTAATCAACGGCGCAGCTATTGCTTGTGACAACAGTAAGAATGAGCATGGCACGCCTGCTATCAGCAAGGAACAGGTGGTACGCATAAATCCGGATATTTTTATGCTGCCGACCTGGAATTATAACAATAAACAGGATGTGCAGGGTTATGCTTATGCCGTAATGAATGACCCAGCTTATCGCGATGTTAAGGCTGTACGCAACAAGCAGATTAAGTTTGTTTCGGACAAATACCGCTATGTTGCCAGCCAGCATATTGTCGATGCTATTGAAAACATTGCGCATGCTGTATATCCGGAAATTTTTTGAGGAAGTGTGTTTGTAGATGATTATTAAACGTGAACGGAGTCCGTTGGCTATTATTCTTTTAGCAGTTCTCTTAGTTGTTATTGCCTGTGTATCTCTGACCTTCGGCCAGATAGATGTGCCTGTGGGAAAAGCGCTGGCGGTTATCGGCGCTCAGCTGAATCTGCCGGGCTTTACCGAGGCTGATTACAGCAGGGAGCAGCTTGCCGTTATCTGGTATATCCGCCTGCCGCGTATGCTTGTAGGTGTGCTTGTAGGTGCGGCGCTGGGTATTTCCGGCGCTGTAATGCAGGGCATCTTCAGCAACCCGTTGGCAGACCCCGGTCTTATCGGCATTTCCTCCGGTGCTGCTACCGGTGCCGTGCTTTCTATTGCTTTGGGTGCTGCCTCCGGCAGTATGTTTGCTATGCCGGCCTTCGCCTTTTGCGGCAGTATCTGCGCTGTGTGCCTAACAGTGTTTTTGGCAATGCGTAACGGGAAAATACCTGTTATGACGCTGCTTTTGGCAGGCGTTGCCGTGGGTATGCTTTTAGGTGCGATTACCTCCGGTCTGCTCACCTTTATGAACGAGCAGAAGCTGCAGCAATATCTGTTCTGGATGGTCGGCGGTCTTGATTACCGTCGCTGGGAGCACGTATATCTGGCAGTCGGACCTGTGCTGTGCGGCATTATTATTATGTGCCTGCTGGCGCGTCACCTGAACATTCTGGTGCTGGGCGAAACGGAAGCTAAAGCTGTTGGTATGCCTGTTACCGCCTTCCGCATGGGTCTGCTTTTCGTAGCGGCCATGACTACTGCTACCTCCGTTTGCGTCAGCGGTAATATCGGGTTTGTCGGCCTTGTTATTCCGCATATGATGCGTATGCTTATCGGTCCTGACCATCGTGTACTCTTGCCTGCCAGCGCACTTGGCGGCGCAGCCTTCTTGGTATTCTGCGATTCGCTGGGACGCATTATTATGCCGCCGGCAGAGGTGCGTGTAGGTATTATGACAGCGTTCTTAGGTACGCCGTACTTCCTGTATCTGCTGCGCAGAATGCAGAAACAGTTCTTTTAAGATGAGGTAGAAATTATGAAGGTTATTTTCTTGACGAATGTTATCCGCCGCATGGGTATGATGCAGCAGACTATGGAAAAGCTGCAGCAGGAAGGCAAGCTGGATAATGCCTGCGCCTGCCGTTGGATTACCGATGCGACGGTTTGGGAAGATAAATGGCACAAGGAGCTTGCCGGCTCTAAGCTGGTCATTATGAAATGGATGGGTACAGGTCTGGATACACCGTTTCTGCAGCGCTGTGTAAGCTTGCTGAAGCAGTTGCGCCTGCCCTTTTATATTGATGCTGCCGGCAGCAAGGAGGGCGAGCTGGCACAGGGACTGACACCAGAGCAGCTTGCTGTTATCAAAAAATATTGCATGTTCGGCGGCGAAATCAACTATAGCAATCTGTGGTTATATCTGCAGCAGCTGTTGCAAGGTGAGACTATTACAGTCGATGAGCCGAATCCTATTCACTGGTGCGGTATTTATCACCCGCGGGCGAAAAAGGTTTATACCGATTTAGCGGAATACCAGCGTGATTTTTGCGTCAGCGGACGACCGACAGCGGGCATTCTTTTTTACCGCGACGAATGGGTGTGGGGCGATTTGACCTACCAGACTGCGATAATAGAAGAGCTGGAAGCACAGGGCGTCAACGCTGTCTGCGTTTTCAGCAACGGTATGCCGGTGGAGGAAATGGGCATGCCCAGTCTGACGCAGGTTTTCAACAGCTTCTTTTGTACGGCAGACGGTGTGCCTGCAATCGATGTGCTGCTGAATGTCATGAAGTTTTCCATGACTACCGGCGGTTCGATTAACCTTGATTATCTGAAAAAGCTTAACGTACCTGTTTTGGCTGCCTATACGACAATTGCGCCCTTTGAGGAATGGAAGGACAGCTTTGAAGGCATGAACGCCATGGAGGTTTCCATCAGCGTTTCTCTGCCGGAATTTGATGGTATTATTCACGGCGTGCCTATAGCACACAAAAAAATTCTGGAAAACGGCGATGTCCGCTATCTGCCTAATATGGAGCGTGTAAAGCGCATGGCCTCTAAGGCGAAGAAGTGGGCGATGCTGCGCCACAAGGCCAACAGCGAGAAGAAAATCGCTATAATTTTCCATAACTATCCGCCACGTAATTCCAATATCGGCAGTGCTATCGGCTTAGATACAATTGAAAGCATCCGTCGCGTGCTGGCTGCTATGCGCGAGCGTGGCTATAAGGTAGATTGGATTCCTGATGATACGAAGGAATTTATCAAACAGCTGACGGCTAATGCCACCAATGACCGCAGTATGCTGACGGAAAAGCAGGTTGATGCTGCCTATAAGCTGACGGGAGCAGAATATAGAGAATTCTTTGCGCTGATGGACAAAAAGGTGCAGGAGCAGCTGGTGAAGGATTGGGGCGAAACGCCCGGCACTGTCATGGAATATGACGGCGATATCCTGGTACCGGGAACGATGAACGGCAATGTTTTCGTAACCGTGCAGCCGCCGCGTGGCTTTGGCGAGGACCCGGAAAAAATCTACCACGATCCTTACGTTGCACCGACGCATCAATATCTGGCCTTCTACCGTTGGGTACGCGATGTGTGGCAGGCAGATGCCGTTGCGCATATCGGTACGCATGGCAGCCTGGAATGGCTGCCGGGCAAGAACGCCGGCCTTGATTGCAGCTGCTACCCTGATTTGGCGCTGGGAGATTTGCCGAACATTTATCCTTATAACATCACTATTACGGGTGAAGGTATTCAGGCGAAGCGCCGTGGCGCTGCCTGCCTTATTGAGCATCTGCCGGCGCCGCAGACACAAGCGGGAGTGTACGACGAACTGGAGGAGCTGGAAAAGCTCATGGACGAATACGTGCACTTCAGCAGCACGCAGCCGGATAATCTGCCGCGTCTGAAGGATTTAGTGTTGGAAAAGGTTGCGGAGGCCAACCTCCAGGATGAGGTCACTTACGATGAAGAAAAGCCCTTCGACGAATACGTGATGAATCTGCATAATTACATTACGGATTTGAAGAATATGGAGGTACACACAGGCCTCCATATTATGGGACAGCCGCCGGAGGATCAGCAGCTGGAGGATTATCTGTGGCTGCTGCTGCGTCTTGATAACGGCAATATCCCCAGCCTGACGCAGGCAATTGCTGCGCTGTATGGCTTTGATTATTACTATCTGCTGGAAAACAGCAGTCTGATATACGAACCGCTGAATATCACCTATGGTATGCTGATTGACCGTATCGCCAATCAGTGCCGCGAGCTGATTCGCTGCCTGCAGCAGCGTGACTTTGTCAAGAATGCGGTTGCTGATGCTCTGCAGCTGCCCTGGGTGCAGCAGGCACCGGCGGAAAGCAGAGAAAAGCTGGAAGTGGTATGCAATTATATTGTAGATACACTTTACCCCAATCTGCTTTTAACGAAGCAGGAAATTACCAATATGCTGCGTGGCTTTGAGGGAGAATATATCGAGCCTGGTCCGAGCGGTGCTCCCTCTAGCGGCGGCGCTGATTTGCTGCCGACAGGACGCAATTTCTATGGCGTGGACCCGCGCTGCCTGCCAACACCGGCGGCATGGGAAATCGGCCAGACACTGGGCGACCAGGTGGTAGAGCGCTTCATTGCGGAAGAAGGCCATTATCCCGAAAATATCGGTATGGTCTTCTGGTCCGGCGCGAATATGCGCAGCCACGGACAGTGTATTGCTGAATTCCTCTATCTCATGGGTATCCGCCCCAAGTACCAAAGCGGCAGCCTGCGTATCAACGGCCTGGAGGTCATTCCTCTGATGGAACTCAAACGTCCGCGTATTGACGTTACGGCGCGTATCAGCGGCCTCTTCCGCGACACTATGCCTGCAGTAATGCAGGTGATGGATAAGGCGGTGCTGTTGGCAGCGGAGCAGGACGAGCCTGATGATTTAAACTTTGTACGCAAGCATATTCAGGAGGATACCAAGGAGCTGGAGCAGCAGGAGGGTATGGAGCACGCTGCAGCATGGCGTCAGGCGGCCTTCCGCGTCTTCGGCGATGCACAGGGAACCTATGGCGCAGGCGTTGCGGCGCTGCTGGAAAGCAAGAACTGGGAAACCATTGATGATATTGCCGATGTTTACGTGCGCTGGGGCGGTCATGCTTACGGCGGCAAAACTAAAGGTAAGTTCCTGCCGCAGCAGTTCCGCAAGCGTATGGGCAGTTTGGATATTACGATTAAAAACGAGGATAACCACGAAACCAATATGCTCAGCAGCGATGACTACAATGCATATCACGGTGGCATGATTGCTGCAGTGCGTTCGATTAAGGGCAGCGCGCCGCGCTCCTACTGCGGCGATAGTACCGACAGGACGCGTGTGACGATGCACAGCGTGCAGGAGGAGGCAAAGCGCCTGTTCCGCAGCGAGGCGATTAATCCTAAGTTTATCAAGGGCATGATGCAGCATGGCTATAAGGGTGCTGCCGATATGGCCAACATGATTGCGCACAGTTTCCAGTGGGATGCGACAAGCGCCGTCATGGAAGACTGGATGTACGAAAAATATGCCGAAAAATATACCTTTGACCCGGTTGTACAGGAATGGCTGCGTGATGTTAACCCCTGGGCGCTGCAGCGAATGACGGAAATTCTGCTTGAAGCAGAGCAGCGCGGACTGTGGCAGGCTAAGCCGGAAACTAAGGAGGAGCTGCAAAAGCTTTATCTGGATATGGAGGGCGAGCTGGAGGACAGAGCAGATGAGCATTAAAATGTTAGTGCTGAGCCTGACAGGGCAATGCAATTTTATCTGCCGTTACTGCTATGCTGCTGAGCATGACCGCAGTATGATGTCAACTTCAACTGCGTTGGCAGCAGTTAAGCTGGCAGCGGACGGCGGTGAACGCTTTGTTATTCAGTTCAGCGGCGGCGAGCCGCTGCTGAACTTTGATTGCCTGAAGGCAGTGGTAGATTATGTTCATCAGGAAAAACTGCCGGCCGTACTGCAGCTGCAGACTAACGGCTCTTTGCTTACTGATAAGATTGCCAAGTATCTCTATAAAAATAAGGTTGCTATCGGCGTAAGTCTTGACGGCAGGCCTGCGGTCAATGATAAGCTGAGGCTGAAAAAGAACGGCTATGGTGCCACCGGTGAGATTTTGAAGGGTATTGATGTTTTACGCCGCAATAATATTGCCTGTGGCGTAACCTGCGTAGTGACATCAGAAAATGTGGATACGCTGGAAGGTATTGTGGATTTTGCCTACTTTTTGGGCAACATCCGTAAAATCGGCTTTGATATCCTGCGTGGGCAGGGACGTGGACGCAATCTGCAGCCGCCGACGCCTGCAGCGATGCAGCAGTCTATGCAGCGCGTTTTTGCGCGCTGCGATGAGCTGGCGAAGCTCACAGGGATGCGCATAGCGATTGCGCAGCAGGAGCGGGCGCAGCTTTTGTGTAAGGATTGCAGTCTGACCTTCGGTCATTGCTACGCTATGAACGGTGAAGCAGCCTTTGTAGATGCCAAGGGGGATATTTACGCCTGCTCCTCGCTGGTAGGCAATGCGGATTTTTACCTTGGTAATGTATATAACGGCTTAGAGCCGGCCTTGGCAGAAAAAACTAAGCAGGTGATTGCCGAGTCTATGGACTTTTGCCGCCAATGCGACGATTTTAAATTGTGCGGCGGCGGTTGCTTCGCACGTTGGTATGGCTTCGAGGATAAGTCTGCCTATGGCGCGGAATGCAGCATGAAGCGTGAAGCGATAAAACGTATACAGAAGTAAAAAAACGTCAGCGTCGGGTGCTTAACAAAGTATTTCGCTTCGCTGACGTTTCTTTGTTAATAAATAACGCGTCTGATGCTGATTCTGATGACTAACAAGTATTTTCTACATATTTTTTTGACAGCGCCAAACTACTTAGAGTATCTTTTACTTGACTATATTCCTAGTATATAGAATAAAATAGAAATAGTGATTGTTTAGAATTTTCGGAGGCAGTAGATGAAAATTGCTTTATGTCATTTAGAGCTCAGCTGCGGTCCGCAGGAGCGCAATCTGCAACTCTTAGAGCAGGCAGTGCGCATTGCTGCGGAGCAGGGCGCTGACTGGGTATTGACACCTGAGGTAGCGGTACAAGGATATTATTTTTATCGCATAAATAAAAATGCTGTGGTAGCATCCCAACCGTCACCTGAGTTGGAGCCGTTGCGTAAATTGTGCCGTGAATACGGCATTACCCTCTTTTTAGGCTGCGGCGAGTATGATGCTGCCTGTGATAAAAACTTCAACAGCTGTCTTGTCTTTGGTCCTGATGGTGAGCTGATTGGCCGTCACCGCAAGCTCTTTGGCGAGTGCATGGCATCCGAGGCTTGGGCGCGCAAGGGTGACAGCTTTACCGTGCTTCCCTGCAGCGGTTTGCAGACGGGAGTGCTGGTGTGCGCTGACCTGTGGTTCCCGGAATATTACGAGGGGACGAAGGCGCAGGGTGCCGAAATTATTGTCGACGTTGCTGCCTGGCCGCCGACGCAGGTGTGCGGCAATCCGTTGCCCGCTTGGCTGCATGCATCTAAGGTAACGGATGTGACAGTGATTGTCTGCAATCAGACCGGTTCCCCGCAGTGGATGGACATGAGCGTGGGGCAGAGCGTGGTTATTGACCGGGGCGAGCTGAAGCTGGCGTACAGCGGTGAGCCTGCGGTGCTGCTTTTTGATTATGATGCAGATGCCAAGCGTGTGCAGTCGGTTGCCTATGATGTTCATTATATAAAGTAAGTAAATAAATGCTTGTAGCGGCATAACACTTTTGTTCTAGCCGTTGACGAGTGATTGCTTAACAGATAAACTAATATCTAAGGTATAAAGGAAGCTAGTTTTGTCATGCGTCTGTCTTGAAAGTATAGGGGCGTATGGTATGCTATAAATTTTATTCAAAGGTGGGTTTAGAGTATGAAAAAGGTTCAAAGCTTACGTAATGCTGTAATGGTATCCTTGCTTGCAGGTACAACTGTAGTATGGGGGGGTACAGCGTTTGCAGCAGAGGATTTGCAGGAGTTCGCGCTTGATGATATGGTGGTAACGGCTACCAGAACAGAAAGCAAAATGGTTGACGTTCCTGTAAATACAACCGTTATCTCTGCAGAGAAAATCGCTGACAGACATTATCTGGATGTGGCAGATGCGCTGAAGGATGTGCCGGGAGCGAATGTGCTGGACACCGGTGTTGGCGCTTATGAAAAGAAAGTAGTTTTAAATGGCGATGAACGCGTCCTCGTTCTTGTTGATGGCAAACGCGTTAACATTGATATGGGAACAATGAGTCGTGCCAGCTACGATTTAAATCAAATGCCCGATGTAAGTCTTATCGAGCGCATTGAAGTTGTTAAAGGTCATGGTGGTGCACTTTATGGCAGCGATGCTGTTGGTGGTGTTATTAATATCATTACCAAGAAGATGGACCACAGCTATGGTAAGGTTTCTATAGGCTTTGGCTCTCATCAGGCACGCGACGCAAAGGCTATGTATACTATAAAAGAAGGTAAGACTGGCGTTATGGTTGCGGCATCCAAATATAAACAAGGCTATCATGAATATAAGGATGCAAAAACAGATGCAAATAAGAGATGGCCTGCTGCTTCTACTTATGAAAATGAAAAGGTTTCTGTGAAATTAAGCCAAGAGCTTTCAGAAACATCTAATTTAGAACTTGGTTATGATTTCAGTAAGTTTGAAGGCGTTAGATCTTATAGTACAAAGGCAAAGTCTGCAAGCTTCAGCAACAAAAAAACAAATGATTTTTATGCAAAGTATGATTGGACTGTCAATGATAAGGATCAAGGCTTTATTCAACTGTATCGTAATAAATATGATTATTACAATGCAGGCGATATGTACGAAACTGATACAGGCTTTGAAGCACAGCAGAATATTACCTTGTCAGATAATAACCAATTAGTTGTAGGCGCTTCCTATCGCAAAGCTAAAGCATTAAATGCTACTTCATATACAGCAGAAAAATCCATTAATAATAAAGCTGTTTTTGTCAGCGACCAATGGGAATTTGCACCTAACTGGACGTTAGATGCAGGCGTGCGCTATGATAAGCATAGTACTGCTGGTAGTAAAACTACTTGGAGTGCAGGTTTGAACAAGAAATTTGACGAAAACAGTCATGCATACTTTAACTGGGGACAAGTGTTCAAGGCACCTACATTAGATGACCTGTACTATTATAGTGTTATGGATTTTGATGGTTTTAAATATGAAAGCTATGGTAACCCGAATCTGAAACCTGAAAAAGGTGATACCTGGACTATTGGTTATGGTACTAAGATAGCAGACAAAACATCTGTTAACATCAGCTATTTCCAAAGCAAGCTTGAAGATGCTATTGATTGGGATACTACTAATAGTGATAACGCTTCTGTATCAATTGTAAGAAATGTTGATAAGCAAAAGAAAAATGGTATGGAGTTGAGTGTTGCTCACGAGCTGAACGATAACTGGGATTTAGAGGCTTCCTATACCTATATTCGTGTAAAAAATAATGAGCATGGCAGTGGCTATGTTCGTGATGCTAACTATATTCCTAATATGTATCGCTTTGGAGTTCGTTATCATGATGACCTGTGGAATGCTGATTTATTCCTGCGTGGCGGAAGTGGTGCAGATAAGAGTGCCTATGTTGACAGCAAATACGTGACCTTGGATATGTCTGTTGCATACAAAGCTACAAAAGACCTTTCCTTCTATGCTAAGGGCTACAATCTGTTCAACAAGGCTTATGCTGAAAGTGCCGGCGTTAATGGCGGCACCTACACCTATCCTGCACAGGGAAGACGCTTCATCATCGGCGCAGAATACACTTTCTAAATTAAATAATAGTCTAACCTTTAAGGCGGCGCACTGTGCCGCCTTTTTGCTGTGTGGGGAGAAGAGAGTGCAAACAAAAAGCCGTGCGCGTAGCGCACGGCAGTAAAGACAAAAGCATATTTAAAAGTTTAAGCATTTTTAAGTTCAGCTTGCAATTCCTGAATCTTGCTCAAAGGCAGGTTAGTAAATTCCGCAATATCTTGAAGCGAATTGTTTCCTTTTAAAAGCATACGTTTTGCTGCAGCGTAGTTGGCAATAGCTTCGCCTTCAGCTTTACCTTCGCTAAAAATTCTTTCAGTAAATTCACACATGGCGGCTTTCCCCTCCTTCGTAGCCTTTAGGTAATTGACATGTTTAGATAATTTCCCTTGACTTAAGTCATCTGCTTCCGCAGTCTTAAAATACTGCATTAATTTTGCAATTGAAGAGCCATCATTAACTTCTGCGTTAATGTAATACATATGCAGACCATCATCGTATTTCATCGGTAAATTGTTAAGGCGTTTGTTTACACAGTAACAGGTACAACCTAAATGCCAAATATCAGGCTCGGTTATGTAAAACATATATAAATCGGGAACGCTTTTATATTTTTTGTCCTTGCCCTTTGGCAAATAGCTACCTATGATGCTCGAAGAATAGTACAGCATGCGTCTAGCATGGTCAATTTTACCATCGCTTTTTTGAATTTCCATTTCGTAGAGCTTATTGTTTGCATCTTCTACAAGAACATCCATAATAATATCCTTGGATGCAAATTTGTTAATGACCATTTGAGTACGATTTTCCTTAATGACCAGTGAATCGATGCCGGAAAGGATACGTAAAACATGTTCGCAGGCACCTGAATCAGTAAAGACCATTTTAGCCATTGCATCACTGAATAGGTTCAGTTGTTTGGCCTTTTCAATAAGCCTTTCGCGATTGCGGATGAGGCTTTCTGGGTATTGTTTGGAACTCATACTTTCCTCCTTTAATTATAACACACAAGTAATGAAAAATATATAAGATGGTAGGACTGGCTTAATTTGCAATAGGAAGAGATATAAAAAAAGGCGTTTGCCGAAAGCTCGACAAACGCCACTGGTTCTCACAACCAGGCATGACCTCCGTTGGAAAACGGCTACCCATGCAACTGAAATAATTATAACATACAAATAAAATAAAAACAAGCGTTTATTTTCTCTTTTGCATTTCTTTACTCTTGACTATCATAGTGCTATATACTTTATAATATAAATTACTGTATTGTCGGCATTGTTGAATATGAGTCAATACTGCTGAAATAAAATGATGAGAATAGAGGCATGAAGCATGAAGAAATTTTTTTGTTTATTGCTGTTGCTGCTGCTTTTAGTTACAGGCTGCGGACAAGACAGCGGCGGAAAAGACGCTGACGCAGACGGAAGCTATAAAGTAACTGATGAGCATGGAACAGTTACCACGTTCAAGCAGGCACCGCAAAAGGTACTGACGCTGGCGCTTAGCAGTGATGGCATAATCATGGGCTTAGGCATGGAAGATAAATTGGTTGCTGTCAATTATCTGGCCGATGATCCGGTAAGCTCCAACCTTTTAGAGCAGGCTAAAAAAATTCAGCACAAAATCAAAAACCCTTCGGCAGAAGAGGTGCTGGCGCTGAAGCCGGACGTAGTCTTTGCCTACGATTGGAGCGACATGAACCGTGTCGAAAACTTGCGTAATTTGGGCATGAATGTTATCGTACTGAAAGGACCTGCAACTATTGAGGATATCAGGCGTAACGTACGCACCGTCGCCAAAGCCATGCACGCTGACAGTAAGGGAGAAGAGCTGGTAAAGCTGATGGACAGCAGGCTGGCGCAGATTAAGCAGCAGGTAGAGGCGCTCAAGCTGCAGCAGAAGAAGAAAATTGTACTTGTTTCGCTGATGAGCTCCTACGGCGGCAAGGGCTGCATTTTTGACGATATGTGTAAGGAAGCAGGCGTTATCAATGGCGTTTCGGCTGCAGGAATCAAAAACGGCCAGCAGATTACTAAGGAAATGCTGGTGAAGATTGATCCAGATTTACTGATAATGCCGGTGTATAACGACCATGGCAATTTTGATATCAAGAAATATAATCAGGAATTTTTAGAGGATCCGTCGCTGCAGACCATGCGCGCCATCAAAAACAAGCAGCTGTTTTATCCCAACGAGGGTTATATTTACAACTGCTCGCAGGATGTTGTTTTCGGCGTGCAGGAAATCGCCCATGCTGCCTACGGCAAAGCCTTCGCTATGCAGGGGGCGCAGCATTTAAGGGTGAAGTAGAAAGCATAATAGAAAAAACTGCACCGCTTAGTATCGGAAACGATACTGGATGGTGCAGTTTTTAATTTTCATCAGGCTCAACCCGTAGGGAAATCTGGTAGATATATTCTTCAGGCTCAGGTGTCATCCAATGATTTTTCAGCGGCATAATATAAAGATTGTCTACGGCGTGCAGCTTATTACGCTGCATATAAGCTTTAAAAAACTCCGCCAACTCCTGTACATGCTCACGGAAGGTACCCTGAAAGCGTTGCGTCATATAGAGTCCTGCAGGGCGGGTGTAGCACTCCATTTTGCCAAGGTAATCGGGGTTAACACTGGAAAAGTAGGCCAGCGGTCGGCTGTATTCACCTGCCAGAAAGCAATCTTTGTCTGCCAGCCAGCCGACAGCCTTTTCCTTGAAATGCTCTTTGGAAAAAACCTTCAGATTATGTCTGGCAAGGATTTTAATGCTTTCGTCGCCGCTGCATTCTGGCGGCACAGAACTGAGCAGGAATCGCTTGCTACGGCGGAAGGTGACGGTTATCTGATCAAGCCGGCTTTCGCGGATTTTATCCAGCTGCTGAAAAACAACGTGAATATTTTTGCGTATTTTTTCGTTATGTGCAATAATTTCTTCACATTCACGGTCTTTAGCTTGTAAGAGAGCCTGCAGGCTGTCAATGCTGCGTTCTTCCAGATATTCCTTGATTTTAGATATAGGTATTCCCAGCTTGCGCATGTTCAAAATGACCTCTAAAATCAAATACTGTTTGAGAGAGTAATGGCGGTAGTTGTTTTCAGAAATGAATTCCGGCGACAGAATTCCCATTTTATCGTAATAAAGCAAGGTTTGCTTCGGCAGCTCAAAAAGATCTGCCAGCTCGCCTGCAGTATAGTATAGCTTAGGATTTTTGCTCATAAAGTATCACCTTGGTTCTTTAACACAATACGTTGCGTAATAGTTATGTTTATTATAACATTTATTAGTCAGATAGTGAAGTTGGGGAGAAAAGAGAAGCAAACTCTCCTATGGAGAAATATTTTTCTGCTAATTTATTCATAACTTCACCTATTCTTGGAAAATTGCTTGACTATACTATAGGTATATACCTTAGAATTCTCCTTGATGATAAACGGAGCAATTAGGCTTTAGGTTCTATATATAATTAAAATGCTTATTATAGCTTTTGTCAAGAGCTGCTCCGTTGGATTTGAAGATGCTGTACAATCCGTTCTATGGCAGTGAGAAGCTGAATCCTGAAGAAGGCGAAACTAAAGAAATCGGTCTTAACACACGTATTGATGACAAGACAACATTCTCTGCCCATTATTTCCGTACAGAGTCTGATAATCTTATTGGTTTCAACAGTGCTAATTGGAAGTATTACAATGCAGGTGCAGAAACTATTAAAGGCTGGGATGTTCAACTGACTAAGGCTTTTGATGATCACTTCAGCGCTACTGCAGCTTATACACATACCTATATTCCTGCGACTTCCGCAGCTGTTAATCCTAACCGTAATGGCTACATCCCGAAAGGTCAATATGATTTGACATTTAACTATGACGATACTAAATTTAACGGCAGCCTGAATATTAAAGGTATCGTAGACCGTCCCGGCAGTAAATCTAATGAGGCGCAGGTTTTAGATACCTATAAGAGTGTTTGGACTGCTAATATTGCTTTGAACTACAAGCCTGTTAAGGGTATGAATGTGTTCTTTAAGCTGAATAATCTCTTTGACCGCATGTATACGGATATGACTTATGATATGCGTAATCCTGGCGGAGTTGGCTGGTATTCACAGCCTGGCCGTAACTTTGTTGCAGGTGTAGAATATACCTTCTAAGAGCTTATAATCTTATTTCTCATACACCAGTGGTGGCATAGGCAGATAACGCTTATGCCACCACACCTATATACAGACGTTTTTGGAGAGGGGGCTTGAATTTGAAAATAGCTTTTTTGCATTTTGCATATTGCTGTGGACCGCAAGCGGATAATGCAAAGAAAATTTTACAGGGGATGAAGCTGGCGGCACAGTATGGCGCAAGCTGGGTACTGACGCCGGAAATGGCGTTGCAGGGTTATTATATGATGCGCAGCGATAAGCAGTTTCAGCTTGCTTCGCTGCAAAATAATCTTTTACAGGAGTTTATGGAGGCTTGCAGGCAATACAAGCAAAGGTTGTTTTTGGGCTGTGGTTTTGTCGACGAAAAAACTCCGCGTAACAGCTGCGCAATTATTTCGCCGGACGGAACATATTATAATCGTCACGATAAAACGAAGGTTGTGCCGTGGATAACGGAAAACTGGGCACATCCCGGAGAAAAATTTGAGGTTTGGAATTTAGAAGGTATCAATACCGGTGTTATGGTCTGTGCGGATGCATATTTTGCTGAGCACGGAGAAAAAATTGCCGAGCAGGGAGCAGAGCTTGCTGTAGTTGTTTCTGCCTGGCCGCCTGGAGGTCATGCAGGACCGCCGGAGGAGGCGTGGAAGCGTTTGAGCCGTTCGGCAAATGGTATTCCGGTGCTTATCTGTAATCAGACGGGTACGGAAGGCATGGACTGCAGCCGTGCGCAAAGTGCTGTCCTTTGCAATGGTGAAGTCCTTTTTACTTATGAAGGACGCGAGGCAGTGCTGATTATAGATTTTGATGAAGAAAAGAAACAGGTTTTGTCTACAGAATTTGTAACAATAAATTTGACGGATATTTAAGGTGAATGACAGTGAAAAAATTAGCAGTATTTTTTTTGTGTATAGTAATAGCCTGTTGCTCATGTCTGGGATGCGGCAATGATAAGTCGGAAAACAACGGAACGAGAGTTGTCAAGGACGCCAAGGGCTATGAGGTAAAGGTGCCTGCACATCCTATGCGGATAGTTTCCTTTTCTATCAGCTGTGATGAAATTTTGCTTGGTTTAGTGGAGCCGGAGCGTATAGCTTCTGTAAGCTATCTTTGTGATGATGCAGGAATTTCGCATGTCGTGGAAAAAAGCAAGGCGGTCAAGGAGCGCATTAAAGGCACGCCGAGTGTAGAGCGTATCATGGCCTTAAAACCGGACCTTGTCATTTTGGGAGACTGGTGGACGCCAGACAGCATTCAGACTATCCGCGATATGGGTATTAGCGTCTATGTTTATAAAACACCATATACGGTGGCGGATATAAAAAAAGCGATTCGTGAGATTGCCGATGTCGTTGATGCTAAGCAGCAGGGTGAAGCGGTGATTAAGGAATATGATGCCAAAATCGCCAAGGCCCAAGCAGTTATCAAGGCTGCCGACATCAAACAGCAGAAAAAGATTGTTGTGATGTCAGGTCATGGTGTGATTGGGACTAAAGGTTCGCTTTTTGCCGATATCTGCCGATATGCGCAGGTTGATAATTGTATGGAGCAATTGCAGACAGGGCAGAATACCACGGTCTCCAAGGAATTTATCGTTCATTGCAATCCTGATGTCATTATTATGCCGGGGTGGAACGGTGCGCCCACTCATACTCTGGAAACAGAAAAGGAATTGCTCAATGACCAGTCTTTACAAAGCGTAAAAGCAATTCAAAATAAAAATCTGGTAACGCTGTCCGGTCAGGATATGTATTGTGTGAGCCAATATGTTGCCGACAGTGTTTTGGCTATTGATAAGCTGGTATATCCTGAATATTTTAAGTAAGCTGAGAGGAGCAGGGAGATGGCAGAAATTATTTTTGTGACCAACATGGAACCCCATTATGTTGGTATGCGTGATGCCTTAAATACCATAGAGGACAAAGATATCAGCAATGCTGTAGAAGTAATTCAAATCAACGACAGTGAGCAGTGGAACGGCTATTGGAAGCAAAAGCTGCAGGGAGCAAAATTTTTCTTTTGTACCTGGATGGGTACAGGTTTGAGCTGTGATTATCTGAAAAAAGCTTCTGCCTTTTTACAGCAAAAGAAGCTGTGTCATCTTTTTGATATCATTGACCCAGGTGATGATAAGATGGATTACGGCCTGCAGGAGGAGCAAAAGAGCCTGCTGAAGGAATATCTGGCCTGTGGTGGTCTGAAGAATTATCAGAATCTGTGCTTATATCTTGTTGCTGCCTTTACGCAGCAAAAGGGTGCTTATAAGCTGCCGGAGCAGCTGCCTTGGTGCGGAATCTATCATCCGGAATTTAAGCATGAGTTCGTCGAGCTTGATGCTTATCTGGCAAAGCATTATGACAGCAGCAAGCCTACTGTTGGTTTTATCTTTTCGCGTGAGGATTGGCTTTGGCAACGCCTTGCATATCAAAATGAGATTATCAAGGCGATAGAAGCACAAAACTGTAATGTTATTGCTGTGTTCAGTACCACGATGCCGAACGAAAAGACCGGTGCGGTAAGTTTGGCAACAGCTTTTGAAAAGTTTTTCTATAAAAATGGACAGCCTTGTATTGATGTGCTGATAAATCCGTTTGTTTTTTCGCTGACTGTAACAGGATTTTTAAAGCTGCAGGATTTGCAGCAGCTTGGTGTGCCTGTGCTGCAGGTAGTAAATACCTATATGCCTTATAAGTGGTGGCAGCAGAGCATGGTAGGCCTTACACCGAATGAGGTTTCCTATGCTGTTTGTATGCCAGAATTTGACGGAGCCTTGCATTCTGTGCCGGTTTCCACCAATGAGGAACGTGAGGACGGTACACATTACCGCATGCCGCTTGCAGACCGCATTGATATGCTGGCAAGAAAGGCGCGCAAGCTCGCCTCGTTGCGTTATAAAAAGCCTTGTGATAAAAAAATAGCGATAGTTTTTCATAATTATCCGCCTACCAATTCTAATATCGGCAGCGCAGCAAGTCTGGATTCGATTGAAAGCGTACGCCTATTGTTGGAGGAAATGCAAAAGCAAGGCTATAGGCTTGATAATATACCGACAGACAGTCAGTCGTTTATTAATGATATAACAGCACATGCTACAAATGACAGACGCTTTATCTCTGAGGCATTATTGGAAAAGGCAGACGGCAAGCTGGAAAAGCTGGACTATAAAAGTTTTTTTGAGCAGCTTCCGGTAAAAACACAGGAACAGCTTTTACGCGACTGGGGCGAAGCACCGGGCGAGGTTTTTCGTTATGGTGACGTGTTGATTGTTCCAGGTATGCTTAACGGTAATATATTCATTACTGTACAGCCTCCGCGTGGCTTTGGTGATGATCCTGGAAAAATTTATCATTCGCCGGATTGCGCACCGACACATCATTATCTTGGCTTTTATCATTGGCTGCGTAATATTTGGGGCGCGGATGCCATGATTCACGTGGGAACGCATGGTAATCTGGAGTGGCTGCCGGGAAAGGGTAATGCTATGAGTAATGCCTGCTATCCTGATATCTGCACAGGTGATATTCCTAACATCTATCCCTATTGGATTACCTGTACCGGTGAAGGAATTCAGGCCAAGCGCCGCAGTGCTGCCTGCCTGATAAGCTATTTGTCCGCGCCGATGAGTGTTTCCGGTACTTACGAAGAATTGGCAGATTTGGAAAACCTGTTGGAGGAATATTGCCATTTCAAAAATGACGATGCTGTCGCCACAGGTATGGACAGCATAAAGGAAATGATTCGTAGTAAAGCTGCAGAATGTAATCTTGACGAGGATGTTCCGGAAAGCGAAGCAGAGAATTTTGATGATTATATCGGCAAGCTGCATAATTTTATTACTGATTTAAAGAATATGCAGATCAGCACAGGCCTGCATGTTTTGGGCGTGCCTCCGGAAGGAGAAGAGTTGGTAGAATATCTGTTGGCGTTGACGAAGCTGGATAACGGTAAGGTGCCGTCATTGATGAAAAACCTTGCTGCAATGCATGGGCATGATTACTATGAGCTGATGGAGCACAGCGAGCAGATGCTGGCTGATGGCAGCATGACCTATGGTATGCTTTTGGACAAAATACGCGAGCAGGCAAAAGAAGCTATCTTGATTTTGCAAAAGAATTCTTTTGATGCTGCTAAAATTGAAGAAGTATTTATCTTATCCTGGGCGAAGGATTTACAGGGGAAAATGCGGGATAAGCTGCTGCAATCTCTGACGTATATCTGCGAGCATATTGCCCCCAGTCTGCTTATGACTACCTTGGAGCAGCAAAATACTTTAAACGCATTAAACGGCAAATATATTGACCCTTGTCCCAGCGGTGCGCCTACAAGCGGCGGAGCTGATTTGCTGCCTACGGGACGCAACTTTTATAGTATCGACCCACGCTGCCTGCCGACTAAGCCTGCCTGGGAAATAGGTAAGCAGATGGCCGAGGATGTTATCGGCAGATTTATCGAAGAAGAAGGACGTTATCCGGAAAGCGTCGGTATAATTTTGTGGGCTACGAGTAATTTGCGTAATCACGGACAATGCGTTGCCGAATTCTTATATCTGATGGGCTTACGTCCCGTGTGGCAGCCTGGAAGCCAACGTGTCATTGATTTGGAGGTTATTCCTTTGGAGGAGCTGCAGCGTCCGCGTGTAGACGTGACAGGACGCATCAGTGGTCTCTTTAGGGACAGTATGCCCGGAAGTGTTATCTGGCTGGATGATGCTGCGCAGAGAATAGCATCTCTGGATGAGACGACTGAGCTGAACTTTGTGCGTAAGCATGTACTGGAGGAAGCAGGCGAGCTGGAAAAATCAGGCTTGGATAAGCAGGCGGCCTGGAGACAGGCTTCGTATCGCGTGTTCGGTGATCCTCCGGGAGCACATGGCGCCGGTACAGGTGCTGTTTTAGAAGCGAAAAATTGGGAAACGATTGATGATATTGCTGCAGTATATACCAGATGGGGTGCACATGCTTATGGTAAGGGCAGTGAAGGCATCTATATGTCGGAGGTCTTTAAAAAGCGTATGGCGCAGATAGATATCACAGTGCAAAATGTTGACCACAGGGAATCTTCTATGCTAAGCGGTGATGATTATAATAATTATCGTGGAGGTATGATTGCAGCGGTTCGAAGCTATAAGGGAAGTATGCCGCGAAATTATGTCAGCGACAGCTCTGACAGAAGCAAGGTGCAGCTGCGCAGCCTTACGGAAGAGCTGAAGCGTTGGTTCCGTGGCGAAGCAATGAATCCCAAATATATTGCAGGTATGAAGAAGCATGGCTATAAAGGCGCCGGCGATTTGGCGACATATGTTGCGGTAAGCTATCAGTGGGATGCAACCAGCGATATTATGGAAAACTGGATGTATGAAAAATATGCTGCCAAGTATGCCTTGGATAAGGATATGCAGAAATGGATGCAGGAGGTAAATCCGTGGGCGTTGCACCGTATTACAGAAGTTTTGCTGGAGGCGGAGCAGCGTGGTATGTGGCAGGCTAAGCCGGAAACAAAGCAGGCCTTGCAAGAGTTGTTTCTGTCGATGGAGGGGGAATTGGAGGAACGAGGAGAATAAATTTTCCCTTGACTGTATGAACGGTATATAGTTTATACTTGTATATACTATTTGATGAAAATGATTTGCAGATAGAATATTTTAACCTAAAGAATTACCTGCAAATAAAGTATGAGTAAAGGATGTGCAAACTAATGAAAGTAGTTAAAGGTTTGAGTAGCGCTGTGCTTTTGACACTGCTTTTGGGTAGTGCATCAGCTGTTTATGCTGATGAAGTTCAGGAATATGCGTTGGACACTATGGTAGTAACAGCAAGCAGAGTTGAACAAAAGGCGTTTGATACGCAAGCTGATGTTACAGTTATTACACGTGAAGATTTAGAGAAAAAGCATTATACTGACTTAGGTGATGCATTAAAGGATGTACCGGGCGTAACCTTACAAAATTATGGTGTTACCGGTGAAAACTATTCCTCTAACAGATTGTATATTAATGGTTCCTCTAACTTAGTAGTTTTAGTTGATGGTATGCGTGCTAATGTTAATGGTTCTACCTCCGGTGCTTTATCTCCGTCGGAATATGCAAACCTGGATACTGTAGAAAGAATTGAAATACTCAAGGGTTCTGCTTCTACGCTGTATGGTGCCGATGCAGTTGGCGGTGTAATTAACATTATTACGAGAAAGCAGAACGAGAATGGTGTACGTACTTCTATAAGTGCAATTGGTGGCAGCTATAATCGTCAGACATATAGATTCATGAACCAGGGCAATGTAGATGGTACCTATTGGATGGTTGCTGCTCAGAAAAATCTTGCGAAAGATTTCAAAGATGCTGATGGGGATAAGATTTCTCACAAAGTTGACAGCAAGGATTATAAGCTGACTTTAGGTCATAAATTTGGTGATAATGCTGATGTTACATTAAAATATAGCAAATATAAATCCGATTATGAAAGACCTGCTAATGGCGGTTTGTTACCACAGCTTGCCGACAGAAATAAAGGTAAAAAGGATATTGATAAATTATCCTTAGCATGGCAGCAAAAACTGACTGATGAATTAAGCAACAGCATGGTTATATATCGCAATACTAATAACCTTAATGATAGTTATAATAAACCTACAAGTGTTTGGCTGATGGACTTAAAAACTGTTGGCTTTACTGACCAGTTGACCTACAAAGTTGACAATAATACATTGATTGCCGGCTATGATTATTACAAAGATACTGTTAATGATTATTCTGCTTCTGGCGGTTCTAATAAATTTAGCGGAAAAAGCATTGATAACAAGGCATTCTTTATTCAGGATGAATTCAAATTTGCCAAATTCTTTAATATCACTCCCGGTTTGAGATACACTAAAACTTCTCAGTTCGGCAGTAATACTTCTAAGAGTGTGACCATTGGCTATGATAATGATAAAACTAATGTATATGCATCCTACAAAGAGTTTTTTGTTGCACCTAAAATTGCGGAATTGTATTCTAAATTTGGTGACCCGTCATTAAAAGCAGCAGATGGTAATACCAAGGAAATCGGTATTAAGCAACAGCTTGGTAATGACTTTACCGCAACATTGAGCTACTTTAAAACAAAGGCTTCTAATATGATTGCTTACAATAATGCAACAGGTCATTATGCTAATATTGCCAGCGAGAATACCTATGGTTGGAATTTTGGCTTAAATAAGAAATTTAGTGATAAATTTTCTTCCTATGTAAATTACACGCATATTGATATAGCTCCGGAAGCAGCAGATAAAAATAGCAATCGTGATGGTTATATCCCCAGAGGCGAGTGGAAAATCGGTGCAGATTATACTTTAGATAAACTGAATGTAAATATGTTTGCTAAAGCTATTGTAAAACGTCCTGGCCGTATGGAAAAGCAAGGTACCGTTCCTGACAGCTTTAAATCCTTCTGGCTGTGCGATTTGAATGTAAACTATAAAGCTACAGATAATATTAAAGCATTCTTTAAAGTAAACAACCTCTTTAATAAGCTGTATACCGATCAATGCTATAATATGACTCCGCTTGATTCTAGTTCCAATTGGTATCCTGCACCGGGACGTAACTTCCAAGTAGGCGTAGAATACACCTTCTAATCAGCCCCTAACCTTATTCATATACACTTAACTCCTTTGAGAAAGGCGGAGCAGAGTAAAATCTGTTCTGCCTTTTTCATATGCCAAACTGCTATAACTTGCTTATGTCGAAAGCTGCTATTCGTGCTATAATAGCAATGCTGAGGAAAACATAAAGGATGATGAAAAATGTTAAAGCAAAAATATCAAAAGATAATAACAGCACTGCTGCTGTGTTTGAGTATACTATTAATAGTTGCAGGCTGCAGCAGTGATAGTGCGCAAAAATCGAACAGTACTGCAGCCTATACTGTTACGGATTCTCAGGGGCATAAGCTGTATTTTAAAGAAAAACCCCAGCGCATTATATCTACGTCTATAAGCACTGATGAAATCCTCATTGACCTTGTACCAAGCAGTCGCATTGCTGCCTTCTCACGTCTGGTGGACGACCCGGGGATATCCAATATTGTAGAGCGGGCGCAGAGTGTGGGCAGCAGAGTAGATGGCCAAAGCTCGGAGGCAATTATGGCGTTGCACCCTGATTTGATATTGATACCGGATTTTGTTAAGCCGGAGATTATTCAGTCGCTACGCGATATGAACCTGCAGGTTTATGTTTATAAAACTCCCAAAAGCTTTGAAGATGTACGTCAGTGCATACGCTTTCTGGGCGAGGCCGTTGGCGAAAAGGAACGCGGCGAAATGATGGTTACCGCGATGGACGAGCATCTGAAGAAGGTGCAGGATAAAATAGGCAAAATTCCTAAGGAAAAACAGAAGCGTATAGTTTTTATGCGCAGTAACGGTGCCTACTACAGTCCGGAGGCTTCGTTTAACGATGTCTGCAGATATGCGCAGGTGCGCAATGCCTTGGAGGAGCTGCATTATGATAAGCCCGGCATAGTTAATCAGGAGGCCGTGGTTCAGCTCAATCCAGAGGTATTTTTACTCGCAGGCTGGAATTATGACGGTCAGCATGATCCGAAGCAGATGGAGGAAGATCTGTTGAATAATCCCGGCTATCTGACAACGGATGCCGTGAAAAACAGGAAGGTTTATACAGTGCCGGCGAAGCATGTGCTGTCTGTGTCGCAGTATATTGTTAATGCTGTGGAGGATTTGGCAGACGCTGTATATAGTAAATAAAATTATCGATAACGTCGGTGAGCGGTGAAATGCTGCTTGCCGACTTTTTTTGCAACAGTTGCCAAAATAGTTGCAAAACATATTGACTAGTTGTCAAAAAGTTGCTAAACTATAGATAAGTAGCAACGAAAAGGAAGAAAAAGTATGCAAATTGAAGACTTACGCAAGCTTGTTGACAAGATACAACGCCTGCAATGCAAAATGCAAACAATAGAACTTAAATCTGCTAATAAGGGCTGTCCTACACGTTTATACGATACATTGTCGAGTTTTGCTAATCAGGACGAGGGCGGCGTTATCGTGTTCGGCATAGATGAAGGCAAAGGATTTGAGGTTGTCGGCGTTTATGATGCGCAGGATTTGCAGAAAAAGGTAACGGAACAGTGTAATCAGATGTCACCTTGCGTGCGTGCTTTATTTACTGTTTGTGAAATAGATGACAAGGTTGTAGTTTCGGCAGAGATTCCGGGGCTTGATGTCGCAGAAAGACCGTGTTTTTATCGTGGTACAGGCAGATTGAAAGGCGCTTATATACGTGTGGGCGATGCTGATGAACCGATGAGTGAATATGAAATTTATAGCTATGATGCCTTCCGCAAGCGCATTCGCGACGATATTCGCGAAGCAACGGGTGCACGCAGAAGCTTTTTTGATGAAGAAAAGCTGGCTTGCTTTTTGCAGGCAGTCAAAAAGGACCGCAAAAATCTTGCTAAGCATGTCAGTGATGAAGAAATCCTGGAGCTGATGGGTGTTACGGTAAACGGACAGCCGACGCTGGCAGGGGAGCTGTGCTTTTCTAAATACCCGCAGGGAGCGTTTCCGCAGCTATGCATTACGGCCGTTGCTTTGCCGGGGAATGAAATGGGCGAGCCCGGCTTGCAGGGCGAGCGCTTTATTGATAACGAGCGGATTACCGGAACGATAGATGAAATGGTGGACGAGGCAGTTGATTTTGTGAACCGCAACAGTCGTCACAGTACGATTATTGATGATAAGGGCAAGCGTGCAGACAGAGATGAGTATCCTTTAAAGGCAGTGCGTGAGGCGATTCTTAATGCTTTGGTGCACCGGGATTATAGTATTCACTCGGAAAACGTGCCTGTGCGTCTGGAAATATATCGTAATCGTCTGGAGCTTATTTCCAGTGGTGGCTTGTATGGCAAGCTGACGCTTGATGCTTTGGGCAAGGTGCGTCCGGATACGCGCAACAGTGCGCTGGCGAATATTTTGGAGCTGCTGCATGTTACCGAAAACCGTTACAGCGGCATTCCGACTATTTATCACGAGCTGGAAAAGGCAAAGCTGCCGCCGCCGGTTTTTGCTGTACGTCATGGCGAGTTTGTAGTTACCTTTAAGAGTAAAATTGCCCAGGTGTATGATATGCCTGCTTCTGGCGTTGGCGCTGTACATGAGGAGCAGGTGCAATATAGTAGCAATCAGGCGGACAGCGTTGAAGAACGATTGTTGGCATTCTGCGCAGTGCCGCGCTCCAGACAAGAGATTATTGCTTTTCTGGGCTTTTCGCGCTATTATTCCATGTCGAAAATTGTGCAGCCGTTGATTGATGACGGCAAAATTGCTTTGACGCTTCCGGATAAGCCTAAAAGCTCCAAGCAGAGATATGTGAGAAGATAATAATGTAGTATGCAATGCCAGGCAGGACGGATTTATTCTGTCCTGCCTTTTAATATAAAAGCGGAATGGCTCTCAGAAAGAAAAATAATAAAATAAAAATCCTTGACTATATGAACACTTTATAGTTTACACTGATGCATGTTTCAAGCGATAGCACAGGACTATGAAAGACTAGCTGTGTCTGGACGGAAACAAAAAATAAAACGATGGCTATGAAAGGATTGAAAATCAACAATGAACAAAGTCAAGGTATTGAGTAATGCGGTATTGATGTCAGTACTTATGAGTACAAGTGTAGTTTGGGGTACAACCGCTTTTGCTGCTGATAATCTGCAGGAGTATTCTTTGGATACGATGGTTGTTACTGCAACTAGAACAGAGAAGAAATTAGTTGATACACCGGCTAATGCTATGGTAATTACTAAGGAGCAAATTAAAGATCAAGGATATAGTAGTGCTTTTGAACTCGTTACAAGTATGACGCAGGCTGGTGCTATGGGTTGGCAGGATGATGGTACCGATTATAGCGGCATGTTATCCAGAATTCGCTTGCGTGGTATGGATAATGGTACATTGGTTTTAGTTAACGGACATCCTGCAAACTTTTTAAATGCTTCTGCCTTGAATCAAATTCCACTTGATCAAATTGAAAAGATAGAGGTTGTAAAAGGTGCTGGTTCCGTTTTGTATGGACCACAAGCTATGGCTGGCGTTATTAACGTTATTACCAAGAAACCATCTAAAGGCCAGCAAACATCCGGTAAAGTTTTTGGCAGTATGGGCAATAGATACAATGATTACGGATTAAATGTTGACTCTGAAATAATCAGCATAGGCGGGCAAAAATCTTTCTACAAGGATTTCCCTGATATAAGAAGACCTGCACAGGGTGGTGGCGGAGCTTTAGAAGTAGCAGATAAAAATTTAGAGCAGCTTTTCGGTACTGTTCGTATTACAGATGACCTGACCGCTTCTTTAAGCCACAAAAAATCTCACAATAGATGGTTGAGCGGTACATTTAAAAACGGTGTGAAGTCTATAACTAAGGATTGCGACTCAGATGCGACTTATAATACATACTCCTTGAATTATGATAATGCTGATAATGGCTGGAGCGCAGGCTTGTCCTATATGGATATCTCTATGATTCAAACATATCGTTATGGTGCTGCAAACAGCTTATACAAAGGCCATAACTGGGACTTGGATGTACACAAGAAAATTAATTTCAATAATGGTAATGATACTTTAGTTCTTGGCGGTCAGGCAACTAAAGAGTATTGGAAGTCCGTTTTGGTATCCAGTAATACAGATACCGATTCTGAACGTAAGAGCTATTCTTTATATCAATCATATGACCATAAGTTTAGTGATGCCTATAATATGATTTTTGGAATTAGAGAATATTGGATGGGTTCTTCTAAGTTTTTGGGCAGCGAAAGAAAAATTCTTCCTCAAGTACAAGGCCTGTATAAGATTAATGATACTTCAAGTGTATACTTTAATGTTGGTAAGTCTTTTGAAATGCCACAGCTTTCTTCTAATTTCTATACTGGTCCTAAGTATGCAGTTAACCCTGATATTAAACCGCAATCTAGCTGGTCTTATGAAACAGGTTATAAATACGATAACAATAAGACTTTCTTCTCTGCAAGCATTTTCTATGTTGATGCTACTGATAAAATCATCTGGGGAAAGACAACAGACAATAAGAGCATCCAGATTAATGCCGACAAATGGAAAAACTATGGCTTGGAGCTTAATTTGAAACAAAAAATTAATGACAAGCAGGATGTTTACATGGGTGCTACTTTCCAAAATCCTAAATCTAAGTCAGATTATGGTGATTGGAAGACCAAACCAGGAGAATGGTCTCAGGATGAATCAAAGGTCCTGTTTAATTTAGGCACTACCTATCATCAATCAAAGTTAGTATTTGATACACGTATTACTGCAACCTTAAAACGCGAGCCTTCATCTTATTTGTATAACGGCGCTTCAGCTAGTGCAAAGAATGGAAAGGAGCCTGACCATAATTTAAAGAACAGAATCGATTGGTCTGCATCACTTTCTTATAATCCGACTGATAAAGATACTTTGCGTTTAGTTGGACGCAATTTGCTCAATCGCAAGGACGTAGTAAACTATAATGAATACTACTGCACGCCGATTAACTTCTATGTAACTTATGAAAGAAGATTTTAATTAACTAGGTACTTTTCTCATAACTCACACTCCCGAAAAAGTGGGGCGGACATATTCCGTCCTGCTTTTTCATATAACAGGAAAATGAGGTGAAACAATGTGGAAGAACTTACTGCTGCTTTTGCTGCTGTTGGCATTTTGTACAGCAGGTTGTCAAAACCAGGCTGTTGATACGAACAGCGGAGTAGCCTATCAGGTAGTTGATTCGCAGGGGACTGTAATAAAATTTGCCCAAAAACCCCAGCGTATTATGACTACGCATTTTAATCTGGATAATATTGTGATGGGACTTGTTGATGAAGAGCGTGTTGTTGCACTTTCTAAATCAATGTATGATGCTTCGGTATCTTACATCAGTACTAAGGCAATCAAAAAGCCTACAAAATTAAACTATGATTTTTCCTCAGAGCAGGTTCTGGCACTCAAGCCGGATTTAATCATTGCCCGAGAGAGCACAGGTGAAAACCGCATTCAGACTTATCGTGGTATGGGAATACCTGTATACGTGGTGAGCAATGCGAATAATGTGGAAGAGATAAAAAAGCAGATTCAGGAGATAGGTCAGGCTGTGGGGGAATCAGAGCGTGCGGAAAAGCTACAGCAGAGAATGCAGACACAGCTTGACTATATCAAAAGCAAGGTTGATAGCGCTAGCGTGAAGCCAAAAAGTGTGATGCTTGTTTCTAAAATGAACCATAATTACGGTGGTAAGGGCTCTTTTTTTGATGATATGTGCCACTTTGCCGGGGTGAAAAATGCACCTGCAGAGATAGGGGTGCTCAACGGTCAGCTGATGGATAAAGAAATAATGCTGCGTGCTAACCCAGATTACTTTCTGCTTTCACTGTCCTGGGAGCTTAAGCATGATAACAAGGATGGGTATAAAAAGGAATTTTTGGAGGATCCTGCGTTGGCTAATCTGGAGGCGGTCAAGAATAATCATGTCTGCTATTTGAAGGACAAGTATTTATATGCTTCCAACCAAAACTGCGTATGGGCGATTAAGAAGATTGCCAATCTTGCTTATGGAAATATATTTACTGATGAAGAGGAAGTTTTTCTTAAGGGATATTAGCAAATAAGTCTGAAGTGCTTGACTGTATGAGAACTATATAGCGTAATATTATTTTATTGTGAGGGCGATGCTTGTTCGTCCTCATTTTTATGAAAGAATAGGAGTATCGATAATTGTCGGAGGTGAAAGAATGTCGAAAATTTTATTTCTCACCAATATGGAGCAGACTGCAACTTATCTGCAGGATGCATTGAAGCTGGCGCAGCAGACTCAGGAAGCTGTAGCAGGACAGGTGCTGTATGTCCCAAGCGATACAGAATGGACGAGGGATATGGAAAAGCAGCTGCAGCAGGCGGAGGTTGTCATTTTCCCCTGGATGGGAACTGGCTTGAGCACTAAGTTTCTGTCGGAATCTTCATCCTATCTATTGGCTAACAAAAAGAAGCACGTCTATCTGATGACCGGTAATCCGGAGGATATACTGCACGGCGGTCTGTCTGAGGAGGAGCTGAAGCGGATAAATGATTATTATAAATTCGGAGGTTTGCAGAACTGGACAAATTTGTGGCTGTGGCTGGCGCAGCAGTTTTTGCATGTGGCTTGTGATGCACCTGCTCCCGAGCTTTTGCCGTGGGATGGTATTTATCATCCGCAAGCAGCCAAAATTTATCATGATGTGGAAGAATATCGCCGTGATTTTTGCAAGGCGGACAGACCTACGCTGGCTGTTGTCTTCTTCCGTAGTGACTGGCTGTGGGGCAATACCGTTTTTGCAGATGCGGTAGTTAGAGAGATTGAAGCGCTGGAGTGCAACGCCTTATGCTTCTTCTCCACAAGCTCGCCTGACGCCGCAAGCGGCTGCGGCGGCTTTAAAGAAGCCTTAAGCAAGTATGTTTGCGCGGACGGCAAATGTTATGCAGATGTTTTCATCAACACTATAAAATTTTCACTGTTTAGCATCCGTGCCTGCGCACTTGATGATTTGACCAAGCTCAATATCACGGTACTGCAGGCCTATACCTTGTATCGTTCGTATCAGGAATGGTATGAAAACTTTGACGGCATGAGTGCCGTAGAGGTAGCGTATAGCGTGAGCTTGCCGGAATTTGATGGTATTATCCATAGCTGCCCTGTGACGACGATGGAGCGTGATGCTGAGGGCAAGCAGGTTACGCAGGAGATTGCAGAGCGCATGAATATGCTGGTGCGGAAGGCGAAAAAGCTGGCGCTGCTGCGTATTAAGCCGAATGCCGAAAAGAAAATCGCCATTATTTTTCACAACCATCCGTCGACCAATTCCAACATTGGCAGCTGTTCGGCGATAGATAGTATTGAAAGCGTGCGCCTGCTGCTGCAAGATTTGCGGGATGCAGGTTATGTCATTGACCATATTCCGGCGGACAGGCAGGAGTTTATCGACGAGCTGATTGCCGGTGCGACGAATGACAGGGACTACATGAGCGAAAAGCAGATTGATAATGCCGATGCCAAGCTCCTCGTCAGTGCATACCGCGATTATTATAAGACCCTGCCGGAAAAGGTACAGCAACGCTTGGAGCAGGATTGGGGCGAAGCACCGGGCGAGGTTTTCTTTTATGATGATTTTCTGTTGATTCCCGGAACGATGAATGGCAATATTTTTATTACGATGCAGCCACCGCGTGGCTTTGGCGAGGATCCGGATAAAATCTATCATTCGCCAGACTGCGCGCCGACACACCATTATATAGGTTTTTATCACTGGCTGCGCGATATCTGGGGCGCAGATGCGATGATGCATATCGGTACGCATGGCAGTCTGGAATGGCTTCCGGGTAAGGGCGTGGCGATGGGTGATGAATGCTATCCCGATATCTGTACCGGTGATTTGCCCAATGTTTATCCTTATTGGGTAGTTGATACGGGAGAGGGCATACAGGCCAAACGCCGCAGTGCTGCCTGCCTCATCAGCTATCTTTCGGCACCTCTGAGTATTAGCGGTGTATATGATGAGCTGGCGGAGCTGGAAAAGGCTTTGGAGGAATATGTACATTTTAAGGCTGATAAGGATGCCGATTTGAGTGAGCCGATGGCACAAATCAGGGAGAAGGCCGCTGCTGCCGACCTTACAGACGAGGTACGTGAGGAGGATGCCGCTGATTTTGACGATTATGTAGGTCATCTGCACACATATCTGACGGATTTGAAGAATATGCAGATGACTACCGGCCTGCATATCATGGGTAATCCGCCGCAGGGCGAAAAACTTACGGAATATCTTTATGCGTTGGTGCGCTTGGAAAATCCTGATATGCCGTCACTGCCCAAAACCTTGGCACAGGCTTACGGCTATGATTATTATGAGCTGATTGACAACAGCAGCAAGCTGTTGCCGGACGGTATTTTGAGCTATGGTATGCTGCTTGATAAAATCAACGGTCAATGCTTGGAGATTATCCGTCTGCTGCAAAATGATGGTTTCGTAGTCCACGAAGATAAATTGCGGGCGTTGGAGTGCGTAAAGTGTTGGGATGAGACTGTGCAGCAGGATATTATAAAAATTGCCGGCTTTATCTGCGATAAGCTGTATCCCAGTCTGGCGCATACTACCTGGGAACGCAGCAACTGTATTCGTGCGCTGCAGTCAGAATATATTGAGCCTAGCGCCGGCGGTGCGCCTACGAGCGGAGGTGCCGAGATTTTGCCGACCGGACGCAATTTTTACGGCGTTGATCCGCAGCTGCTGCCTACGCCCGTAGCGTGGAAAATCGGTTCGCAGATGGCAGAGGACGTAATTAACAAGTTTGTGGCGGAGGAAGGCCGTTATCCCGAAAGTGTTGGTATTTTGCTGTGGGCAACCTATAACATGCGCTCTAATGGTCAGTGTATGGCGGAATTTATGCGCCTGATGGGTGTGCGCCCCATCTGGCAAAAGGGAACGCTGAAGGTTAAGGGCATCGAGATTATTCCGCTCGATGAGCTGAAGCGCCCGCGTGTGGATGTTACCGGACGCATCAGTAGTCTATTCCGTGATACGCTGCCGGGAGCAGTTTGCTGGCTGGATAAGGCAGTGCAGCAGGTGGCAGCACTGGATGAGAGCTTTGAAGACAACTTTGTGCGCAAGCATGTGGTGGAGGAATCTCAACGATTAGAAAGCGAGGGCGTGGATAAGGAGCTGGCTTGGAGGCAGGCATCCTACCGCATTTTCGGCGACCCGCCGGGAGCGCATGGCGCGGGCGTGAGCGCACTTTTGGCTTCCCGCAATTGGGATGACCTAGGCGATATTGCTGATGTGTATGTGCGTTGGGGTGCACATGTCTATGGCGAGGGCGAAAAAGGTCAGTACAGGCCGCAGCTGTTTACAGAGCGGATGGCAAAGCTGGAGGTTACTGTAAGCAATATTGATAACCGCGAGTCTAACTTGTTGAATTCCGATGATTATAACGCTTACCGTGGCGGCATGATTGCTGCAGTGCGTAATTTCAGCGGCAAGATGCCGAAAAACTATTGCAGTGACAGCTCCGACCGTCAGCATGTCGTAATTCGCACGCTGGCGGAGGAGGTCAAGCGCCTGTTCAGAGGCGAAGCGATTAATCCGAAATATATTCAGGGCATGAAGGAGTTTGGCTACAAGGGAGCAGGCGATTTGGCAACCTATGTTGACAACTGCTTCCAATGGGATGCAACCAGCGCCGTTATGGAGGACTGGATGTATGAAAAGTTTGCGGAAAAATATGCTCTGGATACTGAGATGCAAAAGTGGTTTGCCGAGGTAAATCCCTGGGCGCTGCGCAGACTTACGGAGGTTTTGCTGGAGGCGGAGCAGCGACAGCTGTGGAACGCTAAGCCGCAGACTAAGCAGTCGCTACAGGAGCTGCTGCTGAATATTGAAGGAGAAATTGAAGAACGCGGCGATGAATAAAAATTTTCATTAAATCGCTTGCGTGTATACCTAGTAGACACTGTATAATTAGATACATATTTTATTGATAGCTCTTTTTAATAAATGGAGGAATATAAATGAAACGTACTGCTGTATATCCTTTCGCTGCGATTGTAGGACAGGAGGAAATGAAGCTGTCCCTGATTTTGAACGTTATCAATCCTGCTTTGGGTGGTGTTTTGATTAAAGGTGAAAAGGGCACGGCGAAGTCCACCGCTGTTCGCGCTCTCGCCGAGCTGCTGCCGCCGATGGCGGCTGTGCACGGCTGTCGCTTCCACTGTGACCCGCACAGCAGCCAGCTGTGTGATGACTGTACTGCCAAGCTGCAGGCAGAGGGCACATTGCCGGAGGAAACCATCAACATGCGCGTAGTTGAACTGCCTGTCAGCGCAACCGAGGATCGCGTTGTTGGCACATTGGATATTGAGCATGCGATTAAGCATGGCGAGAAAAAGTTTGAACCAGGTATTTTGGCGCAGGCCAACCGTAACATTTTATATGTAGACGAAATCAATCTGCTGGATGACCACGTTGTAGACGTGCTGCTGGATGCCGCTGCTATGGGCGTAAACACCGTTGAGCGCGAGGGCGTTTCCTATTCCCACCCCGCACGCTTTGTGCTGGTAGGCACTATGAACCCTGAAGAGGGTGACATCCGCCCGCAGCTTTTGGACCGCTTTGGTCTGAGCGTTGTTGTTACCGGCGAGCATGACCCGCTGCAGCGCGTAGAGGTAATCAAGCGCCGTCTGGCGTATGAAAACGATGCTGAAAGCTTCATTGCAGGCTATAAGGAAGCACAGGAGGAGCTGGCGGAAAAAATTATTGCTGCCGGCAAGCTGTTGCCGGAGGTAACTATTGATGACAAGCTGCTGGAAACTGTGGCTAAGCTGTCGGTAGAACTGGGCGTAGACGGCCACCGTGCGGATATTACTGTTATCAAGACAGCGCTGACTTTGGCTGCCTTCAACGGCCGCAAGCAGGCTAACCTTGATGATTTGAAGGAAGCAGCTAAGCTGGTGCTGCCGCACCGTATGCGCCGCCGTCCGTTTGAAGAGGGCGAGCTGGATTGGAATAAGGTAGAGAGCTTTTTGGCTGCCGAAGCCTAAGGAGCGTTGACTATGCTTAAAAATAATCTCTATCCCTTTGTTGCGGTCGTGGGGCAGGAGGAGGCTAAAAAGGCCTTGCTCATTGCTCTTGTCAACCGCAGATCAGGCGGCCTACTCATAGGCGGTGCCAAGGGTACGGCAAAATCCGTGCTGGCCCGCAGTGTGCAGAGTTTGATTGGTGCGCAAAGGATGCTGACGCTGCCGCTCAACGTAACAGAGGATATGCTTTTTGGCAGCATTGACCTGGAGGCTGCCGTAAGCCTAGGCGAAAAACGCTTTTCACCGGGAATTCTGGCACGTGCTACGGATAATATTCTTTATATTGATGAAGCTAATCTGCTGCGTCAGGAGCTGCTGACTGCGGCATTAGATGCTAACAGCGCAGGCATCAACAATGTAGAGCGTGACGGTATCAGCTGCAGCCATGAGGTGCGCACGACCGTCATTGCTACGATGAATCCGGAGGAGGGCACTCTGCCCGGACATATTCTGGACCGTTTCGGCATGTACGCAGATATGCAGGCACTGCAGGATATCGGTCAGCGCGTGGAGGTTATCCAACGTGCATTGGCATATAGTAACAATACCCTTGCGTTTTGTGAGCAGTATGCGGAAGAAACCGCTGCCCTGGCAGCGAAGGTGCAGGCAGCGCGTGAGCTGCTGCCGCAGGTTGAGGTGAGCGATGCGATGCTGATGCTTGCCGCTCAGCTGTGCTCGCAGGCCTTTTGTGCCGGCCATCGTGCGGAAATTTATCTGCTCGAGGCTGCGCGCGCTATCGCCGCCATGGCGGGGCGCGCTTACGTGTTACCGAAGGACGTGGAGGAGGCAGCGCAGTTCGTGCTGCCGCACCGTATGCGCAAGCCGCCCGAGCAACAGCCCGAGGAGCAGGAGCAACAGGACGATAAGCAAAACGAAGATGAAAACGAGCAGGATAACGAAGATAATCCTGACGATGATAATAACGACGAGGACAACGAAGATAACCAGCTGCCGCCACCACCGCCATTGGATAACGGCGATGATGACGAAGATGACGATGCTTCCGACGATGAGGACGAGGACGACGAAAGCGACGAGGACGAGCAGCAGCAGGAGCATAATAACAGCAATCTGGCACCGGAGGAGCAGCTGGCCGATATCGACAAAAGCTTCCGCCTGCCGAAGATGCTGCTGGATTTGGGCAAGGACCGCAATGTGCGCCGTGGCAGCGGCAAACGCAGCGTGACCAAGACTGACCTGAAGCAGGGACGTTATGTGCGCGCCGAACAGCCTAAAAGCAAGGTTACGGACTTGGCCTTTGACGCAACTATCCGTGCTGCAGCGCCGTATCAGCGCTTGCGTGAGGATAACGGCTGTGCGCTGAACATCAAGGAGGAGGATTTACGCCAGAAGGTGCGCGAAAAACGCATCGGCAACACCTTCCTGTTTGCAGTGGATGCTAGCGGCTCCATGGGTGCACGTGAGCGTATGCGCGCCGTTAAGGGTGCCATTTTCTACATGTTGCAGGAGGCGTACCAAAAGCGTGACCGCGTAGGTATGATTGCTTTCCGTCGTGATAAGGCGGATATGCTGCTGCCGATTACCCGCAGTGTGGACTTGGCGCAGAAGCGTCTGGCAGAAATGCCGACCGGTGGTAAAACGCCGCTGGCAGACGGCTTGGCGCTGTCGCTGCAGACGTTGGCGCTTTTGAACAAGCGTGACAGCGAGCTGGAGCCGATTCTGATTGTTGTAACCGACGGACGCGCGAATGCCGTGCATGAGGGTGAAAAGGATCCTGTAGCAGCAGCGATAAGTATTGCCGAAAAAATCGCTAAGGCTAAAATTACCTCTGTAGTGATTGATACGGAAAGCGATTTTATCAAGCTGGGCTTGGCAAAGAAGGTTGCCGCCGCTATGCAGGCCAATTATTATACGCTGCAGAAGCTGTCTAAGGAAAATATAATTCGTATTATAAGAAATTTGAATTAAAGATAAGAGTATAGTATACTAATAGGTATATTGAAATATAAAGGAGTGGAGTTTTCATGAAAAAACTGCTTATTTTATTAGTAACCTTATTTTGCTGTGCAACCGCATTTGCTGCTGATGCAGACAAAAAGCCCGCAACTCAGGAGGGTATGAACTGGGAAATCAGCATGATGCCTAAACCGAGCGAAGAAGAACAGGAGCAGGCACGCTGGTCTATCGTTGTAGAAAATAACGTAGGTATTTATGCTTACGATATGGATTCCCTGACCTTCAGCAAGGTTACTAACGGCCTGCCCGATAAAAATATTATTTCTGTACTGACGAAAACCGTTTTTACCGATAAGGATATGCTGAAAAAGCTCAATGAAAAATACAAGGCTTCTCTGACTAAAAAAGAGAAGGTGCAATACTGTGAAATCGTCATGACCTTTAATCTGCAGGATAAAACCTACGGCGTAGAGGTAATGGATGTTTATGGCAGCAAGAAAACTCTGCTGAGTCATCAGGCTAAGGAACTGAAGTTTGTTCCGGTTCCGGCAGGCAGCTTTGCTGAGGCTATGCTGGAAGTCTGCCAACAGGCCGTAGCTGCTGATGCTCAGGCAGCAGCGAAATAATGCTGCGCCCCGATTTTACTCAGGCAAAAAACTATATATTACAACACAAACTCCTTAGTCTGCTTGCTATCTGTGTGATAGGCATTACTTTGACACTGGGCCTCAGGCATCTCTCCAACCAGTCTACGTCAAAAAAAGCAGTAATGAAACCTATTGTGCACACACAGACAGTAAGCAGACGACCATTGTATAAAAGCATTAATCTTTTTGGACAGCTCAAGGCCAAGGCACAGATTGATATCATCAACAAGTATGCCGGCATCGTCGATGAGATTAATGTGGATTTGGGCAGCAAGGTGCAGGCAGGAGATATTCTGCTGGTGCAGCATCTTGATGATGCCCGCGCCGAAATGCTCAAGGCCAAGGCACGCTATGCCGAGGCCGGAGCTAATGCGGCAACTACGGATGTGAGCTACAGCACCAGTCTGATTCGTTATGAGGCAGACTATAAGCTGGCGCAGGTCAACGCGGAGCGTTACCGCAAGCTGTATGCGCAGGGCGCTGTTTCCAAGTCCGAGCTGGACAGTATGGAACAGACGCTGGCTAATAAAAAGGCGCAGTACGATGCTTTGGCGCAGCAGGAAAGCTATGATGGCACACCGTCGCAGGTTTACCGTCAGGAGCAGATTGCTGCCAGACGCGAGCAGGAGTACATTATTGCGCAAAACAAGTATCACGATCTGATTTTTAAGGCACCACGCGCAGGTATTATTACCTACCGCGATGCAGAAGTGGGTGGCTATGCGCCTGCAGGCAGCAGGCTGCTTACCCTTTTGGATGACAGTGGTTTTACAGTGGACTGCGATATTACAGAGGCCGAGGCTGCTTCTGTGACCGTTGGCACGCAGGTCGAGCTGAAGCTGGAGGCGATTGGCGAAATATGCCGGGGTACTGTTGTTTATGTGAGCCCTGTAAGAAGCAGGGAAACAAACAAGTTTACCCTCCGCATCAGGCTGGATGAGCCTGGCTCCAACGTAAAGGCAGGCTTGTTTGCCAAGGGTGAATTGCGTTTTCTGCAAAAGCCATCCACTATATATTTACCTAAAAATGCCGTTCTGGAACGGGATGGCAAATATTTTGTCTATGTGCTGGGCAAGGGTAATAAGGCTCTGAAAAAGCCTGTTACTACCGGTGCAAGTAATAATGAAAGCATTGAAATAGTGCAGGGTGTGAAGGTAGGCGAGACGGTTATCCTTGATAATCTTGCGCGTCTGCGTGACGGCATGGTGGTTGAGGTGGCCAAGGAGGAGGCGAAGTAATGAATATTACGCGCTTTTCTATTAAACGGCCTATCGGTATCTGCATGATTTACATATTAGTCTGCGTCCTCGGTCTTATCAGCTTCTTTCGCATTGGCGTGGAGCTGTTGCCGGACGTAGACTCTAAATTTATCAGCGTCATTGTCAACTATCCGGGCGCCAGTACGGAATCCGTCGAACAGCAGGTGACGAAGCCGATTGAGGACGAACTGTCCTCAATTTCGCACTTTAAGCAGGTGCGTTCCGCTACACGTCCCGGACGTGCGGAGATTTTTGTCGAGCTGGACAGTCAGGCCGATGCTGATATGGTGGCTATCGAGGCAACGAAAAAAGTCAGCCGTATCCGTAAGAATCTGCCGGAGGATATTGATGAGCCTGCAGTGCTCAAGCGTTCCTCCGAAGAATATCCGATTATCCAGATTGCAGTAACGTCTAAGGATAACCTGGACGATATTTTTGCCTTGGCAGACAGCAGCTTTAAGGAGCGCTTGCAGCAGGCAGCCGGCGTAGCCGATGTTGACGTTACCGGCGGACGTGCCAAGGAAATCGCAATCGAGGTTGACAAGGATAAGCTCAATTATTACGGTTTGACTCTGCAGGATATTATTACAGCGGTGCGCAAGGAAAACGTTATTGTTTCTTCCGGCTCTGTCTATACTGATGCTTTGGAAAAAACCGTGCGTCTGCAGGCGCAGTATAAGGCTCCGGAGGAGATTCAGCATCTACAGCTTAAGGGTACAGGTGGCAGATACATCGAGCTGGGGCAGGTGGCTAACGTGCAGGCCAAGGATAAGCGTGCCGTGGCCTATAGCCGTGTTGACGGCAACGAGGCGGTATCACTGGAGGTGTATAAGGCCAGCGGCGCCAATATCGTCGACACAGCAGACGGCGTGCTGCAGCAGCTGGAAACGCTGCGCAAGGATTATCCGGACTACGTTTTCACAGTTGTTTATGACCAGTCGCATTTCGTGCGCGATTCCCTGAGCAATACGCTAAAAACGCTGCTCGAAGGTCTTGTGACTACAGGACTTGTTTTATATCTGTTCCTGCGTGGCTGGAAGTCCTCTATGGCAGTTATGATTGCCATTCCTACCTCGCTGATTGCAACCTTCTTCTTGATGTATCTGGCAGGCTTTACCTTCAATATGATGTCACTTATGGGTATGGCGCTGTGTATCGGTATTCTTGTCGATGACTCCATTGTTGTGTTGGAAAATATCCATCGCTTTTTGGCGATGGGCAAAAGCGCCGATGTGGCAGCGGAGGAAGGACGTAATGAGATCGGTATGGCGGCAATCGCTATGACGCTTTGCGACGTGGTGGTATTTTTGCCGATTGCCTTTATGCAGAGTGCGACAGGCCAGTTCTTCAAGCAGTTTGGCATGACGATTGTTTTTGCTACGCTGATGTCGCTTGTCGTATCCTTTACGCTGACACCGATGCTGGCTTCGCGCTTTTATAAAAACGGCGTGGAGGAGCCTAAGGGCAAGCTGTGGAGCAGGCTGGATGCCTTTGAGGCGCAGACAATCGCAAAATATGATATTCTGCTGCGCAAATGCATCGAAAAGCCGAAGAAGTTGGTGCTGGGAGTGCTGGCAGCCTTCGCGGTGGCGGTGGCGCTGGTGCCGCTCGGTATAGTTGGTTCAGAGTACATGCCGCGTACCGACGAAAGCGCGATTCAGGTGAATATTGAGCTGCCTACGGGCTTTAACGCCGACCAAACCAACGAGGCTTTGCTGCTGTTTGAGGATTATTTGGCCAAGGTGCCGGAAATCGAGCATTATATGACTAATGTAACGACCACACAGAGCATGGGCAAGCTGGTTATCGCGCTCAAAAGCAGCGACGAGCGCAGTAAGGATGTCTGGCAGGTAGCACAGGGCATCCGTAGCTTTGCCAAGCAGAATCTTGGCGAAATCAAGGTGCGCGTCAATGAGATTCAGTCATCCGTTACCGGTGTTTCGGGCGGTCGCAACCTTGTGCGCTCGCCGGTACAGGTGGAGCTTAAGGGCAGCGATATGGACCAGCTTGTGGCTGATTCCGCTAAGGTGGAGCAGATTTTTACTTCGACTGCAGGTCTGAAGGATATCAAAAACTCCTATGTCAAAGGTATGCCGGAGCTGAAGGTGACGGTAGACCGCGACAAGCTGAAATATTATCACGCGACAGTCAATGACGTGGCGCAGTCCTTTAATGCCGCTATCGGCGGACGCAGTGCCGGCGTTCTGGCGAACGATGTGCAAAACCATGGCAATGACACTGATATTGCAGTACGCTTTGCCGGTGGCAGTGGCTATGATATTGAAGACGTGCGCGCTATTCCCGTGCAGACAGGCAGAGGAAGCGTCTTTCTTGGCGACCTTGCCGACGTAGAAGAGGGCGTAGGCCCGATTACGATTCGTCGAGTGAACAAGGAGCGCATCATCAACATCCAGTGCAATCTGACGGACAGACCGCTGAATGAGGTAGTTAAGGAGCTGACGCAGAAGCTCAATGCCGCAGGTCTTAAGAGTAGCTATGCTTTTTCCGGTCAGGCGACCACGATGAACGATTCCTTTGCCGAAATGGCTATGGCATTGTCGCTGTCACTTCTGTTGATTTATCTGCTGCTGGCAGTGCTCTATGAATCGGTATTTACTCCGTTCATCCGTATGTTTTCGCTGCCGCTGGGCATTATCGGTGCCATCTTCTGTTTGCTGCTGACGCATAATACAATCAATCTGTATTCACTTATCGGTATTCTGGTTATGGATGGTTTGGTAGCGAAAAACGGCACGTTGCTTTTGGACTATACGCTGACGCTGATGCATGAAGGCATGACGGCGAAGGCTGCGGTAATCGAAGCAGGCAAAACTCGTCTGAAGCCTATTTTTATGACAGCGCTGACGATGGTGGTGGGCATGCTGCCGACAGCGCTTTCGCTGAGCGCAGGCTCGGAAACGCGTGTGAGCATGGCGTGGGTTATCATCGGCGGTATGATAACATCAACGGTGTTTACGCTGTTGGTACTGCCAATTCTGTTTTTGTGGCTGAAAGAAAAATTTCCTAGTAGAATTTAGTCTAATAATAAGAATATATGTTGAATGTATAAGACTTATATAGTATACTATAGATATGAAAAAAGAGAGATTCTTAAAGCAGAATTTAATTTTGCAAGGAAACTTTCTATATAATATCAGAAGAGCAACTTGCGCCTTTGCTGATTATAAAAGCAAGGGCGCTTTTTTATAGCTATATTGCCGTATAGCTTACAATTTTGCTTGATGCGCTTGGTAGCCCGTGGCCATGTAAGACTGGACGGGGGAAGAGTGGTCAAAATATATTTTTGAGGAGTATGAGTAAACATGAAGAGTAATTTTTCTAAGGGTTTATTGATGACGGCCCTCATTACCGGCAGTGTAATGTGGGGGGGCACAAACGTATTTGCTGAAGAGCTGCAGGAGTATACGCTGGACCAGATGGTTGTAACGGCGACGAGAACTGAAATGAAGGAGTTAGATGTTCCGGCAACTGTTAACGTTGTTACTGCTGCAGATATTCAGAAAACAGGATCGACAACTGTAAGTGAATTATTAGTTAAAACTGTAGGTATTACTGATTATTCCTATTCTGCCGATGGTGAAGATTTTGGCTCTTCTCAGAGCCGTGTATACCTACGTGGCATGGATAAAGGTGCTTTGGTTATGGTTAATGGTGCTCCTATTAACTTAATGAATTATGCGTCTTTGAGTAATATTCCTGTTAAAGCTGTAGAAAAAATTGAAGTTGTTAAAGGTGCAAACGCTGTTTTGTATGGTGCTGAAGCACAAGGCGGTGTTATCAACATTATTACTAAAAAAGGTGGTACACCGAAAACCAGCGTTAGCTTGGCTGGTGGTAATTATTTAAAAAAATGGGATGTTACTACACAAGGTGAAGGATACGTTGCTTCTTTAGGAAGAGATTATAAACATGATGACGATGGTGCGCAAATGCCTATGAAGAGCAAGGGTACACAGCGCTATACATATAAATCTACTAGAGAATATGGTTTCTTATCTGCACAATTAGCTAAAGATTTAACTTTTACTTATAGCGGACAAAAATCTAATCCCTGGTATAAAACCAATAAGATTGGTACAAATATACAAACAGGTAAGGCATATAGATATGATGATAAAAAACAAGCTTTAAGCTTAATTTATGACAATAAAGAAGATGGCTACAAAGCTACTTTGGCATACAATGAAAAAAAAGTAGAAAGTGATACAATTGATGCAACAGGAAAGGTTGTTGAGCACAGCGATACGAGCAATTACACTGCAAGTAATCTCTACTTTGATAATCAAAAAGCTTTTAAAGTTGGAGATGACACTTTAATTGTAGGTGTTGATTATAAACATGAAAAGTATGATTTGAAGTATGGTGAAAAACCTGGTAAGGCTTACAATTGTGCCAGGGATGGTTATGGCCTTTATGCATCCTATAATAAAAAATTCAATGATAAATTCAATGCTATTTTAGGCGTGCGTGGACAATATTATGCTTCTACCGATTTCGAGGATTCTCATAAGGTTTTCTTACCTCAATTACAAACAGATTACAAATTAGATGACAATACTTCTTGGTATATAAATATTGGTAAAGCATTTGAATTATCTGCTATTAATGCTATAAATGGTACTAAGGGCGCAGGTAACATTAGTGCTGTTAAAGGTCATACTCCTAAACCTCAAGAAGGTTGGTCTTATGAGACAGGTATTAAGCATATTTCTGATACAATCTCTCATAAATTAGCAGTTTTCCATATGGATTTTAAGAATAAATTTGCTTGGGAACAACTTCCTTCTGGCGAGTATATTCAGATTAATAAAGGCAAATTTAAGAGTAGTGGTGTTGAATATGAGTTTAGTAAATTGCTGAGTGATCAGTGGAGTTATAGATTAGGTGCTACATTCCAAGATCCGAAATCTAAAGATTCTTCTGAATGGACTCAAGATAGTGCACGATTGATGTTTAATGCAGGTGTTGACTATACGGTTGGTAAATTAAATGCTAATCTTACTGGCTTGTATGTAGGTAATCGTGAATATAGTAAGTATAAATATGATGGATCTAGCGCAGGTAAAAAACCTGACCACAGATTACAAGATAGAATTGTTCTGAATACTTCTTTCAACTACAAGGCTGATGACAGAAATCAGGTCATTTTGAATTTAAACAATTTACTGGATAGAAGAGATCCAGTGGCTGTTTATGAATATCGTGCTTTACCCTTTAACTGGATGTTAACTTATCAATATACATTCTAATTATTTGTTTCGTTTTGGCGGCGCATTTGCGCCGCCTTTTTAAAAATAGCTTTATTTAAAAACACCGGCAATATTTGCCGGTAAAGTAATATTTATTTAAATTTGAAAGGGAAACCATGTATCGCTTAATCCTTATGCTTGTTATAGTCTGTATTCTTTCCGGATGCGCAACAGAAAACTTTGGCCAATCTGTGAAGCTTGCAGACAAAGATAACGCAATCGTTATAACGGACGATACCGGTTATCAGGTAAAACTAAAGAAGAAGCCGGAAAAAATTATGACCAACAATATTTATCTTGATAACATCCTTTTGGGATTAGTGGAGCCTGAAAAAATGCTGTCTGTATCTAAAAATATGGATAACTCGGCAAAATCGTTTGGCAATATGGTAAGTTCATTGGTCGAAAATAAGATTACAAACCCTGGATTGGAAGCAGTTCTGGCTTTAAAGCCGGATATATTCATTGTTAATGAGGTAATTGGTGCAGATACAATTCAGTCTTATCGTGATATGGGTATACCTGTTTATGTTGTAAGGTTGTCTACAAATATAGAAGAAGTCAAAAATGAAATTATCAAGCTTTCCCGGCTAGTAGGTGAAGAGCAGCGTGGTAAGATTTTAGTCCAAAAAATGAACGATAAACTGGAGAGGATTGAACGCAATATACCACAAGAGCTTCATTACAGTAAAAGTACTGTTCTTGTATCAGCCAATTACGCGTCCTACGGAGGCAAGGGTTGCATGTATGATGATATCTGCAAGCATGCCAAGATAAGAAACGGTATTGCAGATTTGGGAATAAATACCGGACAGACAGTCAATAAAGAGGTCATGATAGAGATAAATCCGGATTTCTTCTTTCTTGCAAAGCCATGGAAGGCTAATAAGGCCAAGGATGAGAAATTGCTGGGTGAGTTTTTAGCTGATAAGAGCTTAGAAAATTTGCGAGCGGTAAAAAACGGGAATGTAGCTCTGCTTGATGAGAAATACATTTTTATCGGTCATCAGAATTGCGTATGGTCGGTGCAGAAGCTGGCACATCTGGTTTATGGTGACTGTGTTGTTTTAGAGCCGGAGGAGTTTTTGAAAGGGTTTTGATAATTAAGCATAAAAACATCATGATTAATTACATTTACAGCCTTGAATAGTAACTGAAAAAGCGGTGCGTTAGTACCGCTTTTTTTCTTGTGATTTTCTATGAAAAAATTATGAAGATTAAGTGGATAAATGGTTTGAAATGATATATAATGTTAACTAGATGAGTTGATATACAGACATTATTTCGTCTATTGTGAAGCCGCCGGCATATGACCATTAAAGACTGGATATGCAGGGACTTTTCGATAAATATTTTTAATAGGAGTATGAGTAAACATGAAGAGTAATTTTTCCAAGGGTTTATTGATGACGGCCCTCATTACTGGTAGTGTAATGTGGGGGGGCACAAACGTATTTGCTGAAGAGCTGCAGGAGTATACGCTTGACCAGATGGTTGTAACGGCGACGAGAACGGAGAAGCGTGATGTCGATGTTCCTGCAAGTACAACTGTAATTACTTCAAAACAATTGGAGGATTCTGGTTCCAATAGTATTGCTGAAGTTTTAGGCAAACAAGCAGGTATTGAGTACAAATCCTTTGGCCCTTTGGGTACTTCGATGGGTACAATGATTAATGAGGTTAATATTCGTGGTATCAGTAATGGTACATTGGTATTAGTCAATGGTAATCCTATTTCTTGGCGTGGTAAATATAATTTGGAATCTATTCCTACGGACAGTATTGAGCGTATCGAAATTGTAAAGAGTGGTGGCTCTGTACTTTATGGTTCTGAGGCAATGGGTGGCGTTGTTAATATCATTACTAAGAAAAAAGGCAGTAATAAAATTAGCGTAGGTTATGGTAACAGAAGCCATCAGAATTATAGAGTAAATGTTGGCGACGAAAAATTTACTGCTGGTTACTCTTTGGAAAAAATGGGAAGAGTTAATTATCGTAGCATAAGTGATGTTAATTATCCTAGCAAAAAACCAGTTTTGAAAGGTAAAACAAGAACTGATGCGGATGATATTAAGAAACAGAGCGTTAATTTAGGGTATAATTTTAATGATAGACTTAGCTTAGCTTATAATTACTATGAGTCTCAAGTTAACTATGAGAGAATATTTGTTGATGTTGAAAAGGGTGATGCGAAAACCGATGATCAGTTTAATGGTCGACTATATACAACAAAACAAAATAACATTCAATTAAATTATAAGGATGATGACTATAAAGCTAGTATTTACTATAATATCACTAACGTAGAATCAGAAGGTCCGACTTTCTACAATACAAGTACGACAAGTGGTGGTGCAAAGAAATTTAGTATGTATCATACTAAAGAGAGAAATTCTACAGTTGGTACAGATTTGCAACGTAATTGGAAAATTGGAGAAAAAGCTCAAGCAGTTCTTGGTGTAGATTATCAACATGAAATGTATGAGAAATCAGTATTCAGTGGTGGGTCATTAAGTCGTGATATTTGGGCAGTTTTCGGTCAGTGGGATCAAAAATTTGATGATAAAAATTCTATGATTTTTGGTGCGCGTGAAACTTGGACAACTAATGCGTTCAGAGATCAAAACTATAACAACTTTAGTGGTGCAGTACAATACATCCATAAATTAGATGATGATCAGACAATTTATGCAAGCTATACAGAATCTTTCATTATGCCGACTTATGCTCAGATGAATGGCGCCAGTGAAACTGCAAAACCGAATCCGGATTTAAAACCACAAACAGGTAAAAACTACGAATTGGGTTGGAAAAAAGTATCTGATAGCCATAGCTGGAAAGCAGCATTGTATCATATTGATATAAAAGATAATATTTCTGCTACTTGGACTGCAAGTAAGGCTGAATACAAGTATAAAAACGAAGATTTTAAAAATACTGGTGTAGAGCTTACTTGTGATATTCAAGGGGACAATGGCTTCTCTTACAATTATGGCGTGAACTATGGCGATCCGAAGGTTAAGGCTCATAGCGGTAAAACCTACTGGGATAGAAAATTCGGTCGTTGGCAGCTTAATGGCGGTATTACCTATGCTAAAGATAAACTGAGAACTAGCTTAACTGGCAGTTATCTGGCTGATCGTGTTAATACTCCAAGCAGTGCGCATTCTTCTAAGACTAAACCTTATTTCATCACTACTTTAAATGCTACTTATAGCCCTGATAAAAATAGCGATATAACTTTAACTATTGATAACTTGCTTAACAGACAAGATAACTTGAACCATTCTGGCTCTGATTATTATGCTGTTCCGACAAGCTTCCTGCTTACTTACACATATAAGTTTTAATAATACTTAACACCTACGGCGGCGCAAATGCGCCGCCTTTTAATATACTGCAAAAACAAAAGCAAATTTTCAGAAAATTACTTGACTATAGTAACCTTCTCTGCTAATATAATAAGCACAAAGACTAGTCAGAAAAATCAGAAGAAAGGCTATAGAAAATAAATGGTAAAAGTAAAGCAAGATTTATTGAATTCCATTAAAGAATTTACTCTTATGGATGATCCTTTTATGACCAAGGTTTTTGAAGATGATATAGAGCGTACACAATTAATATTGCGGATTATCTTAGAAAATGATACAATCAAAGTAAAGAAAGCATCTACACAAAAACGTCTGAAAAATCTTCAGGGAAGGGACTTACAGCTTGATATCTTAGCTGAAAAAGCTGATGGCACCAAGTTTAATGTCGAAGTACAGAATGAAAGCAGTGGCGCCATCCCTCAAAGAGCACGCTATCATATGAGCCTGTTGGATGCGAAAAGCTTGCCGAAGGGTGAGTATTTTGACAAAATCCCTGAGAACTATGTTATTTTCATTACAAGGGAAGATGTTCTTAAAGGACTGTTGCCAATCTATCATATTCATAGAACGATAGATGAGAACGGTCACAGTTTTGCAGATGGCTCACATATTATCTACGTTAATGCCAAAATTCATAATGACACTCCGTTAGGAATGCTGATGCATGACTTTTGCTGCAAGAATCCTGATGATATGCATTATAAAAAGCTTGCTGAAAAAATTAGATACTTTAAAGAAGAGAAGGAGGGCTTGGATAAAATGGGCGATGTAATGGAAAAGCTTATAGCGAAGCGTGAAAAAGAAGCTATAAAAAAGACGGAAAAGGAAGCTCGTATTAGCTTTGCCAAAGAGATGCTTGCCAATAATGAAAGCATAGATAAGATTGTTAAGTACTCTAAGCTTTCGGTGAAGGAAGTACGTGCGCTGGCAGCTAAAATGAGCGCCTAGGGATACAATTTAATAAAGACATTAATCACCGCTATGATTGAAGACGAATCTGGCGGTGATTTTTTTATTTGTAAAAATTTTACGAAAAAAAACTTGCCTATAAAGTAGCTATATAGTTTAAAATAAGATATAATATTATCTAGATGAGCTGATATACAAATATTTTTTCCGATTGTAAGGCTTGCTGCATATGACCATGAAAGACTGGATATGCGAGGGCTTTTCAATAAATATTTTTGATAGGAGTATGAGTAAACATGAAGAGTAATTTTTCCAAGGGGTTATTGATGACGGCCCTCATTACCGGTAGTGTAATATGGGGGGGCACAAACGTATTTGCTGAAGAGTTGCAGGAGTATTCTCTGGATCCGATGGTTATTACTGCACAGAGAATGGAAACTAAAGATTTAAAAACTCCGGCTGCTGTAGAAGTAGTTACCAAAGAAAAAATTGAAAACAGTGGTGCTGGTTCCGCTTATGATGTATTGCAAAACGCTTTGGGCATTATGTCAAGTGCACAAGGTCCTAATGGTGCAGCAATGGGTTCTATGACCAGTAAAATTATTGTTCGTGGCGTAGATAAAGGCACTCTCGTTATGGTTGACGGTGTTCCAATGAACCAGGACGGTAAATATAACCTGGAAGATATTCCGTCTGAGATGATTGAGAAAATCGAGATAGTTCGTGGCGGCGGTTCTGTATTATATGGTTCTGAGGCTACAGGCGGTGTTGTCAATATTATTACCAAAAATACTGTGAAAAACAGTGTGAAGGTTTCTGCAGGCAATTATGGCCGTGAGCGTTATGCAGTATCTGTTGGTGCCGATAGATTTAATGCAACCGCATCTTTGGAAAATCGCGGTAAGATATCTAACATGACAACTACTGTTAAAAATACTGCTATGGGTAAGACTTCCTATCGCCATTATGATTATATCAAGGGCGAAAGCAAGGGTATCCTGTGGAACTACAATATTAACGACAACGTAAAATTCACACATAATTATGTAGAGAACAATAATGTGATGGATGTAATCGACAACACATATCTTAAGAGTCCTTATCAAAGAAAAGAATATGATGACCATAACAATACCTTTGCTTTAGCAATTGATGATAAGCATGGCTTTACTTCTAACCTCTCCTATGGTACTCAGGAAAGAAATTATGACCAGATTACTTGGACGAAAAAAGGTACAATCAGTAAAGCAATTAAATATAGCTGGCGTAAAGGCTACAACACCAATCTCAACGTGCAGAAGGTATTTGATGTTAACGAGAAAGATAAATTCCTGTTAGGCGCATCCTTCAAGCGCGAGGAGCTGGATGTCTACGGTTCTGCAGCTAAAAAAATGGGTAACACTCCTGCTAAACCGGAGCGTACCGGCAATTATAATCGTGATATCTACTCTCTTTATGCATCTTATGATTGGCAGATGACTGATGCTGATAAGCTGATCGTTAATCTGCGTGAAACCTTTGTAAGAAATGCTAAGGGTGATAACACTGATTTGGATAAAGGTATTACTACTAAAACTGTACAGATGAATCAGAATAAATTTACTCCGGAAATTCAGTATATCCGTGATTTGACTGACAACAGCTCCTTCTATGTTAAAGCAGGTAAATCCTACAGATTACCTGAACTGACTAAAATCTTTGGTGGCAGCGTTATTTTACCGTCTGTAGATTTGAAACCGGAGCATGGCGTACACTATGAAATGGGTTATAAGCTCAACGAAGCAAACCGTTCTTGGAGATTGGCAGTCTTCGATTATGATGTCAAAGACGCTATTGAAAGCATTAGCGGTACTGCGGCAGAAGGCAATTTGATTTATAGCAATACTGACGTTAAAAATACCGGCGTTGAGCTGTCTTTGAATGTTAAACATAACGATAATTTAGATTCCTTCTGGGGTGTTACCTACAGCAATCCGAAGCAAAAATCTTTCAAAACCAGCAGCAGTGCAGGTGGTGAATGGATTAAATACAACAACCAGTTCCAATTCAACATGGGTATAAATTATCATGCAGACAAGTTTGCAAGTGCTTTGAGCGCTAACTACATTGGGATGAGAACAGATGGCACTTCTGCTGTTCATGACAGAATGAAACCTGCTCTGTACACTGATTTGCATTTCACATATGCTCCTGAAAAAAATCAGAAAGCATTCCTCCATATCAATAACTTGTTAGACAGAAAAGATTACACTACCTCTAAAGGCCCTGATGAAACAACCTATGGATACTATACCACAGGTATTAACTTCATGGTTGGCTATGAATACAGCTTCTAACATTTAACTCCACGGCGGCGCACTTGCGCCGCCACTTTTATATAGCTTTTTCTGAACTTGCAGATATGCTATAATACGTATGAAAGGATAGTGCTTTATATGATTTATCCATATTTGACATTAAATGATGGAACTGAATATACGCATTCGGAAATGAAAGCGGACGGTACTGTTTTAGTATACGTGGAAACACCTGATGCAGAAGATGGATTTCACAGCCTTTTATGCGTTTTACCAAAATACGAAATCAAAGATGTAATTGGCTATACAAAAGATGAACAGGAGAAAATTTTAGCAAGAATCAAAAAAAATACTCATTTGATAATTAAATATTCGCAAAGGGGTGCAAAATGAAAAAGATAACGCTTTTAATCTGCCTCATGCTCTGCGGTCTTTTCGTTGTTGGCGGAGCCACTGCCAGTGCCGCAGGCAAGAAGCCTATGGATAAGGAAAAGGCAGTGAACGGCCTGCATGACAGCTTTCTTTTTGACAAAGAAGAGCTTGGCGAGCTTTTTGACAGCGGCATCAGCTACATGGAGCTGAAAAAGCTGTGCCTGCATGCCTACGCAGCGAAAAAGCCGGTGAAAGAGGTGGCGCAGCTGCGCGATAAGTACGTGTGGACGCGCGTTGATTATCTGCTGGGGCTGACGCCGGAGAAGCTGGCGCGTGCCGAGCATGAGTACAAGGTTGACCGCATTTACCGTTTGTTCGGCCTGGATAAAAAGCTGGTGGATAAATACATGCGCATGGGTTACGCTTCGCATCAGGTGAAGCGTGCGATGTTCCTGGCACGCCACTGCGACAAGAGCGTAGAGGAGCTGCTGGCAATGAAAACACGTCAGCAAAAATGGGGCGATATCTGCGAGCAGCTGGGACTGCCGCGTGATGCGTGTATGAAATAGTAAGTTTTTACCTGAAGCCTTGGGGCGGTGCGAGTGCGCCGCCTTTTTTCGCTTGTATAAAGAAATTTTTAACTCCAAAGTTTTTCGCCTATAAAATAAAAAATGCTTAAAAATCAGAAGTTTTTCGTTTACAAAAGAAAAACTTGGGATTTTTGCTGAGTTTTTCTCATGGAGAAGAAAAACTTGCCTAGGATTATCCTTTCTGTTATGATATAAAGGACAAAGAAGTATAATGCTAGTTTGGGAGAGGAGGATTTGTATGATTGTACGTCAGGCATATTTGGAAAAACTAAAATTGATGCGAGATAAAAAGATTATCAAGGTTATTACAGGTGTGCGTCGTTCCGGTAAGTCGACACTGCTGGAAATGTATAGAGATTTTTTAGTGAGCAGTGGTGTGCATCCTTCATGCTGTCAATATATAAATTTTGAAGATTTGCGTTGGGAAAGTCTTAAGGATTATCATGCTTTATATAATCATATCCTGGAAAACTTATCCCCTAATGAAAAAAATTACATATTCTTAGATGAAATACAAATTGTTCCAGAGTTTCAAAAGGCTATCAACAGTTTGTTCTTACGTGATGATGTAGATATTTATATTACTGGTTCTAATGCATATTTGCTTTCTGGTGAATTATCTACATTGTTGTCTGGAAGGTATATTGAACTGAGCATACTGCCGTTGTCGTTTAAGGAGTATTGGGAATTAGTCGGTGGAGATAAAAAGACGGCGTTTAATAAATATTATCTTAATGGTGGCTTTCCTTATGCTGCAACTATTGATAACAAAGAAGTTCGCTTGGAATACTTTAGAGGTATATTCAACACTGTTTTACTTAAGGATATTGTTGAACGCAAGAGGATTTCAGACGTAAAGCTCTTAGAAGATGTAATACGATTTTTATTTGATAATATAGGAAATATAGTTTCAACTAAAAAAATAGCTGATACCTTGAACAGTAATGGCAGAAGGACTACATCAGGGACTATTGATAACTATATTAGCGCACTAAAAGATGCTTTTATTTTGTATGAAGCAAATCGCTATGATATCAAAGGGAAAGAGTTTTTGAAATCACTGGAAAAATATTATATCGTTGATATAGGCTTGCGTAACCTTTTATTGGGTGAACGCACTCGCGATATCGGACATATTCTTGAAAATATTGTTTATCTGGAGCTTTTGCGAAGAGGATATCAGGTCAGCATAGGCAAATTAGATTTGCTCGAAGTAGATTTCATTGCTCAAAAAGAGGATAAGCGCATTTATTATCAAGTATCTGCATCGGTTTTGGATGAAAAAACATATGAGCGTGAATTTGCTCCACTTAAAAAGATTAATGACAGCTATCCGAAGTATGTGCTTACTCTTGATGAATTACCGATGGGTGAGAATGGGATTGAGCAAAAGAATATTATAGATTTTCTTTTGGAATAAAACTGAGTCAAGTAGTTATATCTCTCCCTACATCCAAAGTTTTTCGCCTGTAGAAGAAACAATGCTTAAAATTCAGAAGTTTTTCGTTTACAAAAGAAAAACTTTGAGATTTTGGCGAGTTTTTCTCATGCAGAAGAAAAACTTGCGTAATATATACATTGCTTGCTGTTGCGCAGTTATTTTGAAACTGTAACCTGCTTTACATTATTTACTGTAAAATAATCGGAAGTACGCAAAGTGTAATATTTTCTTGACTCTATCAATGCAGAGTGATACACTAGGCACAACTTCAAAAAAGACCACAAACCGTTGAGACGGAGATCAAGTCAGCAGATGCGCTTACAGAGAGTTCGGGCAGGTGGAAGCCGGATAGAGATGCAGGCTGATAAATGGACCGTTGAGGGTGCTGTCAAATCGCTTCGGCGAGAGTATTCGGCAACGTTACACCGGCGTTAAGGGTGAGGAATGTGTCAGCATTCTGCGAGAGAGCGCCGGTGTACGGCGAAGCAAGGTGGTACCGCAGGTATAAGAATTTATAGCCTGTCCTTGATATTGCTCAAAGTGAGCAGTACGAGGGCAGGCTTTTTTTGTTGACACGGGTGAAAATAAGCAGATGAGGTGACAAAATGTTGAATTTATCTTTGGAGCAGGTCATGCAGTATGCAAAGGACTACAAGGCTGTGCCTGTAGCTAAGGAATGCCTAGCGGATATGCTGACGCCGCTGGCGTTTTTGGACAATGTAAGACGCAGCAGCCGCAACTACTTCCTTTTGGAAAGCATTGAGGGCGGTGAGCACTGGGCGCGTTATTCCTTTGTAGGCTATGATCCTGTGCTGCGTTTGAAAATAACCGACGGCAATGCAGAAATCATCAGCGGTGCTGCCGTGAAGTATCAGGAAAACGATCCCTTGGGCTGCATCCGCCATATTCTGGAGGAATACAAGGCACCGCAGATTGAAGGCCTGCCTAACTTTACCGGCGGTCTTGTAGGCACCTTCGGCTTTGATTTTATGCGCTACTGCGAGCCTGATATGCGGGTGAATAAAGAACGCAAGGCGGAATTTGCCGATGTCGATTTGATGCTGTTTGATAAGCTGATTGCCTTTGACCATCTCAAGCAGAAGATTTTCCTGATTGTGAATGTCAAAACGGATAATGCTGCCATCAATTACGCTAAAGCAGAACGCGAAATTGCGGCCATGGAGGATATGCTGCTGCAGTCTGTACAGCCGAAGAAGCCTGTAAAGGCTAAGCTGGGCGAGTTCACCAGTAACCAAAGCCGCGAGCAGTATAATAAAAATGTCCTCCGCTGCAAGGAATATATCAAAAACGGCGATGCCTTTCAGATTGTTTACGCGCAAAAATTCAGCGCAACCTATGACCAAAGCCTTTTCAGCGCTTACCGCTATTTGAGAACGACGAATCCTTCGCAGTACATGGTGTTTTTACATAATGACGATATGGAAATCGCCGGCAGCTCGCCGGAAACGTTGGTGAAGGTTGTAGGAAAAAAGGTCATCAGCATGCCTATTGCCGGCACACGCCGTCGCGGACGTACGAGCGAGGAGGACTTGGTGCTGGAGCAGGAGCTTTTGGCAGATGCCAAGGAAATCGCGGAGCATAATATGCTGGTGGATTTGGGGCGCAACGATGTGGGCCGTGTCTGCGACTTTGGCAGCGTTAAGGTGAGCGATTACAAGGCGATTAAGCGTTTTTCGCACGTTATGCATATCACGAGCAAGGTTACAGGCCAGCTGAGCGCCGATAAGGACGCACTGGACGCGCTACGGGCAGTGTTCCCGGCAGGAACGCTGAGCGGAGCGCCGAAGATTCGCGCCTGCGAGATTATTGACGAGCTGGAGCCGGAGCGCCGCGGTATTTACGGCGGTGGCATGGGTTATCTCGATTTTGGCGGCAACATGGATATCTGTATTACGATTCGCACTATGGTTAAAAAGAACGACAGGGTTTATATTCAGGCTGGCGGCGGTATCGTTGCGGATTCCGTATTGGATAATGAATTTCAGGAAACCGTGAATAAGGCGGGCGCCTGCATGACAGCGCTGCGCATGACGGCAGAGGAGGAGTAAGCAATGATTTTGATTATAGATAACTACGATAGCTTTACTTTTAATCTGTATCAGCTGATTGGTGAAATTAATCCTGATATCAAGGTTGTGCGCAATGATAAGCTGACGATTGAGGATATCAGAGCTATGCAGCCGGATCATATTATTATTTCGCCCGGTCCCGGTAATCCTAAGCAGGCAGGTATTTGTCTGGAGGTTATTTGTCAGCTGGCAGGTGAGTTCCCGATTTTGGGCGTCTGCCTGGGGCATCAGGCGATTGGTGAAGCCTTTGGCGGTAACGTGGTGCATGCGCCGGAGATTGTGCACGGCAAGGCAGATAAGGTGTATCTGGAGGCTGCAAGCCCCATCTTTAAGGATATGCCGGATGGCTTTGAGGCAGCGCGCTATCATTCGCTGATTGTGGAGCCGGAAAGCTTGCCAGAATGCCTGGAGGTTACGGCAAAAACAGCGAAGGATGAGATTATGGCGCTGCAGCATAAAACTCTGCCGGTGTATGGTGTGCAGTTCCATCCGGAGTCGATTATGACGCCGCAGGGACGGACGATTTTAAAAAACTTTTTGAGCCTGTAAAGTAAAACGCAGAATGTACTGAGAAGATGAGTACATTCTGCGTTGTTTTATTATATGAAATGAAGAAATCAATTTGTTAAATAGTAAAAAGCGCCACCTTAGCATATATTGCCATGAGTGTTACTGATTTGCAATCAAGACCGTGTTGAACAAGAAAAGAAGCAGTAACCACTAAACGTCATGCTGATGAAATCAGCCCTCAGTATACGTCTGAAACCGGTAGTGGTAATACTGCTACTTATATTATAACACTTTTTATATAAAAGAGCGTATCATGGTTAAATTTTGAAAGACCTCCTAAACTAAAGAAAACCCCTTGAAAAATACTTCGGAAAGATATAATATTAATTCAAGGAATTAGCTATTTATCTTGTGGTCAGTAGGTGGTTGAATGAAGGTAAAATGGATAGCTGAAAGTGATTTCCCTCATGGTACGCAGGGGAAAAACTATGACGTGTTAGGGCAGTGTACCCTTGGGAAAACTAAGCGTGTTACTTGGTATAAAATCACTAATGATATGGGCGAGACTTGTTGGTTTTCTGAAGGTTATTTTGAGATAGTTGAGGAGTAGCCTATGGGCGATTTCAACCTTCATGGTACGATGGAAGACAGTTAAGAAAAATAGAGGGGATTAAGAAATGGATGCAGAAGATGAAATGATGGTATATTGCCCGATTTTCCAAAAGAAAATTTATGATGGCGATTGTTATGAAATAGTTCATTGTGGTTATGGCGACATAAAAAAAGACATGCATCCTGAAATCATCGATTGGAATGCCACAATTGCAATTTGTGCAAAATGTAGGAAGAACTAGAAGTTTCCTAAAAAGGTATCAAAGATTTAATTCTTTAAGCATAGTTAGATATTTTTCTTGCTGCGCTTATATTTGAGTTAAAACTATGAGCACCTGATGCAAGGACTGAAACGAGAGCTTGCTTACGATGCAGGCCTTATATATAATGTCTTGCAGAACAAGCTCCTGAAACAGGCGGCATCTGTGGTTACGAAGATGGTAAATACATTGTGGTTCGCTATGATTCGTACAACAACGACTATGTAAAAGCTGATGTTTTTACTGGAGTTGTTACTATGTTTAAGCCTATGAAGAAAATTATTTACTACGAAACGTGTAGAAAGGCGGAGGGAAACAAAAAATGAAACACTTATGTCCTGTTTGTGGTCAATATGAATTTACAAGGCGTAGTGCAAATCCGCTCGATGGCTGCTATTTGGGCTGCAAGATATGTGGATGGATTGATGACGCAGTGTTGGAATTGGAGCCGGATTTCGATGGCGGAGAGTTAGGGATTTCCCTAAACCAGGCTCGAGCCGAATGGGCTGCTAAACACAAATAATAAAAAAATTATTTAACCTGATATGTACCCCCAATACTGGACACCCAGTATTGGGGGTATTTTAATGAAATACAGCTATAAGTTCAAAAGACAGTGTGTAGAATTATATCGACAAGGGAAATGGCCTGAAACGCCTAAAGATATAACAGAAAAAAATTTTCACAATACAATCCGAGTTTGGGTTCGGATAGAAGATAAATGTGGTCCAGAAGCATTAAGACATAAAAATCAGAGAAAAACTTGGTCAGCAGAAGAGAAATATGAACTTGTAGCCAAAGTATTAGCTGGTGCGTCAAATAAGGAAACAGCTATTTCTGCAGGAATTAACGCTGGACTCTTGTATCAGTGGGTTAGATGCTATAAAATTAAAGGGTATCAGGGATTGGTCGCACAACGAAAAGGACGACCACCAAAGGAGCCTGAAATGAAGAAAAAAATAGAACCGGCAGAACTTACTCCATCAGAACGAGAAGAAATGATTCTGCTCAGAGCAGAAAATGAGCGCTTGAGAGCGGAGATTGCTATTGTAAAAAAAGAGATCGCCTTGAGAGAAGAGAGATGCGCAGCGCAACTCAAGGCGAAAAAGCTGCGCTCGTCCAAAAACTGCGTGAAGAAGGTTACAAACTGAATTATTTGCTGGATGCGATTGGACTGTCGCGTTCAACGTACTATTACGAGCGTAGCAAGACAGATAAAGTCAGCGAACGAAATGCCGACTTATCATCCGAAATTATTGTTATCTTCAACGAGAACAAAAAGCGATATGGTGTAAGGCGCGTACATAAGGAGCTTCTGAATCGAGGTTTTCGAGTAAATCACAAGCGTGTCCAACGAATCATGAATCAGCTTGCATTGTTTGGAAAATGTCCCAAGGAAAAATACCATTCCTATAAAGGCGATGTTGGTAAAGTTGCTGATAATATCATCAATCGAGATTTCAATACCGAAAAACCTCTGCAAAAGTGGACAACCGATGTATCGCAGTTCAATCTGCCTTGGGGCAAATGTTATATTTCTCCGATTTTGGATATGAACAGCAATGAAATAATCTCTTACAATCTTTCTCTACATCCAGATATGGCGCAAATAAAGGACATGCTGAAAAAGGCATTTAAACGTTTTCCTTCTGTAAAAGGTCTTATTATGCACTCAGATCAAGGATGGCAATATCAGAATGCATTTTATAGGAATGAATTGCAAAAGCACGGAATCATTCAATCAATGTCTAGGAAAGGTAACTGCTATGACAACTGCATTATGGAAACTTTCTTTGGCAGATTAAAAAACGAGATGTTCTACGGATTTGAAAAAGATTACCCTTCGTTTGAATCTTTTTCAAACGCTATAGCTGAGTACATCGATTATTATAACAACAAAAGAATTCAAGCTAAAACAAAATGGATGCCTCCCTCTAAATTCAGAGAAGCATCCATGATGTAAATATAATTATTCAAATTTTTAGCGGTGTCCAGAAAACTGGGTACATATCAACCGCTTGCTTAGCGCAGGCGGTTTTTTTGCATACAATAAAGTACAGTTTACAAGGGACTACACATGGTAGGTATCTGACGGGAGGGGTTCCGCCCGTCAGATTTTCCATGTGATATTCAAACTATCGCTTGTGGCGGCTATGGTGGTAATCATCAAATCCACCACACGCCGCTTGTCATCAAAGGATACATCCTCCCAAGTGTCGAGGTAGCCGGAAATCTGGCTGACCTGTTCCGGGCTGATGGCTTCCACCGTCAACTCCGCTATCCTCGCCAGAAGTTCCTGCTTGCGTCCGTCCAGTTCCGCTATCTTCACATTCACATAGGAGAGCAGCACATTGTTTGCGCCCGTCAGATTGTCCACCAGTTTTTCAATCTCGCCGTCCACATGGGCAAGCTCCACTTGCAGGGCGGCGATTTTCGGGTTTGCCTTTGCCGCTTTTTTTCTGCCCGTCAGCGTTTTGTAGCTTGCCAGCTTCTTCACCATCTGCTGATAAACAACCGCTTCCAGCTCCGAAGTGATGATTTTCCCGCACCCGGCACAGCTTTTATTGTCCAGCCGCTTTGTGCAGCGGAGATATTGCTTTCCCACAGGATTGTTAATGCTCATAAGGGCATACCCGCAGTTTCCGCACTTGATTTTTCCCGCCAGCCATGTATGGGTGGCTTTCCGGGCAGACTGGATTTTCATGTTGTTCATCAGCTTCTTGCGGCAGGTCAGCCAGATGTCGGAGGGGACAATGCCCTCATGGGGAGCCAGCACCAGCATTTGGTCTTTCAAGTCGTTCTTTTTGCTGGGCTTCACATCCCGCCCTTGATACAGATAGCAGCCATTCATGCCGGTAAAATCGGCAGCGTCATTGACAATGATTGTCCCTTGACTTTTGAAAAATTCGTACACATCAAGGTCTGCCTGCACATAGACAGGATTGCGTAACATCTGCGCCAGCGTGGGGCGTATTAGTTCCTTGCCGTTGAATAAAATTCCCTGTTCGGCAAAGTGCCGGGTAATGTCCCCGTAGGAGGTTGTGGGCTGGGCATACATCTCGAACATCAGCCGGATATTTGCCGCTTCGTCTGGGTTTACCACCAGCTTCTTTGTGTTGATACCGTCCATCTTGATTGGCTCTGTATGGAAGCCGTAAGGGGCTTTTCCACCCATCTTAAACCCTCGCTGGCTGCGGGAATAATAAGCGTCCGTCACCCGCTTCTGTATCGTTTCCCTTTCAAGCTGGGCGAACACGATACAGATATTTAACATCGCCCGCCCCATCGGGGTGGAGGTATCAAACTTTTCCGTAGAGGACACAAACTCCACATTGTACTGCTGGAACAGCTCCATCATGTTGGCAAAGTCCAGAATGGAACGGCTGATACGGTCGAGCTTGTAAACCACGACCTTTGCAATCAAGCCCCGCTTGATGTCCCGCACCAGTTCTTGAAACTTCGGACGGTCTGTGTTCTTGCCGCTGTACCCCTTGTCTGTGTATTCCTTGCAGTTACCGCCTTTCAACTCGTATTTGCAAAATTCAATCTGGCTTTCAATGGAAATGCTGTCCTTTTTGTCTACCGATTGCCTTGCATAGATCGCGTCTATCCTGTTATTCATTTTGTCGCTCCTTTTCTTAAAAAGAAACGGAGCTGCTGACAGTTCTATTATACCGCCAGCAGCCCCGCAAATCAACGATGGCTTCGGGATTTATGCCCCGGCTTCCTCTTTCTGCCGCTTATCGGCATATTTGCGGAACACCTCATAAAGCTGCTGCTCCAGTTCCCGGCGTTTGGTCGCTTCCTGCTCCGGCGTGAACACCGGGGAGAGGTTTTCCAGCGTGATTTCCTTTCCCTGAAAAGTCACGACTTCTGTTTCCTTTTTGTATCTGATATTGTTACTTATAAAATCACCTTTCCTTTCCATACTGCCGCTGCTGCCGTTTCAGTTCCGCCAGTATATCCGGCGGGATACGGTCAACCA